>Ga0302293_10001041_pt1 | contig 14083 bp, 12 predicted proteins | sample III_Fen_N2_2_FD_198758 | JGI IMG/M metagenome (GOLD analysis project Ga0302293, IMG submission 198758) | Peat permafrost microbial communities from Stordalen Mire near Abisko, Sweden - III_Fen_N2_2 | ecosystem: Environmental > Terrestrial > Soil > Wetlands > Permafrost | place: Sweden: Abisko...
AGCAACGGGCAAGGCTGTAGAAGCAGTCGCCCGCCAGCCGGAAGCCAGTGGAAAAATCAACAGCGTATTCCTGCTTGGTATCGCCCTTGCGGAAGCGACGGCAATTTACGGTTTCGTAATCGCCATGATGGCCCTTTTCAGCTGAGCTTGAACAAGGAAAGATAGCTTTTGCGGAATAGTCCCGATCGGTCCCGGTCGGGATACCGCCAGATGAGGAGGAAAAAAGTGCTCGATTTTTCGGTTACTTTTTTGATAACGATAGTAAATATCACATTTTTGTTTCTCGTTCTCCGAAAGGTTTTGTTCGGTCCGGTAACCAAATTCATGGAAGCCCGCACGAGTAAGATCCAGAAGGACCTGGAAATGGCAAAGCTTGCCAATCAGCGAGCTGACGCTCTCGAGGCTGAATTCAAGGAAAAGATGAAATTAGCACGGGAAGAAGGCGAGAAAATCATACAAACAGCCCGTGAAAAAGCAGAACACGAGTATGCGGCAATTCTTGCAAAAGCAAAAATTGATGCTGAAAAGACAGTCGCGAATTCACGTCTCGCACTTGATGAAGAACGCCGGGTTGCCGAAAGCTTCCTCAGAAAGGAAACGGCGGAGATTTCAATTAAAGCTGCTTCTAAAATCATTGAAGAAAATCTTGATACGGATAAAAACCGTAAACTGATTGAAAAGTTCATTGAATCAGCCGGGGTCGCATAATGAGCGGAATTTCAAACCGTTATGCCAGGGCACTTTTCGAAACAGGCATTTCCGAAGGTTCCGGAATGGACCTTCGCTACGGAGAACTTCTTGACAGTTTTTCAAAATGCCTTACGGACTCACCGGGCACAAGACGGCATCTGCTCTCGCCCGTTTTGAGCAAACAGAAAAAAAAATCACTTCTTCAATCGGTTTTTTCTTCTGTGGACGATGTGCATTTTTTGAATTTTCTGAAAGTACTTATCGATAAAAACCGGTTGAACGTAGTTGATGACATCACCGATGACTATACCCGGTTGGTTCTGCGCTCGCAGGACACCGTTGTCGCCATCATCGAATCGGCATTTCCGCTTGATGACGCGATAATCGAAAAGCTTAAAATTGCATTCATGAAAAAAACTGGTGCTCGCGAAATTCGCACGACGATCCGGATTATACCCGAATTGGTAGGCGGAGTCCGCGTAATCATCGGCAGTAAAATATACGACGGAACAACCCGGTCCGAACTGGACAGGCTGTACGAATCAATGAAGAAATAGGGGTTTAGTATGGCAATACGACCTGAAGAAATAAGCTCGGTCATCAAAGAAAAAATCTCGAGCTACGAAACCGGCACCGAACTTAAAACAGCTGGATACGTAATCCAGATCGGCGACTCGATCGCGCGCGTATACGGCATAGAGGCATGCGTATACGGCGAACTGCTGCAGTTCAGCAACGGCACGCTTGGCCTCGCGATGAACCTGGAAGAAGACAATGTCGGTTGCGTTCTTCTTGGTCCCGACACCGGGATCAAGGAAGGCGATAAAGTCATCAGTACGGGAAGAACCCTTGAGGTTCCCGTCGGACGCGAATTACTCGGACGCGTAGTCGATCCGCTCGGTCTTGTGCTTGATGGCGGCGCGCCTTTCACGCCATCGGACCACTTTCCCCTCGAGCGCGTCGCGCCCGGCGTCATTGACCGGCAGGGAGTCAAGCAACCTTTGCAAACCGGACTTCTTTCAATAGATTCAATGATTCCTATCGGACGCGGACAGCGCGAACTTATCATCGGCGACCGGCAGACGGGAAAAACGGCGATTGCGGTCGACACTATCCTGAACCAAAAAGGAAAGGATTGTATCTGCGTTTATGTCGCAATTGGCCAAAAGGCATCCGCTACCGCACGCATAATAGAAATTCTCAAAGAATACGACGCGATGGATTATTCGATCGTCGTATCCGCGTCGGCATCGGCTCCGGCGGCCGTTCAATACATAGCTCCGTACGCAGGCTGCGCGATGGCCGAATATTTCATGTATACCGAGCACAAAGACGTCCTGATCGTTTACGACGATTTGACGAAACACGCCATTGCATACCGAACGATGTCCTTGCTCCTTCGCCGTCCACCGGGACGGGAAGCTTTCCCCGGTGACGTTTTTTATCTCCATTCGCGCCTTCTTGAGCGCGCGGCCCGCCTTTCCAAAGAGCGCGGCGGCGGATCGATCACAGCACTCCCGATCATCGAAACCCAGGGTGGAGACATTTCGGCGTATATTCCTACTAATGTAATTTCCATTACGGACGGACAGATATTCCTTGAAAGCGAGCTCTTTTTCTCGGGCTTCCGTCCCGCAGTCAACGTCGGACTTTCTGTTTCCCGCGTCGGCGGATCTGCGCAGACAAAAGCAGTTCGCTCCGTCGCGGGAAGACTGCGTCTTGACCTTGCCCAATACCGCGAGCTTGCGGTATTCGCCCAATTCGGTTCGGATCTTGACAAGGCAACCCGCGAAAAACTCGCGCAGGGCGAGCGGCTTATGGAAGTTCTTAAGCAGGGTCAATACAAACCCTACTCAATGGGCGAACAGGTTATCATGCTTTTTGCGTCAACAAACCAGTTATTGCTCGATATTCCCACTGACAGAGTCCATAAATTTCTTACGGACTTTCTCGACTTCCTCGTTCTTAACGAATGCCATGTAAAGGACGATATCGAAAAAGAAGGGATCGTCGATGACGCATCCGAGATCTTCCTGCGCACGGCCATCGAAGATTTCAAGGAGTTCTGGCTGTAAACGCGGCCGGAAAAATAAACCATGCCAAACATGAGAGACATCCGGCTTCGGATGAAAAGCATCAAACAGACTCTCCAGATTACGAGCGCGATGAAACTTATTTCGACGGCGAAACTGCGTCGCGCGCGAATCCAGCTCAACCAGACAGAACCGTATTTTAAGCGTATACGCGAAACGATGAAAGATATCTTCAGGCACAGCGAAGAGCTTCATGAGGATTTTTTCAAGCTGCACGAGCTCAACGGAAAACCGCCCAAGCGCGCTTATCTTGTTATCACAAGCGACAAGGGCCTTGCCGGCGGTTTCAATCATAATATTATCAACTTGGCCGAATCGGCATTTTTACCCGATGGGACAAATTATGTATTGCTTCTTGGCACGATCGGATCGCGTTATTTTATCCGCAAGAATATACCGATACTCGAGACCTTCAAGTTTTCGAAGGGAATCCCGACGGTATATGAGGCGAAGGATATTTCAGACTATATCCTGACGCAATACAATCTTGGAATGATAGACGAATTCTATATCGTATTTACGCATATGTATTCATCGGTAAAACTCGTCCCGGAAGTGCTTAAGGTTTTACCGCTTGACGAAACGCTTTTTGAATTGGAAAAAGAACCCGGGAAATCCAGCAAAACGGATTCATCGATGACGTATAGTCCGTCACCGCAAGCGGTTCTTGACGCGCTTATTCCGAAATATCTCAGTGGTGAAGTGTTCGGAACAATCGTCGAGAATTTCGCGAGCGAACATAGCGCCCGAATGGCCGCTATGGACAATGCGACAAAGAACGCGCAGGAAATGCTGGACAAGCTCAGCCTTTCCTATAACCGGCTCAGACAGTCGGCTATCACACAGGAAGTTACCGAGATCGTTGCGGGTGCCGCAGCACTCAATGTATAGGAACAGGGGAGAGTACAATGGCAAATAACATAGGAAAAGTAGTTCAGGTTATCGGACCGGTCATTGATATCAGATTCGATGAGGGACATATTCCGAACTTGCTGAACGCAATTCATATCCAGATCGGCGATCGCAAAGTCGTTGCCGAAGTTCTCCTTCATCTTGGAGACAAAATCGTCCGTTGTATCGCCCTCTCTGCAACAGACGGACTTGCCCGGGACGTTGACGCTGTCGATACGGGCAGCTCAGTTACGGTACCTGTCGGAAAGGAAGCCCTTGGAAGAATGTTTAACGTTACCGGTGACCCTATCGACGGTAAAGGCGAGATTCCTAACGTAAAGCGAATGCCCATTCACCGCGAAGCTCCCGGCTTTGAGGATCAAAAGCCGGTAACTCAGGTTTTTGAAACCGGTATCAAAGTCATAGACCTGATCGCACCGTATGCAAAAGGCGGAAAGATAGGACTTTTCGGAGGCGCCGGCGTCGGAAAAACGGTTCTTATCCAGGAACTTATAAGAAATATCGCAATCGAACATTCAGGATATTCAGTCTTTACCGGAGTCGGAGAGCGCAGCCGGGAAGGAAACGATCTCTGGCATGAAATGCAGGATTCCGGCGTTATAAGCAAGACGGCTCTGGTATTCGGTCAAATGAACGAACCGCCGGGATCGCGCATGCGCGTTGCCCTGTCGGGTCTTACGATGGCAGAGTATTTCCGCGATGAGGAAAATCAGGACGTCCTTCTTTTTATCGACAACATATTCCGCTTCGTTCAGGCAGGTTCCGAGGTTTCGGCCCTTCTCGGCCGAATACCTTCCGCGGTAGGTTACCAGCCTACGCTCGCCAACGAACTGGGTGCGTTGCAGGAACGTATCACGTCGACAAGAAAGGGTTCGATCACGTCAGTACAGGCCGTCTACGTACCGGCTGACGATCTTACCGATCCCGCGCCGGCCACGACCTTCAGTCATCTTGACGCCACGACAGTTCTCTCCCGTCAGATCGTTGAATTGGGAATTTATCCGGCAGTTGATCCGCTTGCTTCAACATCGCGAATTCTCGACCCTTATATCGTAGGCGAAGAGCATTACCAGACCGCACGGCAAGTACAGCAAGTACTTCAGCGGTATAAGGAATTGCAGGATATCATCGCGATCCTCGGTATGGACGAGCTTGCCGAAAACGACAAGATTATCGTATACCGCGCGCGAAAAATACAGCGATTCTTCGCCCAGCCAATGTTCGTCGCGGAAGCGTTTACCGGGATGGACGGAAAATACGTGCCAATCGCCGAGACTATCCGGGGTTTCAAGGAAATTCTTGACGGAAAGATGGACGATATTCCCGAACAGGCTTTCTACATGACAGGTACAATCGATGATGTGTACGCAAAGGCAAAAAACCTCTAGGCGGGTAATATGGATAAAACATTCAAGCTGGATATAATCACGCCATACCGCGTATTTTATTCAGGCGCGGCAGAAATGATGATTATAAATTCGGTTGATGGCGAACTGGGTATCCTTCCGGAACATGAGCCGTTTGTCACACCTGTCGTCATCGGACCGGGTAAAATAAAAATATCGGGTGTGTGGAAAACTGCGTCCGTATCGGACGGGTTCCTTGAGATGGACAGCAACAAGGTAACCATGCTTGTGGGTGCAGCCGAATGGCCCGATGAAATTGACACCGAAAGGGCGAACCGTTCTTTAAAAAGAGCGGAAGAACGGCTTACGGACAAAAAAATGCCATGGGAAACCAAACGGGCCGAACTTGCGGTCAAACGCGCGCAGAATCGTATCGAAATGGCAAAAATGATATCTTCCGAAAACCAGTAATTTCCCTTCAGACCTCGCCAAAAAATTCTGATACGATTTTTTCCGCGACGCTTATATCTGCGTTTTCGATCCAGCTTATGGAAACGCCCTTTCGCTCCATTCCCCGAAACCAGGTTTCCTGTCGTTTTGCAAATTGACCTATCGCGATATACAAGGATTCAATGTATTCCTTTTCTGTCGAAATCTTTCCCTGCAGGAACTCCGCGGTAAAGCGATACTCAAGGCCAAGTCGCTCAAGCCGTTCCCAACTGGCACCATTAGCATGTAGATTGCGTACCTCAGCTATGAGCCCCGCTTTTACCCGCTCCTCAAGCCGTGTCCGTATGCGGGAGCGTAAAACGCTACGTTCGAAATGCACGCCAAGAATAAGCGGATGAACGCCGGATAAACGGGAAGTTGCCGATGTATCAGCCATTGTTTTATATTCCGCGATTTCTATGGCCCGTATCAAACGAGGGCGTTCGACAAGATCGGTCCGGTTATGAACTTCTTTTTTAAGGGTATACAAATGCTTGACGAGATCTTCGAGACTCAATGACGCGAGTTCCTCGCGCAGAGTTATATTTTCAGGAACTTCTACGAGCGAATAACCCCGGATTATGGAATCAAGATACATACCCGTTCCCCCAACAATGACGGGAACGCGGTTCCGGGAAACAACATCATGAAACGCGGAATGAAAATCGCGCTGGTAGTCAAATACGCTGTACTCCAAGGAAAGATCCGCAATGTTAATTAGATGATAGGGAATATCGCCATACTCGCAGATATCCTTTCCCGAACCAAGATCGAGAAATCTATATACTTGCCTCGAATCCGCGGAAAGAATTTCGCCGCCGATGAGGCGCGCAAGATGGACCCCAAGGCTGGTCTTTCCCGACGCGGTGGCGCCGAGAAGAACGACGCAATTGGTTTCGGGTTTTTCTACCATACCCGCAAAAGCGCGCATTTCAGATAATCCGATTCGGGATACCCTAAAAGGCATGGATGATCGGGACCCGGTCCGCGTTTCTCGAGAATTTGAACGGTCTTGCGCGCGTCCATCGCCGCATTCTGAATCATGTGATAAAAATGATCGGAATCAAAAAAATGAGAACATGAACACGTCATGAGATATCCGCCTGCCCTGAGCAGCTTCATCGCGCGCAAGTTGATTTCCTTGTAACCTCCGTATGCCTTCTCGATCATCTTGGCGCTCTTCGTAAAAGCGGGCGGGTCGAGAATAATCATATCAAAAAATTTTTCTTCTTTTTCGTATGCCTTTAAAAGATCAAACACATCGGCCGTAACTGCAGACATTACCTTCCCCGCCCCGTTGAGCGCGATATTCGCATTCACGGTGTCGACTGCGTCCTGTGAAATATCGACCGATACAACCGATGCCGCACCGCCCTTCCACGCGTTAAGACCGAAGGCGCCGGTATGCGTAAATGTGTCAAGCACGCTCAAATCCTTTGAAAGACCCGCCACGAGTTTCCGGTTATCCTTCTGGTCAAGAAAGTATCCCGTCTTTTGTCCATTCTCGAGATCGACGCGAATATCCACTCCATTTTCGCGAATGGTAATGACCGGGCTATGTTCCTTCCCAATCCATCCCTTTTTTTCCTCTATGCCTTCGAGTCCACGAACGTGCACGTCGCTCCGTTCGAAGATACCATCCGGATGGATTACGCTTTCAAGCGCTGTCGTAATTTCCTTCCTGAAATGGTCTACTGCAAAGGTTAGAAACTGAACGACGAGAAATATTTTTCCATCCGTGGCTACAAACCGTTCAACGATCAATCCGGGTATCAGGTCGGATTCCGCGAAAACAAGCCGGTATGAATCCTTGTCCCCAAAAAACCGTTTACGCATATCATACGCGTCTTTTATTCGCGAAATGAAAAAAGCCTCATCGATATTTTCGTCTTTTTTTCGGGTAAATATGCGAACGCTGATTTTCGAGTTTTTATTGATCACTCCGCGGCCAAGAAAATGGCCTGCTTTGGTATACACTTCCAGAACTTCACCGTTATTGCACTCGCCCTGATAGCGGCCGATTTCATTGTCAAATACCCAAGGGTGCCCAAGCTGGATGCGGTCTTCTTCTTTAATTTTGAGAAAAATCTTGTTCATATTCCAGATTATAGCGGTTTCGTTGCCTTAAGCCAACTGGTGTGTTATTGTTGTTATATGAAAACATATAAAGCTTTTTTGCTTCCCGTTTTCGCGTTTTTAGTCGCATCTTTTCCGCTGTCTGCATTGACCGATACCGAACTACGGAAGGAAATGACCGATGCGTCGAAAAAAGAAATTCTGAAACTTTCTCAAACCGAAGTTACCGCTGATTCTCTCGGTGAATGGTCGGAAATCATCGACTCAAGCTTGTTTATGCTTTTGAGACGAACTGAAATATATCGGGGACAAATGAGAGTTCTGGTTATCAGCGATCCGTCGATCATCGTCAAGTTGTATCCCGACAACACGTTTGTAATCTCAACGAGCCTTCTCGACTATATTGACTCGACGCTCCTCGAAGCTACCGCCGATTCAACCCGCCGTATCCGTAATTTCGATTCGGAACGAGAAGCAATGCTTATCCCGTTTCTTGTTCAGGAAGCCGCATCTTTCGCGCTTGACGATTCATTCAAAGCCTACAAATACTCAGTTGAATCCTCGGGAGTTTCGGACCTTACTTCCTTTACCACAAGAATATCTCCCACCGACGAGGAAGTTTTCGAGGCAGACAGTTTATCTTCGATCATTCTTGAAGTTGCGGGATTCGATCCTTCGATCCTCGATTCCTGGCTACTGTCTCTTGAAAATTTCTATAACGCGGAACAGATCGATTCCATCTTTAGCGATTATCTGACTCCTCTTCCATCCGCGGAAAAAAGAATTACGGCATTGGGCAATTCACAAGAGACAATTCGAAAGTCAAAAGCCGATTTCGCAATTGTCCTTGCCTCGCTTAAAAACGGAACATCCTACAAGGAAGCCATAAACAGTATCGATATTCTTGACCAAAGGTATCCCGAATCGCTTTACGTAAAAAGGCTATCAGCGCTCATAAAGCATCTTCGCTATCTTGAAACGCTTCCGGCGAAAGACCAACTACTCCAAACGCTGCTGCCTTTTGCATCCGAGGAAAATCCGGCGCGGAACGCTTTTATGAGAATATACGAGAGTGTCCCTCCGGCATTTCCCTCAAGTTCCGCAGCGAGCGGGGGAAAACCAATACCGGGAAATAATGATTATTACATCGAAGCGGTAGAGGCCTATAATAATTATTTTGCGATTTCAAACGAAAGTGGTATGACATCATCCCGCTCAATGCTTCTAGCGCGTTCCGGAAACACGGAGATTATTCAAAACGCGCTTAGGGCAGCGTCTTTGTCGGCGAACGAGGAAGAAGATACTCAGTCGTTCATAGCACGGGGGAATTACGCATCCCTTCTGTATCTGACTGGATCTGATTATTCAAAAGCCCAAAATCTCGAGGGAAACCTGATTGACCTCACCGGGAAAATCGCAAAACCGCCGTTTTTGGACGCAGGAATCCCCGGCGACAGCAGGGATCTTTTTCTCAATTACGCACTTATGCTCAATTACTTGGGAGACGCAAAGCGCGCTGCATCACGTATGTCCGAACTAAAACCATTCGTCGAGACCGTTGCTGAAAAGGGTTCGCTCGATTTTCGCCGGGTGCACGCAGGAGATACCGTTGATTATTTACTCGAAAAATGGGGACACCCGACGGAAATAGTCTATGACTACCATACGGAAAACTGGATTTATTCGTCGCTTTCTGCCTCAGTTCAGATTATAATCGATCCTGAAAATCAGGAAGCGCACACTATAAACAAAATCAGGCTTTTCACCGGTTCACCTATTTCATTCGGAAACGAAATACGGACTGGAGACAAACGCGATGCGTTTGAATCGGTATTTGGGCGGAGTGCCTATACTTCCGGAGATTGCGAAGTGTACCTCGTCGACGGGAACAGACTATCCGTATTCTATTTGGGAAACAGAATACGAAGCATCGTTGCGGGTTTATAGATCGTCGAATATTTCGCTGAGAGCGAAAACACCTTTGCGCCCTTGCCCTTTAGAATCGGGTGCGCCCATCCATTCAATCGCCCGCACGGCACCGAGGGCAAAGCCCTCGCGGCTCCGCGCCGTATGGGTAAGCTCGATCGTATCGGCCACTGAATCAAATATTACCGAATGTGTCCCGGGGACGGACCCAACCCGAATGCTCGCCAGATGGAGCTCATCGGGTTCGGGTCGGCGATTGAACTGATCGGTAACCAGTTTTGTTTTTCTGGGCACTTCGGCGAGAATTCGTTTTGCGATATCGAGGCCCGTGCCTGAGGGACTGTCCGCTTTCTGGTTATGATGCGCTTCAAAAACCGCCACATCATATTCCTCAAAATCCGCCATCAGCCTCGCGGCTTCGGAAACAATGCGGTAAAAAAGATTTACGCCGACGGAATAATTGGCTGAATACATTAGCGAAGTATTATTTTGAGAAACCTTTTCGCGAATCTCGTCAAGCATTTCAAGCCAACCGGTCGTTCCGACCACAATCGGAATTCCCGTCGGCAAGAGAGCGTTGATGTTACCCAGAACCGAAGAAGGATGGGAAAATTCAATTATGCCCTCGGAGCCCGAATTGCGGATCGCCTCGACCATCACATGAATATCCGAAGTGATGCAGCTTGCGTCCTGGGCAAATGGGTCTACCGAACACACAATCCTGTGTCCCCGAATTTCCGCAGCGCGAGCAATCATATGCCCCATTTTACCATAACCGACAAGTGCAATATTCAACAGTTACCCCCGTTGTTCGAACATAACCCGTTTGGACCGAAATATCGGTCATGAAGAATCTGCAGAACGTGGTCCGATTCGGACGATTCGCAAATCAGACTGATATTTACCTTCGAGGCACCCTGGCTTATCATCTGGATATTGATTCCTTCACGGGCGAGAACCTCGAACGTCGCGGCCAAAATAACGCTTGAACGGCGCACGTCGCAAATAATGGTAACGATTGCCTTGTCTTTGCGGATATCGATGCTTGCATATTTTTCAAGATCATGCCTGAGTCCGGCGAAATTAGCCTTCTTGCCGTCGACGGTAAGCGAGACCGAGACCTCAGAGGTCGCGACAACGTCTACGCTGATACTGTGAGAGGCGAACGAGTCGAAAACCTTGGCGAGAAAACCGTATTGGCCAAGCATGCGCGTCGAAACTATATCTATTAACGTAACGTTCTTTTTTGAAGTTATCGCGCGTACGGGAGAAGGTTCCGTTTCATGACGCGTCACAATTATAGAGCCGGGTGCGTCGATGTTATACGAATTTTTTACGCGGACCGGTGTTCCCGTCTGAAGGCATGGCTGCATGGACCGCGGGTGAAGTACCTGCGCGCCGAAATAAGCGAGCTCGGCTACTTCGTCATAGGTCGCGATGGGAACCGTTCGCGCCTCCTTCACGATGCGGGGATCGGTCGTTAAAATCCCGTCAACGTCCTTCCAAGTCTGTACTTCCTCCGCGCGAAGGGCCGCGCCGATAAAGGTAGCGGTAAGATCGCTTCCGCCCCGGCCCAACGTCGTAATGAATCCTTTTTCGTCTTTCGCAATAAAGCCGGTAACGATAGGCATTGCCTGTCCGTCGCCCTTTTTTCCGGAAGCCCAGGGGCCGAGAATTTTTCTGATATTTTCCCAAGTCTCGGGTAATAAATCCGCGCTCGTATAGTTGGAGTCCGAAATAAAACCGACATCCCATCCATCCCGAAAATCAGAACGAATATTGATTGAATTGAGGTATGCCGACATGAGGCGCACGGAAAGTCTTTCTCCGAATGAAACAAGATAATCTCGGGATCGCGGCGTCACTTCACGCATCATGGATATACCGGTAAGCAGGGTTCGTAATTCGCCCAAAAGAGCGTCTATTTCCATCGTTGGAACGCCAAGTTCTTTGGCGGTAGATTTATGCAGTTTTTCCACGGCATCGAGCGTGATAACGCCGTTCAAGGCCTCATCGGCAGCATTAAGCAGATCGTCGGTGGTGTCACCCATCGCCGAAAGGACGACAACAGGCCGTTTGTCGGCAAATTTTCCGATAATCCCGGCAACATGCCGGATACGCTCCGCATTGGCAACCGAAGAGCCGCCAAATTTCATGACAATCATACAACCTCTCCATTATCATATTTATTCACAAGAAGTCAAAGTTCTGCATAAATATACCAAATAATCAGGGGAGATTCAATACTCACTTGCGACCATTGATTCGAAATGCTAGATTATGACTATGAAATTGAAAGAATTATCTCTTGTTCTTTATAAAGGTCAGCCGGCAATAATAACGGGAACAGACATTGATAAAATTGAAATACAAACAGCCAGCGGAAGTAAAAAAGTCCGCGAAAAAGACGTAGATTTTCTTCATAGCGGACCGGTCAAAAATCTGAATACAGTTCTTTCGGCGAACCTACCGGATGGAAATATTTCCGAAGCTTATGATTTTTTTATCGGAGAAACACCATCTTTTGCCGAATTGTCAGAATTGATATGGGGTACCTATCCGTGCGAAATAGCGTGGCCCATCTGGAAAACTATATCCGCATCACCATGGTTTTTATGCACTTCTCCGCAAGACCCAATCCAGCTGCGCTCAAAGGCGGATGCCGAAGCAATACTTCGCAAAGCCGATGCAAAACGCGAAGAAGGCGCCGAACGGGAAGCGTTCAAAAACCGGCTTTTGGCCACGCTTTCCGGAAAAAATACGGATGGAGTCATCCTTCCGGATGACGGCAAATTTCTCCAGGACGTTGAGGCTCTTGCGCTCGGAAAAACCGACAAGTCGCGTACTTTAAAGGATTCGGGACTTACCGAAACACCTCAAAGCGCCCACCGAATACTGCTTGCGACCGGTTACTGGCCCAAAGAATTTAACCCTTGGCCATCGCGTCATGGACATACACTTCACTCTTCGTCAGTTCCAATTTCCGCGCCGAATGATACGACGGATCTTCTCGATCTGACCCATCTCGAATCGTTTGCGATTGACAATGAGTGGAGTTCCGACCCTGATGACGCAGTTTCTATAGATGGAGACCGTCTGTGGGTGCATGTCGCGGATCCTGCGAGCACCGTTCAACCAGACACGCCGGCAGACCTTGATGCCCGTTCCCGCGGTTCTACGCTTTACATTCCCGAAGGCGCCTCCCGTATGCTCGATGACAGCGCGCTTGATTTTTTCGCGCTTGGGCTTACCGACGTTTCGAGGGCGTTGTCGTTTTGCATTTCCTTCACCGATACGGGAGCGGTATCGGACGTAACGATCAGGAGGACGCGCATACGCGTAACAAGACTGACATATGCCGAAGCGTCCGCACGACGGGAAAAAGCGGCCCTTGCGCCGCTTTTCGCGATAGCGGAACGCAATATCGAGCGGAGACGGGCGGCAGGAGCCGTTTTTATCGAACTGCCCGAAATTCATCTGTCGGTAAAAACAAGTCCTTCGCTCTTCGGGGAAAAACCCGAGATTTCAATCGTTCCGATAAAAAATGAAATTGCGGCCGATATGGTACGGGAAATGATGCTACTCGCAGGCGAAGGCGCCGCGCGTTTCGCTCTTAAAAACGAAATACCCTTTCAGTACGTCAGTCAGGAAACGCCCGATATTCCCACTGAACTCCCTCCGGGACTTGCGGGGGAATACAGAAAACGCCGTTCCATGCGATCAAGAAAAGTCGGCACGATTCCCGCTGACCATGCGGGACTCGGTCTCGGCATGTACAGTCAGGTGACTAGCCCTTTACGCCGATACGGTGATCTTGTCGCCCACCAGCAGCTTCATCTTTTTCTTGATGGCAAAAAACTGATGGATACCGACGATATACTCACGCGCATAGCATCCGGTGATTCGGCCTCGCGGGAATGTACGTTTGCCGAACGGGAAACTAACCTTCACTGGATTCTTGTATATCTTTCAGATCATCCTGAATGGACAGGCGACGCAGTAATAGTCGAGAAAAACGGCACGCTTTCAACTATTTTGATTCCTGAATTTGCCCAAGAATCAAAATTAAACCTGGATGCTTCGCAAGAACTCGGTTCCGTAATCCGTGTTCGTGCGGGAAATATCAATATCCCCGAACAAACCCTCACATACATACCTGTCTAGCACATCCCAGTATTTCTCCAAAAAAAAACCGTATCCCAACGGGATACGGTTTGACAGGTACAAGTACTATTTTAATTATTCAGACTTTACATCATCACAGATGCTAAGTTCTGTTTCTTTGTCAAAATACTTTGCTTTTTCCATCATCGGCTCGAAGTTAACGGTATCGCCAATCTGGAAGGTAATGTCCGGAGATGTTCTAACGATTACTTGCTGAGTCTTTGTGGTAAGATACAAATGAGTTTCGGCACCAAGTTGTTCCTTGACGCTTACTTTCATCTGCATATTGTTCTTGGACGAGGGGCTCTTCAGATACGTCATGTCCTCGGGGCGAATACCAAAATGAACTTCTTTACCAATATATGCTTTGAGGATCTTCTGTTGTTC
>Ga0302293_10001042_pt1 | contig 14064 bp, 17 predicted proteins | sample III_Fen_N2_2_FD_198758 | JGI IMG/M metagenome (GOLD analysis project Ga0302293, IMG submission 198758) | Peat permafrost microbial communities from Stordalen Mire near Abisko, Sweden - III_Fen_N2_2 | ecosystem: Environmental > Terrestrial > Soil > Wetlands > Permafrost | place: Sweden: Abisko...
TGGTTTTCTCCTTCTCGCACTTATTCCGAGAACTTAGGTCTGATTTCTAGTTGTCGCTTGTGGCTGGGGCGGAGGGATTCGAACCCCCGAATGCTGGTACCAAAAACCAGTGCCTTACCACTTGGCGACATCCCATCAGGATGAGGCAGTGGTTAAAATCACTTAGCGACATCTTTAGGAACAAAACAAATTGTACACTAAATGGGGTGACAGCTCAAGATGTATAGGGTTTATTTCTTTAGCTTTTTGCCAACAGCCGAGATAAGGTTGAAGTGAGAGCGGATCTCGAATAGTAAATATGCACCAATTGCGACACCGATTGCTAAGCCAATTAGGCTAAATAAAAAGCCAAAGCTAAAGCTTAGTAGGATATTCAAAACTCCAGCGGCGGCGTTTACTAAAAGTACCAAAAATAGCATTTCCCAACCTTTTTTGTGCATCGCCTTTAGCGGGCTGATTGCCGTTGCCATCAGAATTAACTCAATTACTGATGCCGCTAACATTACTAAAGTCGAAAAATACCAAAATCCGCTATGAGCATAGATACTATAAATGCCAAATGATGACGTGAATAACGAGATTCCAGCAAGAGCAACTAGACTAATAAGTACCGAGTAAGCAACACCGACGACACCGACAATCGTAATCCACCAAATGTTCTCTGCGATCCACTTCCTGGCGCTAGCTGGCAAATGTGGAATCGGCTTTAATAATTCTTCTGCCTTATCTTGAACTTCTTTAATTTTCATATTTCTCCCCTATTTATAATTTAATAATATCCGTTAATAAAAACTAACGCAATATGCCTAGCGTTTAGTATTAGGCCAAAGACCCCAACTAGACCAAACTGCCGCCATAGCAATAAATAAACAAAAGTAAACCGACCAAATGCCGGGGGTGACTTTAAATATCGTGCCCACAAACCCAACATTATCAACCGTTACCGGCAAAAGCCTAATGCTAATCGTCAAAAACAACCAAATTGCTGGGACGAGCCAACTTAAAACCATGCAAATATTGCGCATAAAATTGCTTAAACTAAATCTCAGCAAAAACGGCAAAGCAAAAACCTCACTAGTAACCAGTACGCAGCCTAAAATTCGAGCCGTAATCTCGCCACCTGGCAAAGAAAACGATGTAAGCAACGATAAAAATTCATCAAACGTAAATAATTGGCAAACAACAAATAACACTAATAAAAACGCGTAAGCATAGCTAATTTTTAAAGCATTTTGTGACTTTGCCGGCATAGCCGTAGTGGCTTTTGAAATAATTCTCATGCTTGAATTATATACCAGATATACCCATATATAAACGTTGTTATTTTTAATATTGCGCTTGCGCTTTTAATTGAAATCTAATACAGTAGCTATAAGCGAAAGTTACAAAAACAAACATAAAATTAAAAAACATATGTTGTGACTAGTCGCACTTCGATATCCACCACAACAAGATAGAACCCCTGCATCTCGCAGGGTTTTTATTTGGTTTAAAATAGCCCGACGAATTTAGCATTCGTCGGGCAACGGTTAGAGGCAGACGGCTGCCTCGGCATCCGGCTCTCTTCTGAATTTAAATAGTCCAGTTCTTGAATTATCTTTAATAAGATAATCACCAGTAAATTCTCCGCCTGCTGGCAAAAAGGTTAAGGTCAAATTGGATCTTTCACCGTTCTCATCTAGAGGATTGAAGTTACGTATAATCGCTTTTCTTTTTTCGGGCGTATTGTCGTAATATTCTTTTGGCCCATCATAGACTCTTATTACCACAAATTCGACATCTCCGGTGCATTCATATGCTAGTTCTATTGTTCTCAAGTCTGGACCATCAATAGCCTTAAGATCATAGACCACCCCAATCATCTCCCAATCAAGTACTATCACTTTTATGTGCGCAAAAAGTGATGCAATTTTAGATTAAGCGATTTCTGATTAGTCGTCAAACTTAATCGCAATAAAACCATGAGACAACATAATTTCTGTCAAAAAAATAATTATTCGGCTTTAGCAGAGTTTTCTTTGCGCCATTTGGCGATTTCGGCATGGTTGCCATTTAGTAACACTTTTGGCACTTCAAGACCACGGAACGACTCTGGACGAGTATATTGCGGGAACTCTAAAGTCTCACCATCACTAAAACTTTCAATCGCCGTACTGTTCTCACCACCTAAAACACCAGGGATTAAACGCACGACGCTATCAATAATCGTCATAGCTGGCAGTTCACCGCCAGTTAGGACGTAGTCGCCAACACTAACCTGTTTATCAACTAAAGTTAATATACGCTCGTCATAGCCCTCGTAGCGGCCACAAACAAAGATGTAGTCTTGCTGACTGTCTGCCCACTCCTGTGCCACTGACTGCCTCCAGCGCATGCCACGAGGGGTCATTAGTATAACTTTAGCCTCTGGAGCGTAATTTCTAGCATCCTCAATCGCTGCGAATAATGGTTCGGCCATTAATAACATGCCATCACCACCTCCGTAAGGGGTGTCGTCAACGCGGCGCCTAGCGCCTAAACCAAATTCACGTAAATTAACTAACCTAAATTCAACGGCTTTTTGATCTTGGGCCTTCCACATCATCGAGTTATTTAAAACACCGGTGAACATTTCAGGAAATAATGTAACTACTTGGATTTTTCTCATCTGTTAATACTATAATCGAAAACCACAAAAAAACCACCCCTAGAAGGTGGTGGTTTCTCTGACATATAAATCTCTCAACAATGTATATTGTTGCTCGCATGAGCATGTGTCATTTTCTTTTCTCGCAGTTTTCGGACAATTCGTCCTTAACTGTTTATGATTATATATCCAGGTCGTCTAGTTCTGCAAGCTCTTCTCGAGTCTTTTTTGAGTATTCATAACCGTTATCCACAGGCTCATCTGTTGAGTTATCCGCAGCCTCGCTTGTTTTTACTTCTGGTGTTGAAGTATAATTCTCGCGTTCGTCATCATTATTGACAATTTTAAGGTTATAACGAGCATCATTCTTTGTACCTAAAGCACGAAGTAGCGTTCGTAAGCTTTGCGCAGTCACACCGCGCTTGCCAATAACTCGGCCTAGATCTTCTGGATTGACAGTCAAAGATAGTAAAACACCTTTTTCATCAATTATGCGTTCTACTGAAACATCGTCAGGATGTCCTACGAGTGATTTTACGATATATTCTACGAATTGTTGGTCTATTGTCGCCATACTGCCCCCTCATCACTTAATAGTTAATTAGCGTACTATAATTATAGCACGCTAAATAATCAAAAATACATTTTGCTTAAGCTTCAGTTGTTTCGGCAACTGGCTCTTCTTTTGGCTGGTTCTTGCGAAGTTTATCAGAATTTCGAACAGCTTTTGCTTTGCCTGTAGCAGATTTCTCTACCCAAGTTGGCATCTTTACGCCAGCGGTTTTAAGAAGCTTAACAACACGTGGTGAAGGTTGAGCGCCGTTGTCGAGGAACTTTTGAGCAACTTCGACTTGGACCTTAGCTTCTTTAGTGTGTGGATTATAAGTTCCAACATTGGCAATAACGCGGCCGCTGGTTGGTTGGCGCTGAGATTCTTGAACGATAAGTCGGTACATTGCGAGGCCTTTATGACCAACGCGTTGCATTCGGATTGCTAACATAATTGATAATTTCCTTTATCTTTAAAATTGATTTTTACTCTTGAGCAATTCTACACTGTTTTTAACAGATAGTCAATCCGTTAATCAAGCTATTGTCCAAAAACAATCATTGGCTCGTTATAATAATCCGTGTCGCTACTACTCAAAAGCTTTGACGAATTACTGCCCCATCCAAATAGCTGACCGTCTGTCGTAAGTGCGTAAACAGTATTGTAATAAGAATAGATATTTTTAACCGTTTTCCCGCTTAAAACACCATCCATATTTACAGCAACCGGAACATTACTATTATTAACCGAGCCCTCGCCCAACTGACCTTCGTTATTTCTACCCCAGCAATATATACCACCGTCGGTCATCAATGCACAGAAATGCAAATCACCAGAGACCAACGAAGCAACCTTTTTACCAATAAGCGCATCATTACTATAAACTAGAACTGGATTTAACTTATTTATATTTGTTTTATCACCAAGCGTCCCGAAATTATTATATCCCCAGCAATAGATCCGACCACTTAACGTCGACACGCAATCAGATGTCGATCCGGATGATATTTGCGTCAAAGTCTCGCCAATTAAACTATTGCCTAAATCAACGGCAACCGGCGACATGTCATCCTGCCGCTGACCCTGCAAAGTCCCATACTGATCATTATACCAACAGTACACCTTATTATCAGATGCAATCACGCAAGTATGGTCGTTCATCGACGACATAGAAACTATTTTTTTACCCTTCAACAAAGCATTGTCGCTGACATTAATTGGGCCAAAATATGCATTATTAAACCCATCATGTCCCCAACAATAAATAATATCGCCATCAGTTAACGCACAAACGCCATGATAGTTAGACGTAAGACTTGAAACACTTTTATCTTTCAAAACCCCACCACCATCAATGTGGACTAATTTGGTATTAACACTTAGGTCGCCCCAGCCAGCTTTTTCCCAAAGTCGCCCATCACCAATACAATATAACCCGCCATCATCCGCTATAAAGCATCGTTCAGAGTAGCCCGCTGCAATTGTTTTTATCGAACGACCACCCAAAGCGCCATCATTATAGACCTGCACAATATTATTTTCGGTCGCTCCATCTAGACCTCGATATGCGCCAACTCCCCAGCAAAAAGTAATACCATCATACTTAATGCCACACGCACTATCTTCACCCATACTAATCTGTCCCCATCGAAAATCCGATGGAACTAATACCTCACCGTTGCGGCTATCTGTAGTTGGAGTTGTTTCCGACGGTATAATGTCGTTATTAGTATCCGTATCGATTGAAGTTTTATCTGTCTCGGTTACCGTGTTCGGATTCGCATTCGAAGTTTGAACAAATTCTCTTCCAGGTACAAAGACATTAACAGCTACAAAAATCATTAGCAAAATAGCGACTATTAACAAGATTATCGCTATTACAGAATTAGCTGACATCTTTTCTTTAATCACAATTGGTTCCGGAACTATAGCCGAACTAGAGATATCCGGCGCCTCTAGTAACAGCTCTTCCTTAGCCGCCTCAAGAGTTTTCACTGAATTATCATCCACCACTGCGCTTTCATTAGCATTAGTATCATCATTCATGAATCTAATATATCATGCCAAACTAAAACAATATTCATTGACAACAATTGATATGTATGACAATTTAGTAACAATAAACTTACCAAGTTTATTGCATTGCTGCCAAAATATCAGAGTCGCCAATCGCCAAAACCTAGTTATCCCTAAACTATATTAGTAAAGGAGATCACCTATGAGGATTGGAAGAACCGCATCAGTTGCCCTTTTGACCGCTGCAATTCTAGAATTCGCGCTTTTATACGAGCCCGTACCCCTAGATCGGCTTCGTCCAGCAGAAATCAATGCGAACCCTGTCACTATATTTAGAAAAGGTCCAGATGACCCCAAAGTAAAAAAATCACGCTAATACCGTTAGCCAGCCTGAAATAATATAGACAGCACGCCGCCAAAAATCATCTTGGCGGTTTTCATTTTATAACATATTTTAACATAAATATTGACATTTCATCATGTTTATGCTATTATGTGAGTAATTGATGAAAATCAATAGCACTTTACAAATAGAATTTGTGTTATTGGTTTTCATTTTCTTATATAACCCCTTTAATCGACCGACTTCGGTCTTAATATATATTCAAAAAACTTATATAAATAGGAGAAAAGAAAATGAAAAACCTTTTTAAAAAGCTCATGGCAACAATTATCGCAGTTATAGTAATCGCATCTGTTACGGTAATTTCCGCTTCGGCATCAACCGGATCAGAGTTACCGCCACCACCCCAGTTACCAACTACCAGTACCCAGTCTGGCGATCCGGGAGCGACAGATAGTCAATCGACAATCTTTGGATTCGATTACACTGATGCCGCCACCGGTTTAAAGTTATTTGTTCCGCAAGGATGGAGTCAAAACGCTAGGTGGAATTCGTATGTAAACTCATACAATGTTACCATTTGGTACAGAGTAATTACCTTGTCTTCGCAGTTCAGCAACATCTCCATTACTTTTACGCAGATTAATAGCGCTAAAGCCCAAGACGTCACGCAATTTGTCGCATCAGACAGCCTTGATAGACTATCGATAGTCAATATTGCAACAAGCGAAAAGAGCTTCAGGCTGCTTTCTGGACCAGGCTATAACAGCGTCTTTACCGGCGGAGGTGGTTCGCCCAGCGACCCACTTGCCGGTTACGGTGACTTAACAGCCAAGCTAAATTATAATCTTGCAGACCAAATAATCCTTAATGATTATATTTACCCCAGCATCATAAGCTAACACAATCTATTTCAAAAAACCACAGACTCATTCGTCTGTGGTTTTTCATTTTCATAGTTATTTCGAGCGATTAGCGTATTCGTCGAGGGCGGCTTGGGCGGCTTTTTGCTGAGCAATTTGTTTGCTTGGACCACTACCGATACCCATTTGTTTGTCACCAACATAGACGGCTAACGTAAAGACTTTATCATGATCAGGACCAACCTCTTCGACAACGCGATATTGTGGCGTCTGGCTATCAATGCGCTGTGAAACCTCTTGCAGGTGCGACTTTGGATCACGCCAACTGCCAGATTCTAAAATACCGCCAAGTTTGCTAATAATATGTCGGTGAATAAAGACCGAGGCATCGTCATAGCCACGTTCCAAGTAAATAGCACCGGTTACAGCCTCAAAAGCATTAGCTAGAATTTGCTGCCTAGCTCTGTCGCCGCCCTGTTTTTCGCCGCGGCTCATGCGAACTAATGGTTCGTAGCCCAGGCTTACACCAGCTTCGCCGATACTTTCAGTACGGACTAACGATGCACGCCAACTAGTCAAAATACCTTCTTGTTCGGTGAAATTCTTAAATAAATAATCTGTGACGACTAGTTCTAAAACAGCATCACCTAAAAATTCAAGGCGCTCATTATGTTCGTTAACACTTTTCTTGTGTTCGTTGACATAACTACGGTGGGTTAAGGCCGTAACTAATAATTGAATATCTTTAAATTCGTAACCAAGCTTTTCCTTGGCAAAGTCCTGATATGGTGCAGTTTGCATTCCGCTCATAGATTCTCCTGTCGTATTCGCTTCATAGCTAACAACATTAATTTACCGATGTCTTCATACTCAATAGCATCAAGCGCATCGTAGAACTTGAACCATTTAATACCGTGCATCCATTCTTCTTTTTGAATATCATTAGTATCACCCAAAGCGCGAACAAGGTAAATCTGGGTGGTCATAAGTACTAATTTGTCCATACGGCGATAACGGAAGTGAATTTTACCCAACCAGCCCAGAACTTCAACATTATGAAGACCGGCCTCTTCGCCAATTTCACGAACTGTAGTTTCTTGAGCGGTCTCGCCTTCTTCAATATGGCCTTTTGGAATTGTCCAACGGTCTTTGCCGTCCTGAATCAATAAAACCTCAACACCGCCGTCTTTGTCGCGACGGAAAATAATCCCACCAGAAGTAGGTTCGCGAACAATTTCTTGAATTTGACTTTTTTTGTGACCGTTAAAATACTTCTTTATCTTGTCAAACCGTGGCGCTACCATTAGCTGCATCCTCCACAAGTGTACGGTAGGCAGTGCCCAGAACTCCGTTAATAAACTTGCTTGAGTTATCAGAACCAAACGCCTTGGCTAGCTCAACTGCTTCGTTAATCGCTACTTTTGGAGGTATTAATTCGGCTTGAAATAGCAATTCATACATACCGATACGCAAAATATTGCGATCGATTCGAGCAATCTGTTCGATTGGCCAATCTGGAGCAATCGGTTGAATTTTAGCATCCAGATTATCGCAATCGGCTAATACGCCCTTGACGAGCGTGCTAACAAATTCCTTATCATCAATAGTAGTCTTATACCTATCAAGGTTACGAGCTAAAATATCGTCTACGTCTACCGTTATATCGTTAGACTGCACGCGAAATTCAAATTCGTATAAGGTTTGTAAAGCTACAATGCGACCGAGGTGGCGATTAGATGCCATGGCGTTTTAATTCTTTCTTTGTTATGTTTTTTAAGGTAAAAAAGCGATCCGTGACTACTTATTTAGTAGCAGCGAGAGCTTTGCCAGTTTCACGACGAGTCGTGCGTACCTTAACTGGTGATTTAGCATTGACACGACGAGCTAGTTCTAGACGCAAGTGACTGCGACGTAAACCAGTTTTTCGTGGGCTAGTCTGTTTCTTCGGTTGTCCCATAAAAAGAACTCCTTAATGGTAATTATAATAAAACTTGTAGCTATTATAGCGAAATGTAAGCGCTAGCTCAAGAGGCAATGACGATATTGACGATTTTACCTGGAACGTAGATGATTTTAAGCGGCGTTTTATCGCCAACATAGGTCTTTACGTTATCGTTTTCGATGGCGATTTTCTTAACTTCATCTTCATCAGTACCGATAGCGACGTCAAATTTGGCACGCATTTTGCCATTAACTTGAACAACTATCGTCATTATGTCGCTAGTAATTAATTTATCATCCCAAACTGGCCACATATTTTGCTGGATTAGCTTTTCGCCGCCTAATTGCTGCCATAATTCATCAGCCATGTGCGGCGCAAACGGCGCAATTAGTTGCAACAAAGCTTTTAGGGCATCGCGCCAAGCCTTATCGGAAAAACCAGCAACCTTTAACTTATATAGTTCGTTCGTGTATTCCATTAACGCCGAAATTGCCGTATTAAAGCTCATGCGATAGAAATCTTCGGTAACCTTACGAACAGCTTTGTGCTGTGATTTAGCTACAGCGTCATCATTACCTGTGAAGTTTTTATCAGATTCGATGAATTCTTGGGCTAATACCCAAATACGGTTCAAAAATCGGTAAACGCCGGCAATACCCTTGGAGCTCCAAGCTGAATCGAATTCAATTGGGCCCATAAATAAGACATAAGTCCTGAGGGCGTCGGCGCCATAACCTTGGTCAATGACATCAAGTGGGTCAATGACATTGCCCTTACTTTTGCTCATTTTTGTGCCATCTTCGGCATTAATATAGCCGTGATAAACTAACTTTTTGATTGGTTCTTTAAATTCAGTTATTCCCATCTCTTTAAAAACATGGTTCCAAAAACGAACATACAAAAGGTGGGCAACCATATGATCACCACCAACATAAAAATCGACTGGCGCCCAATAATTAACCTTAGCTGGATCCCAAGCTTGCTGATTATTGTTTGGATCGGCATAACGCAACAGATACCAACTACTACAAGCATAACCATCCATAGTATCAGTTTCGCGCTTTGCAGGTTTACCGCATTTCGGACAAGTCGTATTTACCCAGTCAGTCTGGCGGGCCAAGGCGGTCACGCCATCGCCCTTAGGCGCGAAATCTTCAATCTCCGGCAACAACACTGGTAATTGGTCTTCGGGCACTGCAACCGCTCCACAGTCGCTACAATGAATAATTGGGATTGGAGCACCCCAATAACGCTGACGGCTAATTAGCCAGTCGCGCATCTTGTAAGAAATCTTATTTCGACCAGTCCCCTGCTTTTCGAGCCAATCAACAATTTGCTCACGAGCGTCGCTGGATTCCATGCCGTCATAGGCACCAGAATTTATCAAAACACCCTCACCGGTATATAGTTTCTGGTCCGAATTAAGTCTGTCAAGCCAAACGTCTAATTCACCACAAGTCATTCGATCTTTGGTAAGTTCACTTAATTTGAGCCAAATCGGATCTTGGCGAGATTGTTCTTCCTCGCTGCGTTCATCTTGTTCTTCGTCGATTAATTCAAATAAAACAGCGTTAACGAAGGCTTTGCGATTTATATCCTTATTAGCGGCATAATATTCAGACACCACTTGGCTACCTAGAACTTTGATAAACTTCAGATTTTTGTAGCCGGTTTCCTCTAAAATTTCGCGCTTAGCAGCGGCGACAACATCGCCGTTATCTTCGGGTTCAACACCACCAACAACCATCGCTGTCCATGGGAATTTCTTCCACTGCACACCTAAATATTTATCAGTTTTAGGGTTATAAACTAGTCCATGCACGCCTTGGCGCTCAACGGTAACTTTATCTGCCTTTGGTGGATTTTTTTCATCAACGCGATGAGGTAAAACTACTTCTTTAATATCTAAGCCAAATTTCTCGGCAAAGGCATAATCACGCTCATCGTGAGCTGGAACAGCCATAACTGCGCCCGTACCATAACCAATCAGCACATAATCAGCAATCCAAATTGGCATTTTTTCGCCGTTTGCTGGATTAATAACGTAACTGCCCGTAAATACGCCAGTTTTTTCGCGCGATTCATTCATGCGCTCAATTTCGGACTTTTTAATCGATTCGTCGATATAATCTTCGGCCATTTTTTTGAAATCACCAATGGCTAATGTTTTCGCCAATGGATGTTCAGGCGCCAAAACTACAAAAGTAGCCCCAAAAAGTGTATCTGGACGAGTTGAAAAGACGGTAATAATATCGCTGCTATTATCAATCTTGAATTCAATCTCAGCACCTTGGGATTTGCCAATCCAGTTGGTTTGAGCGACCTTAACTTTGTTTGGCCATTCCAGATCGGGAATCTCATCAAGCAAAGCTTCGGCATAATCTGTGATCTTAAAGAACCATTGTTCCATGGATTTCTTAACTACTTCAGTACCACAGCGCCAACAATGGCCACCTTCAACTTGTTCGTTTGCCAGGACGGTCTTATCGACTGGGCACCACCATTGTAGTGATTCTTTTTGATAAGCCAAACCACGTTCAAATAATTTCGTGAATATCCACTGAGTCCAACGATAGTATTCGGGGTCGCTGGTATTGATCTCGCGAGACCAGTCGATACTGACACCCATACGTTTAAACTGCTTTTCAAAATTAGCAATATTCTTAACCGTCGCAACCGCTGGCGACATACCAGTTTTGATAGCATAATTTTCAGCCGGCAAACCAAAAGTGTCCCAACCCATCGGATTTAAGACGTTATAATCGTGTTGGCGATAAAACCTGGCAAGTGCATCTACAATCGAGTAACTAAAGGCGTGACCAGTGTGCATTCCGGCACCGCTTGGGTATGGGAACATACCAGATACGTACAATTTCTTGCGCGTATGATCAAGATCGGTTTGGTTAACTTTTTGTTCTTCCCAAACTTGTTGCCATTTTGGTTCAATTTCACTCGGATTGTAGCGTTTCATAGCTAATAGTATAACAAGAAACACCTCTGTTGTACAAAATCTTTAATTATTTACTTCAAAAAACTTCATCTTCTTGGCCAACCACTCCGAAGATTGACGTACCAGACTTTTTTCTTCTTCAGTGGCATGTAAGACTTCTTTAATTGCCTCTTCTAGATAGATTCCACCTTCGGAACCTTTAAATAGAATGACCGCACCTTGTTCTAAAACACTTCTAACGAATCCACCAGCTTGAAGTGCGGTTTTAAAACTCTTGACCTGACAACCACGAGCCCTAGCAGCTGGCGCTAAATATTTTTCAGCCTCATCACCAACTGTGATAACCCACGCCAATTGAGATGGATCGCACATTTTTCCAATTTTTTCATGTTCAACAGCGGAAACTTCGCCTAGCTCATTCATACCGCCCAACACTGCGATGCGTTTTGGCGTATTCATCTGATATAAAACCCTTAAAGCAGCCTCTGCTGCTAACGGACTAGAGTTATAAGTATCATCGATAATCATCGTATCATCGGCACCGCGAAGTATATTCATGCGACCAGCCACTGGATGAATTTTAAGTAGTCCTGTCACGATAGCCTCAGGCGACAAACCAAACTTAATTGCCACCGCCGTAGCAGCTACAGCTGCACGCAAGCTATGATCGCCAAGAATATTAACACTTGCATAGATTGGCGCTGGCCACTCTGGTGCAAAAATATTGCCCTCATAACCCTTTTCGAACGAAAAATTCTGTGCAATAAAATGGTATTCAGCCGCCGAATTAGTCCCATAAGTATCGACGTTAGAGTTAGTTAAGTATTTTGCAAATTCGCCACCAATATCATCACGATTAATTAATGCGATTTTAGAAAAATTGGCAATCATTAACTCTTCTTGAGCAACGGCATCAATAGTCTTAAAAAACTCCATATGCTCTGGCGATACGGCCGTAACGACACCAATATCAGGTTTCAGATATTTTGCAAACTGCGCCGTCTGACCTATGCGATCCGATCCAAGTTCTTGTATAATCACGTCCACGTCAGATGGTAATTTAATTCTCATTTTCGCAGCTCTAAAAACCGTCAGCCATGCCAATAAACTTTTGATATTTTCTGGATAATCAATCCCCATAATCGCCAAAGGGGCGCTAAGGTTAGTATTATGATTACCTTCATGAACCCTGACGCGCATTTTCTCAGATAAAATTGTAGCTATGGCAATTTTAGTCGTGGTTTTACCAACGCTGCCTGCAACGGCTACAAATTTTATATCTTGATGATTTTTTAAATACTTTTTAACATATTTTTCGAGACGTTTTTGGATAAAGGATTTAAACATAATCTTATTATCCGACAGAACACCAATAAAGCCAATATATAAAACTATTTTCAACCTTAGGGTGCTGTTATGGCAACGTCGTAAATGTGCTGTCAGCCGAATAACTTGTTCCGCTAGCGTTCGTAACGAACGAACGATAATAAATAGTAGTATTCGCTGGTAAACCAGTTCGTGATTGAGTAAATGCACCGAACCCCGTGTTGCGGCTAAACATCGATATATTATTGGCCGCGCCGCCATTTGCCGAATAGACCGAATTACCATCCGGCGAAACCGCAACTGCGTACGAAGCATCACTAGTTGGCACGCTCGTTGAAGCAAGGGCGGTTAGTGCGCCAGTTGTGGTATTGCGGCTATACATAGTAATCCTAGAGTTAAGATTAGCCACATATACAGAAGTCCCGTCTACCGAAATACTAATGCTATTAGGGGCAGAAAAACTAACGATCGTAGGCGTCGCTAGTGCCGTAAGCTGCCCGGTCGACGTATTTCGACTAAACATAGAGACAGTTCCATTAAGATAATTGGAGGTGTACAGCGACTTGCTATCAGAAGATACCACTAGGCCTTGTGGGTTCGAGCCTGCTCCCGTCGATATGGTTGGAGTAGCTAGCGCAGTCAAGGCGCCAGTCGAAGTATTACGGCTATACATAGTCACCAGATTAGAGTTTGTGTTCGTAGAATAGACAGATGTCCCATCTGGCGAAACCGATACTCCATAAGCACTTGCACCCGATCCAATAGTTGGAGTGCCCAAAGCCGCTAAAGCACCAGTGCCAAGATTTCGACTATACATATAGATATTGCTCGTGCCGCGGCTATTAACATACACCGACTTGCCGTCTGATGATATGTCTAGCCCATATGCGCTCGTTCCAGTCGTAATTGTCGGCGTGCCTAGTGGAGTTAAAGCACCAGTCGATATATTACGACTAAACATCGATATAGTCCCAGCGCTAACGCTATAATTTAAAACATAAACAGAAGTACCGTCTGGCGCAAAAACAACAGCCGTAGGATAGGAGACAGCGACAGTTGCAGGCGCCATAGCCGTCAACGCGCCAGTTACGATATCTCGACTATATAATGACATTGTTGTCGTATTACCATTTGTCGCATAAACTGATTTACCATCAGGAGATACCATGACAGAGTACGGCAGATTGCCGGCCGCTATAGTTGGCGTCGGCAAGGCGGATAATCCACCAGGTAGGTCAGTTTGGCAGTTTGATGTTGGCGCTGGAGTAGTACCCCAACAAATACCAAGGCTAGTAATAGCCGAACCACCAGTCGATATAACATTTGAACCCAATACAGCCGTTGTGCTGCCGATTAAAGTAACAGTGTTAGCCGTAGCCATTGGCGCATCTAGCGCAGCTGTCTGCGTTGCTATATTGCCGCCTTCTGAAATTTGATAAACTTGACCA
>Ga0302293_10001050_pt1 | contig 13994 bp, 11 predicted proteins | sample III_Fen_N2_2_FD_198758 | JGI IMG/M metagenome (GOLD analysis project Ga0302293, IMG submission 198758) | Peat permafrost microbial communities from Stordalen Mire near Abisko, Sweden - III_Fen_N2_2 | ecosystem: Environmental > Terrestrial > Soil > Wetlands > Permafrost | place: Sweden: Abisko...
GTATGTGTGTCAGCCTTAGGCTGATGGGAGAGTAAGTCGATGCCACTTTTAAAACGAAAGCCGTTCCCAAAAGGAGCGGCTTTTTTTGTGTTTAAGAATTATTCCTGATCACGAAAGAGAAGTTAAGCGCCACTAGCACCGATGGTACGCGTGTCAGCCTTAGGCTGATGGGAGAGTAAGTCGATGCCACTTTTAAAACGAAAGCCGTTCCCAAAAGGAGCGGCTTTCGTTGTTTTTAACAATTATTCCTGAACACGAAAGAGAAGTTAAGTGCAGTTAGCACTGATGGTATGTGTGTCAGCCTTAGGCTGATGGGAGAGTAAGTCGATGCCACTTTTAAAACGAAAGCCGTTCCCAAAAGGAGCGGCTTTTTTTGTTTTTAAGAATTATTCCTGAACACGAACAGTGAAGTTAAGCGACCTAAGCACTGATGGTACACGTGTCAGCATAGTCAATCGATGAAAAATTCTCTTGGAAATCTCTTTCCATCGAGAAATCGTTTTATTTGTTCATTAATCTTTATAGAATTTGGATTCAATGCTTTCTATATTGCATTTTTTCCGTTTATTTGAATCAACTTTTGATCGATGAAAAAATACTACGCCATTCTATTTTTAGCACTTTTAACCGCCGGAACAATTCAGGCGCAAACCCAAAGTGTTGCTTTTCCAACTGTAGGTAAGGGGGTTGCAACTCCATTCGTTACAGATTACCATTCATTAGGTATCAACGTTTCCGGACTCGGTTGGGGAACAGGTTATAAAGGAAAACGTTTTACAATGGGGTCGAGTGAATTCGGATTCGGGCTTTACAGTGATTCACTGACTTCCGATAAACTGAAAAATCTTACACGTACGCTGTATTCGCAAGCAACGAAGAAAAATCAAGATCCAATCGATTACAAAAAGCAATTGGAAGCAGCTGGAGATTATGCACAAGCAGGAATTTCCATTTTTGTTGATTTCAACTGGGCAGGGTTTTCGTTTCAAAGTGAGAAGTTCGGTGGAATTGCCTTCAACGTTCGTGAGAATTACCAATGGTATTCCAAACTGAATGAGCAAACCACAGATATTTTGTTTAGAGGTAAGTTGTCTTCTTATTTCGATTCATTGACGGTTGTTTTTGGAGCGGATACTTCCGTAATTGCGAACAATGCCAATATTTCAAGTGATACCTTGGATGCTGCCATCAGTGGTAGTATTGGTGTGCCACTCAAATTGAGTCAAATCACGAAAGGTTCGTCTGTACGCATGGTTTGGAATCGTTCATACAATTTCGGTTACGGAAGAAAATTGTTCGGCAGCGATTCAACTTTTGCGTTGTATGCTGGAATCGGTGGTCGATTTATTCAGTCAATGGCGATGTTTGATCTTTCATCCGATGACAACGGATTAGTAATGCATTCTTCAATCACACCTTCATTTGATATCAACTATGGAAGTGTCACCGGTTCAAATGTACTTAACAGCAACGGAGGAATTCCTCCTGCAGTCGGAAACGGTTATGGAATCGATTTTGCGTTGAGTGCCATGTTGTTTGGAAAACTGAAAGTAGCTGCTGCGGTTAATAACATCGGTTCGGTGACGTATAAAAGCAACGTTTATTCGGTGAAAGACACCTTGTTCGGTAATTTTAGTTTAGGTGGTTTAGATCAGGCCAATATCACCAGTTCAGTCAACCAAATGTTGCGTGATAACGGAATTTTGACTTTGAAAGGGGAAGAGAAATACAAAATGAACAATGCGGCCGATTTCCGATTTGGAGCTAGCTTTGAACCGTTTAAAGTATTGCGTGTCGGATTTGATATGATTGCCCCATTCAACAAAGAAAATCCGGGTTCTGTTCAAAATGCAGTATTCTCTTTCGGTGGAGATATTCGTCCGGTGAAATGGTTGCAACTGAGCGCCGGTTATTACGGAGGTGGAATCTACAAAAATAATATTCCTGTTGGGATTACTTTTATCTTGAAAGAAGGGGCTTACGAATGTGGAATTTCTTCACGTGATGCGCTGACTTTCTTTACAAAGAATTCTAATAGCGTTTCGACTGCATTCGGTTTCGCGCGATTCCGTTTCTAAGTTTCGATCTCTTCCAGCGAATCATCGACAATGCTTTTCCCACGAATGCACATCAGCCTTAGACTGATGCGTGCCTATCGGACACGCTTTATGTCTAACAACATAACTACATAATGTCTGTTATAATTGTTTGCAAGTGTCTACCTAAAGCGGAAGCTGTATTTCGTGCATTTGCGGGTAACCAAACCCACATCACCTGTTGCGGATGGCAATAAAAGTTCAAGAAATCACTTTGTGGAATTCGTTGCTACAATGATTGAAACACCAACTTCAATTCACTCAGAATCAAAGCCGTTGCGCCCCAGATCTTCACTTCTCCCAACGCAAAATGCGGAACTTCTTTTAAGGTAATTCCGTTTTTAAGTGGAATATTGTGGTATTCGATGGCTTTTTCATCCAATAAATCAGCTACGGATAGCGAGTAGACAGCCGCAACTTCACGTTCGGATACCGTGAATTGATTATGAGGATTTTTCCAATGAAAAATATGCGGTTCAATGATAAACGAACTCACAACGGTGAAAACATCAGTCAATTTACCTACGTAGGTCAATTCAGCTTCCGTGACGCCTATTTCCTCTTCGCATTCACGCAAAGCTGTTGCTAGAAGAGAAGTGTCTGTTTGTTCCCATTTTCCACCTGGAAAAGCAATCTGACCGCTGTGTGTACCATCGTATTCGGCACGTTGAATAACCAAAAATTGAAGTACATTCTCTGTTTCAAACAACAGAATGGCAACTGAAGATAAACGCGCATTCGATGTATCTTGTGCTTCATCTACGCGAGCACCTTTACGTGGGTACATGAGCTGATGTGCTTCGACACCAGGAAGTGGCTCCAGAAGGCGTTTTGCTAATAAGTCAAAGGTAGAGGTCATTTGTGACGAACCGTTGCCAGAATTCGTTCGAAATCGTCGTACACGTAGTCCATCATTTCACGTTTCGAAATGAATTGGAACACATAGTATTCTTTGCGCACTTTCAAGGTTGCCATGGCGTAATAAACTTCATCCGAATAAGATGAACCCTTACCTGAAAGTGTTTGAGTGACACCTTTGAATTTGATGTTCTTTTTCGTGTCTTTTTTAAATGAAATGCTGGCATCTGTAAGCGATTCGAAACGCCGATCGGCATAAGCATCATGAAAACTATTCAGCAAATCTTCATCAATCAGGTAAAAATCTTCCATGAGCTCAGATTCCAAATCGTCTTCGGTAAAGCGTTCAATGGTAAAAATAACCCCTAACGAATAATCGCGTCTGTTGAGCGAAGAAGGCTTATAGCAATAACGGTTTCCATAATCGAATTCAAACGATTTAGGCAATTTGAATCGAATGTTTTTATACCCTTGTTTTTTGTATCCGCTGAAATTGTATCCGTTTTCGCGAAAGGTCTTTAAGGTATCTTCGTTTTCTTCTTCACTACCGGATGAACATGCAACCAGTAATGGCAGAAGAAAGATCATGACGATTAGACGCTTCATAGTGCCAATTTACAAGTAAAATTTAAATCTGAATACCAATAGATAATGAAAAACACAAAAAAAGCTGTCGACCTAAGGAAGACAGCTTTTCTACAGTATATCGAATGATTAAATATCGATGTTTGCGTATTTCGCGTTTTTTTCAATGAACTCGCGACGTGGCGGAACTTCATCTCCCATTAGCATAGAGAAAATCTGATCGCACTCTGCAGCGTTTTCAATGGTTACTTGGCGCAATGTACGGTGCTCAGGGTTCATGGTAGTATCCCACAATTGCTCTGCGTTCATCTCACCCAAACCTTTGTATCGTTGAACGTTTACAGAAGATTCGGAACCATTTCCTTTTAATTCATTGATCAAACGATCGCGTTGATCTTCATTCCAAGCATAATCTGCTTTTTGCCCCTTTTTTACTTGGTAAAGCGGAGGAGTGGCAATGTAGATATATCCGTTTTCAATCAACTCTTTCATGTAACGGAAGAAGAACGTTAGAATCAACGTTTCGATATGCGAACCATCCACATCGGCATCACACATGATGATGATTTTGTGGTAACGCAATTTATCGAGGTTCAAAGCTTTCGAATCTTCTTCGGTACCAACACGCACACCCAAAGCAGTGTACATATTTTTGATCTCTTCGTTTTCGAAAATCTTGTGTTGCATCGCCTTTTCGACGTTCAAGATTTTACCACGCAATGGCATGATAGCTTGGAAGTGACGATCGCGACCTTGTTTGGCCGTTCCACCTGCCGAATCTCCCTCGACAAAGTAAATCTCGCACAAAGCAGGATCTTTCTCCGAACAATCTGCCAGTTTACCCGGTAATCCGGAACCAGACATAACGTTCTTACGTTGCACCATTTCACGCGCCTTGCGGGCTGCATGACGGGCACGAGCGGCCAATACCACTTTTTCAACGATCAATTTTGCTTCAGAAGGATGCTCTTCCAAGTAAATGGCAAGCATTTCAGATACACCTTGTGAAACTGGAGCCGTTACTTCACGGTTACCCAATTTCGTTTTAGTTTGACCTTCAAATTGTGGCTCTTGAACTTTCACCGAAACTACGGCAGTCAATCCTTCACGGAAATCATCACCATCAATTTCAATTTTTTCTTTTGCCAAAATTCCACTATCAGTAGCGTATTTTTTCAAGGTATTCGTCAAACCGCGACGGAACCCCGAAAGGTGAGTACCACCCTCGTGTGTATTGATATTGTTGACGTAAGCTTGAATATTCTCTGTATAAGACGTATTGTAAGTCAACGCTACTTCAACAGGAATACCTTCGCGTTCACCTTCGAAATAAATCACGTCCGGAATCAATGGCTCACGGTTGCGATCTAAGTATTGAGCAAATTCGCGCAAACCACCTTCAGAATGAAAGATGTCTTCGCGTGCGTTACCATTTTCATCCAAATCACGCATATCAAATAGCGTAATGGTAATTCCTTTATTCAAGAAAGCCAATTCACGCATACGCGCAGCTATCGTATCGTAGTTGTACTCTGTAAATTCGAAAATGGTTCCATCCGGTTTGAACGTAACTTCCGTTCCCGTTTTGTCTGAAACACCAATTTCTCTTACTTCATATAACGGTTTACCAATGCTGTATTCTTGTTGGAAAATTTTTCCTTCGCGGTGTACAACAGCGTTCAGGTGAATGGAAAGTGCGTTCACACACGAAACCCCTACACCGTGCAATCCACCGGAAACTTTATACGTGTCTTTGTCGAATTTACCTCCGGCATGCAATACGGTCATTACAATTTCCAACGCCGATTTGTTTTCCTTGGTATTAATACCTGTTGGAATACCACGTCCGTTGTCAATTACTTTGATGGAATTATCAGTATTGATAGTCACTGAAATCGTATCACAATGACCCGCCAACGCCTCATCGATCGAGTTGTCGACTACCTCGTAAACCAAGTGGTGCAATCCTTTTACTCCAACATCCCCGATATACATCGCCGGACGTTTACGAACTGCTTCCAATCCTTCAAGGACCTGTATGTTATCTGCTGAATAATCCTGTACTTTTTTTTCTTCGCTCATAGATGTTCAATAGAATTTTAGGCGATTTTTCATCGCAGAACAAATATAGCCAAAAGACAAGGTTTAATGACGGAAAATAAAAGCTGAATCGCCTGTATTTATTAACAAAATATCAACTTTTCACTAATCTTTTGATTCGATCCAAGAAATGATACTCGCATCATTCGGAAGTGTTTTCGGTGATACCACTCGAGCCAATTTTCCATCAGTGCCAATCAAGTATTTTTGGAAGTTCCATTGCACGTCGCTGTCTTCCAATCCGTTCTGACTTTTCTGGGTCAAATACTGGTAAATCGGATGCATGTCTTTCCCTTTTACCGAGATTTTGCTCATCATTGGAAACGTAACGCCGTAATTTGCTTTACAGAATGTGGCAATTTCTTCATTATTCCCAGGCTCTTGTCCCATGAAGTTATTGGCTGGAAATCCGACAATCACAAAATTCTGATCTTTGTATTTTTCATAAACCGCTTGCAATTGTTCGTATTGAGGAGTGAGTCCGCATTCTGAAGCAGTGTTGACAACCATGATTTTCTTGCCTTTCAATGATGCAAAGTCAAATTCCGCGTTTTTAATGTCTGTAACCTTGAATTCGAAAATCGTTTTCACTGAAGGATTGACATCTCCACTTGTAGCTGTTGCAGCATCGTTAGAGGTCGTTAATCCGGTCTCGGAAGTTGTTGTTGACGGTTTTGAGGTAACATTACAACTTGCGATAAGAAGTGTTACTAGGGTGAACGAAAATAATTGTTTCATAAGAGTTTGCTATTTGAGAGAACGAATGTGTAAATTTTAATTGAAAGATACGCAGTATAAACAACTGTGGATGTTAAAAAGTTGAACAGAAAGGCAACTTTTTGCGCTGAATTACGAATAGTAGGATATGAAGTTGGTATTCACATTGATCGGATTGTTATTCGTGCAGCTTTCGGTTGCGCAAACTATGTTGAAGGGAACTTGGCAAGGGCTGATGATCCGCGACGGACAAACGTATGATCAAGCTTCAATTATTTATTTTGATTTTAATGAATCGGGCGATTTTATAGGGAAAAGCCGTGAAGAGGTTACTGGGAAAGATGCCTTTGTGGTGAAGAAACTGAAAGGTGAAAAGAAAGCTGGAAGTATTCAACTCAAACAATTTGTAGTCGAAAAAAAGAAAGATGCTTCCGGGGTGAAATGGTGTAACATGGAAACCACGCTCACGTTCATTGATTCCACCGGTTATTTGCAGGGAACTTATAAGAGTAGTGAATGTAGAGGTTATACCGGAAAGATCGTTTGTTTTCGATCGAGTTTGCCAATGTCGTTGGAGCCGACTGTAAAAGAAGTGCAGTCATGGCGACCGATCTTTGTAGATGATCTGAAAAAAGGGCGAAAAGCACCTGAAATTCGAGATCTCGAGCGAAAGAACTTCAAATTTCAACCGATCTTTTTCGATTACGATAAAGCCGAAATCAAAACGGAATACAAAAACTTCCTGATTTCACTGCTCAAGGTGGTCAACGGACATTCCGATTTGCGCATCAAGGTTGTGGGGTATACCGATGCAGATGGTTCTGATGCCTACAACATTGATTTATCCAAACGTCGCGCGCAAGCCATCATTGATTTTTTCGTAACCCTTGGTTTGTCGCGAGATCGCATAGAAATCGATTTTAAAGGTGAATCTGATCCGATTGGCGATAACTCTACTCCCGAAGGCAAGCAGCTCAACCGCCGGGTCGATTTTTCCTTTATCTGATCTCCTAATCAATCAGCGAATTGTCAGTGTGTTGATTTCCGTGAACAATGCGATTAATACGTGGTTGTATAAACCAAATTCCCACCGGGAAAAACCAAATCAGGAAAAATTCTCCGATGTAATCCGAAAAATGTGCTTCTCGCTGTAGTTCCACGCTTTTGAGTGTTTTGGCGATGAAATACAAGACGAAAATGATGCAGAACATCGAAAAGAAGTGCATTAAAAACATCAGAATAAACAACGGAATCATCCAAGCTAAGTTTGGTGCTTCTCCTTGATTCATCGGCTGAATTTTTGTGGATAAGATAGTTCCAACCAGTGCAAAAACGCTAAAGTAAACCAACGGAATAAAGAAGAAAATCTTAAAACGTTTTATGCGGAGCTTTGTTTCCGGATGTAAATACGATTGCAAACCGGTCGCTACAGACCAATGCCAGTAAAATTGAATAGCTGCTGCAAATAATCCAATAGCCGGGAAAACAAACATAACCGGAAATATGGTTTCAGGTCGTGGGTTGTGCTGATTGATCAATAGTGAAACCATAATAATAACCGAAGTGATTGCGGCCACGAAAGGAATACCAACTACTAGAATAAAGAGTTTCCAGTGAGGAGTGTGTAGAATTTTGGGTGTCATCTTGAATTGATAAAATGGTGTGAAATGAAAAATCCCTCGCTAGCCGAAGCAAACGAGGGATTTCAATATTGTTGAAGTGATTACTTGATGAAAGACAACGCAGCGTTATCTTCATATTTCAAGAACTCACGATCTTTAGCAGCTTTCGCTTTCAAAGCACCGTCTTTAGCGATTGCGCTTTTCAAGTTGCTAACAACTGCATCCAATTTGTCTTGACGAGCAGCAGCAACAGCTTTCAAGTAGTAACCTTGAGCGCTTTCTTTGTCTGCAGAAGCATCGATTGTTTTAACAGCTGCATCAGCACTTCCGTTTTCCAATTGAGCAAGCGCTTTGTTGAAAGAAGCATCTGAACCGAAGTTAGAAACTGCATCAGCGTATTTACCGTTTTGGATAGCGATAATTCCTTTGTTGTAGCTTACCTCAGAACCAGCACCATTTGCTTGTCCGAACAATTGAGCTGCTTTCGCACGATCACCGTTTACACCGGCAACTGCACCCAAGTTGTTTTTAGAGATAGGATTGTCTTTTTTACCGTTAGCTTTTTCAAACTGAGCTTTTGCTTCGTTGATTTTACCTTGTTTGTACAAAGCAGCACCTACGTTATTAGCAGCTCTCCAATCAGATGGATCTTTGATCTCAGCTTCTTTGTAAAGACGCAATTTCTCGTTCAAGTCTTCAGTTAATGAAGCAGTGAACAACAATTCTTCCAACGTCAATTTTTGTGGTTCAGCTTTAGAAATTGTTTTCAATTCTTCGTCAGAGTAACCTGTCAAATCGTAAACAACTTTGATTTCAGCACGACGCAATTTAGGGAAGATGTCTTTATCCAGTATAGTAAATGATTTACACAAGTTACGCATCTCAGTTTCGCGAGTTGCAGGATCAGGGTACATTTTCAATACACGAAGGATCAAATCTTTGTCTTCTTGTTTCATTGTAGTGTTCTTAGCCAATTCAGCTTCGAAACCAGCGAAATCTTCACCTTTACCAGCAAGGTTGTAAACTTCAGTTTGTGCTTTATCGTTTTTCGCTTTTTTAGCTACGTCGATAGCAGCAGTTTTTGCAGAAGTTGAACGATCGTTAGACAAAGAGTTGTTTTTGTCTTCTTCACCTTCAGGAGATGCAAAACCTGTAATGTTGATTGATTTGATAGCAATCTTAGGATTAGCCTGAGCAGCTGTCAACCAAGCACCGAATTCTACGATGTCTTTGTCTTTAAACTCAATCGTTTTAACTTCAGATTTACCTTTATCGTAGTTAATTTGAGCAGCATAACCTTGCTCAGTAACGCGTTTGAACTCATCTTTCGCGAAAACTACTTTGAAGTCTTTGTTAACCCAGTATGGAGTGATAATCGTTCCTTTACAAATATCCATATCCTGGAATTTGTCTTTTTTCTCTTTACCACCTTTGTAAACTTTACCAGTTACTTTAAGGTCTGTGTATTCGTACTCAGGTTTGTAAGCTACAACATCTGTGTAGACCATTGTTCCACCTGGCTTGTATTGGATAACGGTTCCGTTTCCAGTTGCTTTCTCTCCTTGAACAGTTACTGTTTTTAGAGCTGTGCTTCCCAACATTGGTGTGATATCAGCAGATGCTTTCTTCTTGATACCTTTCTCAGGGAATTTCACTTCAACTTTTACACGTACACTGTCAGCGTGCATCTCAAGCGGGCAAGGAGTTACTTTATACTCCAAATCCTTCAAGAGGTCACAACTAGCAACAAGCGAACCAGCTACCGCTATAAAAGCCAAACCTTTGATACTTTGCTTTTTCATTATTCAATTGTTAGTTTCTACCTTAAAATAAATTACGTGCAATATTAAACAATTTTTTTTACTCCAAATCGTTTAATTACAATTAATGATTGATGGATAACGCTTTAGCGTGGATTAACACCTTACTTTCATCGATACAGCTCTTTAAAAGTTCAGCTATTTCAAGGTGCTTTATGGGGTGGATGTAGCTTGGAATCAATTCGTTCAGCGACTCTAATACAAACCTTCTTTCGAGCATTTGCGGGTGCGGAACCACTAATCGATCACTGTTGATAACTTCTTGTCCGAAAAGCAATAAATCAAGGTCGATTGTGCGTGAAGAATACCGTTCTGACTGACTTCTTGTTCTGCCTAGTTGTGTTTCAACCGACAACAATAGATCCAGTAAACTTTCAGCATCACCCGACCAGCGAATTCCGATGACGGCATTCAAAAACAGATCTGTCGAATCGAATCCCCACGGTTCAGTTTCGATCACAGGAGAAACGGCAATTACGTGTATTTCAGAATGACATATTAATTGGTCAATCGCCTTTTGTAAATAAACAAACCGATCGCCTTCATTACTGCCTAATCCTATCCAAGCTTCTGTTTCTTGATTCATGTCGCAAATGTAATGGAAAAGGAAAGGTTCGCGGTAAGGAAATCGATGTTATCGTTGTTCAGTAAAGAGTGAACCATTCATACCTAAATCGCGCCTTTTTTCAGTCCAACGGTTGTTCTATACGTACTTCGATCATTGCCCGCAAGATTCGGGTTATATTTGTTGTCCAATAATACTAAATCATATGACTGAGAAAAAAGTTTCTTTTTGGCGCATTTTTTGGCCTTCACTCGTTGCCACACTGGTTATTTCCTTTATCGGATGGATTATCGCCTTTTCGGTAATCGGAGGTATGTTTAGCAGTGAGCCGGATACCAAAGACAAAACGGTGTTACACCTTACTTTATCAGGGGAAATCGGTGAGTCATCAGACGCATCGTTGAACGGATCTTCTTTTAGCATTAATAAGGTAACGGGTTTAAGTGATCTTTTACACGGTTTTGAACGTGCGGCGAAGGACGATGAAGTGAAAGGAATCTACATTGATCTTCAATCGGTTCAATGCGGTTATGCCACTGCACAAGAATTGCGCGATGCGATCCACCGTTTCCGTAAATCAGGGAAATTTGTAGTCGCTTATTTAAGTGGTGAAGTAGTGACTCAAAAACAATACTATATCAGTTCTGCGGCGAATAAAGTTTACGGCTTTCCAACTTCAGCAATGGAGTTTATCGGTTTGGGAACTGAGATGACGTATTTCAAACGAACGTTCGATAAAATGGGCGTTGAAATGCAAGTTATTCGCGGTTCTAATAATGATTTCAAAAGTGCCGTAGAACCGTTTTTCAGAGAAAACATGAGTGATTCAAGTCGTCTTCAAGTAGAGCGTTACATGGGTTCTATCTGGAAAGACTTGCGTACCCAAATTGGGAAAGATCGTAAGGTGTCAATTGAAACGTTGAATGATATCGCCGAAGGAATGAAAATCAAGCGAGTGGAGGATGCGCTTCATTATAAATTAATCGATGGCGTGAAATACCGCGATGAAGTGATTGATTTGGTGCGTAAAAAAGCAGGTGGAAAAGCCGATATGACCAACTTGCTTTCGTTTGAGAAATATGCCAAAACCAAGTTTAAAAACGATCAGTTGATTAACGGTGGAAAAAGCAGTTCGGCCAATATAGCTGTGATTGTTGCAGAAGGAGCAATTACGGTGGATGGTGACGAAATGACCTCGGTGAACATTTGTAAATACTTCCGTGAAGCTCGTGAATCGAAATCAATTAAAACGGTTGTGTTCCGGGTGAATAGTCCGGGTGGTAGTGCATTGGCGTCTGAAGAAATTTGGCGCGAAGTGATGTTGACTGCGAAAAAGAAAAAAGTGGTTGTTTCCATGGGCGATGTTGCTGCTTCGGGTGGTTATTATATTGCAACACCAGCCAGTACCATTTTTGCAGAGCCAACAACAATCACCGGATCAATCGGTGTTTTCGGAGTGATTCCGTTTACCGGGAAATTGTTTGAAGACAACTTCGGTATTACGTTTGATCGTGCTCAAACCAACTCACATGCTGTTTTATCGACCAATCGTAGGTTGACTGAAGAAGAATTGAAAACCATTCAGATGGAAGTTGATCAAATCTACTTGCAATTTAAAAAACGAGTGGCTGATGGTCGTGGATTGACTCAAAAACAAGTCGAAGTATTGGCTCGCGGACGTGTGTGGACAGGAACAGATGCCCTGAAACATGGCTTGGTAGATAAAATCGGTGGACTTTCGGATGCGATTGCTTATGCTCAGAAAAAAGCAGGAATCAGTAATCCAAAAATCAAGTATTGGCCGGAAGTGAAAGAAGATCCGGTGGCCGATTTGCTGGAGCAATTAAGCGAAAAAGAAAGTGTTCGCGCCAACATGAAACAAACAGAACTTCCGAAAATCATGACCGATTCGTATAAAATGCTGCGTCAATTGGATCAGATGACCGGAATTCAAATGCGCATGCCTTTTGAGATGGTGATACATTGATACTATGTTTCCACAATTAATTATAATTAGCATCAGCCTTGGTTGATGCTTTTTTTGTGAATGGATTTCTATTCTGCCGAAAAATGTAATTTTGCCCCATGATCCAATTCAACGTTTCGCTTCAGCCTTATAATACATTCGGAATTGATGTTTCGGCAACTGCTTTTGCACGCTTTTCTTCTATTGCAGAATTAGAGGCAGTTTTGCTTGAAAACAATGGGAAGCTTCCGCTATTTATTTTAGGTGGGGGAAGCAACGTGTTATTCACCAAATCGGTGGATGCATTGGTGCTGAAAAACGAATTGAAAGGATTTGAACACCTCAACGAAACGGAAGATACCATCGATATTCGTGTTGGGGCCGGCGAAGAATGGCATGCGTTTGTGCGTTATTGCGTTGAAAACGGATGGGGAGGTGTTGAGAATTTGAGTCTGATTCCAGGAAGTGTGGGGGCTAGTCCCATGCAGAATATCGGTGCATATGGCGCTGAAATCAAAGATTGTTTTGTTGAGTTGACTGCTTTTCACATTGAAAAAGGCGAATTACATACATTTTCGGCAGAAGATTGTGCATTCGGATACCGCGAAAGTGTGTTCAAACGCGCACTAAAAGGGCAATACATTATTGCTTCCGTGACTTATCGCTTGCAGAAACACCCGAAATTCAATACGGCTTACGGAGCAATTCAAACCGAATTGGATGCGATGAACGTTCATGAATTATCCGTTTCGGCGATTAGTCAGGCGGTGATGAATATTCGCAATAGCAAACTACCGAATCCGAAAGAATTGGGGAATGCAGGTAGCTTTTTTAAAAATCCGGTAGTTGATCCGGCTGTAGTTGAAGTCTTGAAAGAACGTTTTCCGGAAGTGCCGAATTATCCGCAACCCGATGGATCTGTAAAGCTTGCTGCAGGATGGTTGATTGAACAAGCCGGTTGGAAAGGTAAGCGCATTGGAAATTGTGGCGTTCATGCCAGACAGGCACTTGTTTTAGTGAATTACGGTGGTGCTTCGGGCAATGAGATTTATGCACTTTCACAAGCTGTGTTAGATGATGTTCAACAGCAATTTGGTGTCTTGTTAGAGCGTGAAGTCAATATCCTTTAGTTCAAAACAACCTGTTTTTCTTTTTCGAATTGTTAAAAGTGCTCTTTTTACCAATTTTTCCTTACAAATGAACGAATAGACTATTCGATCGATTATTTTATTATGCATGCTGAACAAAATGGGTTTTTACACCTGTTTAATGCTATGCATGCAGAATGGTTTGTTTTAGTCTTAACGTGTTGATTTTCTTATGATTTTTAGGTGTTTTTAGGCTGCGGGAAAGATTGATCAGAATCTTAACATTTTTGGTTGAACCGCAAGTTTGACGTAACTTCTATAGACTTTGACAGTGGTAGTCAAAGGAGGCGTTCATTTAAATTCAGGTGTTATGAAAAAGGTTACTTTGATCGTGTGTCTTATTGCAAGCGCACACCTCACATTTGGACAACTAGCACAAACATTGATTCATCAAAAATCGGATTGTGCAGCCGTTACTCAACGCATTATGGAACAAACGTTCTCTGTCGAGCGCCAATTGGAGCTTGAAAACTCTCCCGAAGATCTTGCTTGTTTGAATTACATCTGCGCACAGTCG
>Ga0302293_10001056_pt1 | contig 13938 bp, 10 predicted proteins | sample III_Fen_N2_2_FD_198758 | JGI IMG/M metagenome (GOLD analysis project Ga0302293, IMG submission 198758) | Peat permafrost microbial communities from Stordalen Mire near Abisko, Sweden - III_Fen_N2_2 | ecosystem: Environmental > Terrestrial > Soil > Wetlands > Permafrost | place: Sweden: Abisko...
GCTCATCGACTCGGTGATCGCGTTCGGTTTGATGTCTGCCTTGATAAGCCGTACGTTTTTCTTTTTGGTGAATACTTCAAGCGCCTCGCTTGAGAAATCCGGGGCGACGACGACTTCGAGAAAAATCTTGACCATTTCCTCGGCCGTCGCCTTGTCGATAGTCGCGTTGCATCCGATGATTCCGCCGTATATCGAGACGGGATCGACGAGATACGTTCTCCGGTATGCCTCAAGGACGGTTTTGCCGAGAGCCGCGCCGCACGGCGTGTTGTGCTTGAGGGCGACGCAGATAACGTTTGCCGCGCCGGTCCCATTATTGCTTTTCGCCAGCAGCTTGGCGGCGTCTTTCGGGAAGTCTGCGGGAAGCTTCGCGATAAAGGCTTCGTATGCGCAGGCGGCTTTCCAGGCGACGTCGAGGTCGCGCATGTTGTTGTAGGAAAGCTCCTTGCCCTGAAGCTGCTTCATTCCGCCGAACGCGCCTTTCGTGTCGGCGGCGAGATAGAGCGCCGCGTTCTGGTGGCCGTTTTCGCCGTAGCGGAGGCTTTGCTGGAGCGCGTAAGGCACTGTGTAGTACTTGGGCCACATGGGTGATTTTTCGGAAACGGGCTTTGACGCCTCGCCGAGCATAAAGCGGGCTACCGCCGCGTCGTAGGCGCTTGTCAGGTTGAAAACTTTTCCCGCTAGCCGGCGCTTGAGATCCATCGGAACCATCGACGTATCTTGTTCCGCGATGTCGAGCTCGGCCATCACTTCCGCGTAATCGGCGGCTTCGGTGAGCACGAGTACGTCGGCGTGGTTTTTTGCGGCCGAGCGCAGCATGGTCGGTCCGCCGATATCGATAAACTCGACGGTTTCGTCGAAAGTGAGCCCGGCCTGCACTTTTTCGAAGAAGGGATAAAGGTTGACGCAGACAAGGTCGATAGGGTCGACGCCGAGGTCTTTCATCGTTTTCATGTGTTCGGGGTTTTCGCGGATCGCGAGGAGGCCGGCGTGAACCTTGGGATGAAGGGTTTTAACCCGGCCGTCAAGGCATTCGGGGAAGCCGGTGACCGAGCTGACGTCGGTTACGGGAAGTCCCGCATCGGCGAGGTGTTTTTTCGTTCCGCCGGTCGAAAGGATTTCCCATCCCTTGCCTACCAGATACTGTGCCAGATCCAGCACTCCGTCCTTGTAGAATACGCTGATAAGCGCCCTTTTTTTCATGAAAATCCCCTTCGCTAAATGGTAATGGATTCGTTACTCTAGCAAAAAAGGGGGTTTCTTTCAATCTAAAGGGAACTTTTATTCCAGGGAGGCTGTTATTTTTTGGAAATGACGTGATATATTCATGCTGTCAAATGTTAAAAGTTAGTGGAACAAATCTTATCTTCGAGGTGATTTATGCGTAAAATCGGTGTATTTATCACACCCCTTCTTTTCATTTTATTTGTTGGTTGCCAACAGGCTGCCTCTGTCGGTAATTCCGGCGGGTCTCCGTCCGGCGCAACAACGACGTTTACGGTAACATACAATGCCAACGGCGGCACGGGAACCGTTCCGGTCGATTCGAAAGTTTATGCATCCGGCGACAAGGTGACTGTTCTCGGCCCTGCGGCTCTTGCCAAGTCCGGAAACGTTTTTTCAAGCTGGAATACCAAATCCGACGGGAGCGGGACGGTTTACCCAACCGGTTTTGTTTTTTCCATAACGGGTAATATCACTCTGTATTCCTCATGGGTTTCGAATTCAACGACTTTGTATACCGTCAAATTTGAGACGAACGGCGGTTCGGCGATCGCCGACCAGACAGGGCTGATAGCGGGATCCTTTATTACTAAACCTCTCGACCCGACGAAAACCGGATATTCCTTTTCCGGTTGGTACAAGGACAGTGCCTTTACGACGGCATGGAACTTTTCGACAGATACAGTCTCTTCGGCGATAACGCTCTATGCGAAGTGGCCGACGACAAATCCCGGCACGACAACGACGTTTACGGTAACATACAATGCCAACGGCGGCACCGGAACCGTTCCGGTCGATTCGAAAGCCTATGTCTTCGGCGACAATGTGACTGTGCTCGGCCCAGCGAATCTTGCCAAATCCGGAAACGTTTTTTCAGGCTGGAATACCAAATCCGACGGGAAAGGGATGGTTTGCCCAAACGGTTCCATTTTTTCCATAACGGACAATGTTACTCTTTACGCGATTTGGGTTGCGAATACGACATCCGGCCTTTTGAGCGGGAGTGATTTTCTCTCGTACAGTATTTCTTCACTTTCGGTGACAGGAACAATTGATACATCCGATCGATTCAATTGCACTGTTTCGCTGATCGTACCGCTTAAAGCCGATGTGACCGCCCTCAAGCCTACATTTACGTTGTCCGAAGGAGCCAGCGCCAAGGTTGGGAATATCCTGCAAACCAGCGGCATCACCGCGAACGATTTTTCCGGTCCGGTTACGTATACCGTAACGGCCGCCGATCAGACCAGCCAAACCTGGACGGTGAAGGCGAAACAGTGGGCTCGTGTTCCCGTTTCGGGCACTGACTATCGATCCGTTGTTACTTCGGGAAGCAATATATACGTGGGATCGGACGGATGGGGTAGCTATGTGTCCAGGGATTCAGGCGCAACCTGGTCCATGTTCGCCAATTATACAAAAATCGACAGTTCCCGGATTTATGATATCAAGCTTGCAAATGGCAAAGTGTATCTTGCGACCGCAAAAGGACTTTGCGTTACCGCCGATGACGGGGTTTCCTGGACGACATACAATAAACTTGACGGCAAAACCACGCAGATGGTGATATGGGATCTATGTATTTCCGGATCAAAGATTTACGCAGCGTCCGACAGCGGCCTGTTTCTCTCCGAAGATGACTGCAAAACCTGGAGCACTCTCTCCACCGCGAAGACAAGCAGAGTAATTGTCTTTGATAAGACTTTGTACGCTAATAACGGCTCTTCGGCTAACCTTTCCAGTTTATCGCCTGGCGCGACAACCTGGACCGTATATAAAAACATTCAGTACGTGAACGTAATGCTCGTTTCCGGTTCAACCCTGTATGTCGGTACGGGATTTGACGGTCTTTTCGTCACCGCGAACAACGGTACTTCCTGGAATACTTATACGACCGCGAATGGATTATCGGAAAACCGCATTGTGGGCATCATGGTCGACAATACCGATATCTATGTGGGGACATATCTTGGTCTCTCGGTCTCAACTTCCGGGGGGGCAAGATGGACAAACTTCACCCCCGAGAAGAACGGAGTTCCCTCGGATTATGTGAGGGGCCTTTTGGTCATCGGTTCCAAACTGTATGCCTGCGGGGACGGCGGCGTTTCCGTTACGGATTTTTCCGGCACATGGTCTTCGTCCGCGCTCGCGAGCGTCGCGGCGCGTTAATGTATCTTTCTTGACCGAAATGCGAATATATCACGAAAAGGCTGCCTTGAATGGCAGCCTTTTTTTAATATGTCTGGCAGGTTAACTACCCCGGAAATTGCTCCTTGGTTATAGATTTTGCCATGATAGTGAATCGTAAAAAAAGATGGAAGATTCGGCCAAAGTGCCCTTATACTCATCTATATATGAAAGCAAATATAAGGAGTAAATCATGATCGATTTTTCTGTGTCAATTTTGCCTCTTTGCGCGCTGACTCTCGTCAATTTTATTCTGAGCTGGCTCTGGTATTCCCCTTTACTGTTCGCAAAACCATGGATGAAAGCCCTTGGAACCGACGGATCGCACGAAATGACCGAAGCTGAAAAAAAGAGAATGCCCTTTCTGTTTATTTCGGGTTTTATTTCATCTTTTTTGCTTGTGTTTGTTATGATGATCGTCGTCAACAGCCTTCGCCTGTCCAGTTTTACTTCCGGCATGCTCGCAGGCATCGTTATGTGGGCGGGTTTTTGCGTTACTCATAGCTTGAATACTCTCTGGGAAGGACGAAAACCGATAGTACTGCTGATTAATAACGGGTTGTTCCTTCTTACGTACGCGGCGTTCGGCGGAATACTCGCGGTGTGGAAATAGGATGACTCTATGATACAAAAAATTTGCCCTTTTTTATGGTTCGACGACAACGCGGAAGAGGCGGCAGTCTTTTATACCGGTATTTTTAAAAATTCGCGCATTTTAGGTATTTCCCGATACCCGGACGAGGGTCCTGGCATCTCGGGTAAGGCGATGACTGTCGAATTCGAGCTTGAGGGATTACGGTATATTGCCCTCAACGGCGGTCCCGTATTCAAATTTAACGAAGCCGTGTCGTTTTCGGTCAGCTGCGGAGATCAGGAAGAGGTTGATTATTATTGGGAGAAACTTACGGCCGGGGGCGAAGAGGGTCAATGCGGATGGCTCAAGGATAAATATGGACTGTCCTGGCAAATCGTTCCGGTAGCGCTGGGTCAGCTTCTCGGTTCCCTTGATAAGGAAAAAGCCGGAAAAGTGATGAAAGCGATGCTTGCGATGAAAAAAATCGAGATTGCCGCCCTGATCGCCTCGGAGAACGCATAGGAAAGCGGAAATAAGTCGAAGGAGAGGTATGGACGCGTGGCTTTCAAAACAAATAATGCAGGAATCCACATTCGGTTATACGTATAACCAAATTATACTGGATGAACGGGGAATTCCTGTCGACTATATCTTTCTCGACGTCAATCCGGCTTATGCGCGGATGATTTCCGTCGGTCGCGAGCAGATAGTAAACAAAAAAGCGACTGAGATTATCAAAAACCTTAAAGAAGATTCCTTTGACTGGATTGGCTGTTTTGGAAAGGTTGCTCTTGGGGGTGAGAGGATCGAATTTGAAGCATATTCCAAAGTGCTGGGCAGCTGGTTTCATATGTCCGTACAAAGCCCCTCACCTCTTCATTTCGTCATTCTTTCCTTTGATATTACCGCGCAGAAAGAGATGGAACTCAAACTGCACTCTAGCGAGCGCAAGAACCGTCTGTATATCGACAGCGCGCCGGACGGCATTTTTATAACGGACGAGTATTTACGATATATCGACGTCAATCCTGCGGGCTGCGACATGCTTGGGTATACGCGGGATGAAATGCTGAAACTCGATATCAAGGATGTCATTCCGGAGGAAGGCCTGGCCGTTTGGCGGAACGGGATCGCATTGCTCAAGTCAACCGGAAGGATGGCCCACAAGACGGGACACCTGAAAACGAAAAACGGTTCGCTGTGCATGGTCTTGATAGACGCCGTCCTTCTCGAGGACGGATCCACTATGGCTTTTTGCAAGGACCTCACCGAACAGGAATCGCTCGCGCGGGAAAAGGACATGTACTACACCGCTTTTCAGTCGATAGCCCAGCCAGTCGTCATTACGGACGCGGATGGCAATATCCTTTCGATCAATAAAGCGCTGTCCGACCTGTATGGCTATTCGATGGAAGAAGCCGTGCATCAAAACCTTAATGATCTGAATCCGGGGCAGACCGTGTACGAAAATCTCGGCGTTCCTGGCGGGGAGTACAGAGCCCTGTTTGCGGGAATGTGGTCTGCCATCCGAAATCCCGAGGTACGGAAATGGGAAGGCGTCGTGATCAGCCGCAGGAAAAACGGTTCTCTGGTTTGGGTCAATCTCGTGGTAAGCGGGGTTTTCGACGAACACATGAAACTGTCGCGGGTCATCGGTTTTCCCATCGACATCACGGTTTCCCGCGAGCTCGAGAATTCGGCGCGCATTCAACTGTATCAGACCATCGCCGACCTCGCCGAACTCAGGGATGACGATACGGGCAATCATATGAAGAGAGTCGGCATTTTCGCGAAACTCCTCGCGCGGGACTGCGGCATGAGCAGGAAATACTGCGCCGATATCGAGGTGTTCGCCCCGATGCACGATATCGGCAAGGTGGGCATTCTCGATTCGATTCTTCGGGCCCCGCGCAAGCTGACGGGCGAAGAATTCGAAATTATGAAAACGCATACGGTTCTCGGGCACGATATCATGAAAGAAAAGAAAGAATTCGCGATGGCCGCCGACATAACCCTGTATCATCACGAGCAATATAACGGAGCCGGATATCCTTCCATGCTGTCCGGGGACGCCATACCCCTTTCGGCGCAGATAACGGCGATCGCCGACGTGTACGACGCGCTGCGAAGCAAGCGTCCCTATAAAAACGCCTGGGCGCATGAAGACGCGGTTTCTTTTATCCTTGGAAACTCGGGCAAGCAATTTGACCCGAAATTAATCGCAGTCTTTTCCGCGCTCGCACCTCAGTTCGATCTTGTGTACCAGGAATTGTGCGACTGAAGCGTCAGGCTTGCACTGCGCGATTGTGTCGCCGCAACCGTTTTCTTTCTGCCTGATTAATTGCCTTTTTCTTTTTTTTCTTGTCGCTCAGCAGGTACATGGCTATAATCGAGGTCGTCGTGCACAATCCAAGAATGATAAGCACTGCCCCGTGACCGGTCCATGTTGACATGGGCACGTCGACGTTCATGCCGAAAAAGCTCGTGACCATCGTCGGGATCATGAGGACGAGGTTGATCACGGTGAGGCGCTTCATCACGATGCTCAGGTTGTTGGATATAACCGAGGCGAACGCGTCCATCATGCCCGAAAGGATGTTGCTGTAAATATCGGACATCTCGATTGCCTGACGGTTGTCGATCGCCACGTCTTCCAGCCAGTCCCGGTCCTCTTCGTCGAGTTTGATCAACCGGGTTTTCATCAGTTTTTCGAACAAAAGCTGATTGCATTTGAGCGACGTGGTGAAATAGGTCAATGATTTTTCAAGATTTAAAAGTTGTATCAGTTCAAGATTCCTGACGGAGACCTGAAGCTCGAGTTCGATCGTATTTGACCGGCGGTTAATTTCTTTCAGATATCGGAGGAATATAAGGTCTGCCCTTGCGAGTATCCTGATGACGAAGGCGGGCAGGTCGTTGAGCGTCAGGCCTCTGACCCTGTTGTTGGTCAAATCGTTCAGAAGCTCGCAGTCCGCCCAGCAGATGGTCAGTATCATCTCAGGGAATATCAGAATACCGAGCGGTATCGTAAAGTAGCTGACTTCGTTCGTCGCGATGAAAATGGGGAGCCTTACGATGATGAGCGTATACTCTGCTTCCTGTTCGATTCGCGAAAGTTCGTCCGGGTCAAGGATATCCATGATGATTTCGGTATCGATGCCGTATTCCGCTTCGAGCGTGCGTATGTCTTCACGGGTTACGTTTCTCGCATCGACCCAGACGGGTTTATCCGAACGTTCCCCTTCGATCATTTTGCGGTTTTCTTGTTTCCAGATGTTGATCATGCGGAATCCTCCTGCCAAAAAAAATTGGAATGAAGCCTCCGGAGGAACGCGAGTTATTCAAAAAAGGGTTTTTTAGAATGAAAGGGTTAATCGGGGAGGCTTGGTTGTGTTTTGATGATATTCGTTGGTACGACTACCAGGGTACGTATCCATTGGATACTGCCTCCTCGATAAAGAATAGCTATCTAAACATACACTAAAAAAAACGGAAAATCAAGTGCAATGCCTATCGCGATAGCAGGTAAGCCTGAAATATTTGAAGCAGGGGGAAAATCACGCAGACGACGATGAACATGATCTCAAGGAAGACCATGCGCTGTTCGTTGTGTTTCTCCGTTACCCGGTCGTAGACCGATGCAAGAGTGCTGAGCCGGCGCTCGATGGATTTTTTCCATCCTTCGGTATTGAATTGTCCGCACAGATTGTTGAATATCTGGCCAAGAAAATAATCCCCGATTATCTTTGAGGAATTCTCGAGGTTCTCGAGGATAAAAAGGGCGTCGAAGCTCAGGGCCTGAATATTCGCGAGCCTCATTTTTAAAAGCTTGAGCTTCACCGTGTTTTTGGTTATTACGACCTTGATGTCGCTCTCGGCCTTGTCCAGCCAGCGATCCAAAAGCATATCGAGCGAGCGGAGTTCGAGCAGCTGGAAGTTCGCCTGCTCGATCACGAGCAGGATGTCCTCGTAATCCTTTGTGGGGTCGATGATAAGGCAGCGGTCGAGGTCGAAAAGCGCGTAATCCTGCGACGTGTAGCTGAACGAGCCTTTCATTGTCGACTCTATGACCGATTCATGAAGGTTGGTTTCAAGGTTTTCCCCATTGATGAGGCGCGCGATGGTCCTGCGGTGTTCCTGCGCAAATTCGGCCGGATTTTCTATTGGCGTCGTTATGCAAAACGCAGTGTATGTTTCGCGGACGAAGGTCGTGAACACGTATTGCTCGAACGTGATGGCTTCCTGTATCCTCGCGAAAAAGCGCTTCATCGAGTCATCTACCCAAAGGTCTATATTCGTAGGCTTCCCGTCGATATCGAATTGCATTGTCCGTATCTTGTGAAGCTCTTCCAGCGGAAAGTTCCCTGCGACGCGGACATTCATCGAGATAACGCCTTCGTCAAAAATGCGCGCGTTCATCGTGATCGAAGCAAAGGGCCTTCCTTCCGGGAATTCAAATCGTGCGAGCTGGACGATGAGCGGAACGGGGAGTCTGAGCGATTCGGGTGTATCGCGGCGGTTTTTGAGAATGACGGAGCCTGAATTTGCCGGAATAAGTTTGGCGACTTTCCGGAGATCGATTGACCTGCCCGCGTCATATAAATAGAAAAAAACAATTTCCGCTTGCATATTCATGCTTCTATCTTAATCCTCACTTCTTTTCGTTACAAGGATTTTTTTGCCGGTTTTGTCCGATTCCCGTAACGGGCCAGGAAAAATGACGAGGCAAAACCCGCGAGGGACAGGCTTGCGCAGAGCAACAGGTCCGTTCCTTCCGGAACACCGGGAAATACAAGAAAGAGCGATCCGAGGGTAAATCCGAGCACGGCAAAGGACATGATGCCATGAAAGCGGCGATAGAGCGATTCGATCATCTGCGAGAAAATGACAAGTGAAACGAGCGCGCCCGCTCCGAGGGAGAGGGCGACGGGAAGATCGATATGTTTGACAGAGTCGAGCAGCGGTCCGTAGAGTCCAAGAAAAATCAGGATAAACGAAGCGCTCAAGCCGGGAAGGAGCGAGCCAAGGGTGATAATCGCACCGGCGAAAGCCCATGTGAGAAGGCTGAAATTAACAGTTCCCCGAACGATGGATGCGGCGGGTGCGACGAGCGCCGCGGGAGTTCCCTGTGCTGTTGTAACGGCGTGCGCTGCGCCGGGAGCAACACCGGGTGTAACACCGGGCACTAAGGCAAGTACGTGTCCTGCGGAAACGCCGTGCGTGATTGCCAGCGCAGCGAGCAGTCCTGAGGTGACGAAGAATGCGATGACTTCTCCTTTTCCTATGCCGTGCTTTCGTGCAACGGTCAAAATTTCCGGAAGTGTGCCCGCTATGAACCCGGAGAAAAGAAAAACAAGGGGAGTGGTTTGGGAACTGAACAGGCGATCAAGGAGAAGGGTGAGGGAAAGGAACCCTAGCGCGATGCCGATACAGAGATAAACACGGCGGAGGAAAAACGGTTTGATGTTTCTTACCGGGTGCGCGATTAGTTCCATGAATTCTTCGTAAACGCCGAACACGACCGCGAGCGACGCGCCCGAAATTCCCGGAAGGATAGCTCCTGCGCCGATGATTGTTCCCTGTATCAGTTCGAATACGGGTTGTATCATTTTAACTTTGCGCGTTCCGCTGTTTGTGTTGCGAGCCGCTCGGCGAGCAGCTTTGTTCCCTCGACGATCGCCTCGTGTTCCTCGCCTGAAATTCTTGCGGCAAGGGTTTCAGCGGTATCGCCTGGAAGAACCGGTACTTTTTTTTGTAAAAGGATGGGACCCGTGTCGCACCCTGAGTCCACGAGATGAATCGTGCAGCCCGATTCCCTGTCGCCTGACGCGAGAACCGCCTCATGCACGTGATGCCCCCACATTCCCTTTCCTCCGAATTTCGGCAGGAGCGCGGGATGAAGATTTACTATCCGGTTTGCATACTCGGTGATTACGCTGCCTGATATGATGGTCAGAAATCCCGCGAGCACGAGAGCGTCAGCCTTGTATTCGCGCGCGATTTCGAGAATCCGGTCGGAGACCGCAAGACGGGCCTCGGTTCGCGGGACGCCGGCGGGAGGCAGGGCGAAGAGCGCGGGGATTCCGCCTTTGCGCGCCCGCTCGGTCGCATAGCATTCGCGGTCGGCGATTACTGCGACAATCTCGTATTTTTCCTGCGCATCGATGAGCGCCTGAAGATTCGTTCCGCCGCCCGAGACCAGTACTGCGATTCGCATGGGTTTTTCCTTTTTTACGGTGATTGTGTAAAGAGTCCAGACATCTTTTTTGCTTCCGGTCCGTGCGCGGTACAGGGTCATAACTTCGTCTGACTCGGTCCTTATTTTAAAGAAGTGCTTGTTGACGTATTGTTCGCGTGACCCATTGCGGCAGTGGCGGAAGTTTCTCCAACTGTCAAGAATTGTCTTGACGCGATACTCGTTTCCGCGCCATGAAAAAATCATGGGAACGCCGCTTTCGCCTTGCGCCATTGCGGCCGCGTTGAAAGAGCCGGCGACTGGCGCCACCGGCTCGCTTATCAGTTTTTCGTTTGGATTCGTAAGGTCAGATGAAGACGACATCTTCGGTGCCGGTTCCGACATAGCCGATCTCGTATGCGGGGAATCCTGTTTTGTTCAGGAAGTCGATCGCCGTCTTGGCGTCTTCTTTTGCGACCGCGCATATAAATCCGATGCCCATGTTGAACGTGTTGAACATGCGGGTAGGGTCGGCTCCGCGGCGGACGAGTTCGTCGAATATCGGCGGTACGGGCCAGCTTTCCTTTTTGATGCAGGAAATGAGTCCCTTGGTCTGATACATGCGGGGAACGTTCTCGTAGAATCCGCCGCCCGTGATGTGGACCATTCCGTGTATGCTGATTTTTTTCAAAAGAGCGAGAATCGGTTTTACGTAGATCTTGGTAGGCGTCAAGAGCGTCTCGCCTATCGGCTTGCCGTTAAAATCATCCTGATAGTTTGTTACGAGGCGTCGCACGAGGCTGAAACCGTTCGAATGCACGCCGCTTGAGGCAAGCCCGACGAGCACGTCGCCTTCGCGAATGTTCGTTCCGTCGATGATTTCGGATTTCTCCACGATGCCGACGGAGAATCCCGCGATGTCGTATTTCCCTGCGTCGTAAAAGCCCGGCATCTCTGCGGTTTCGCCGCCCATAAGGGCCGAGTCCGCCTGAAGGCAGCCGTCCGCGACGCCCTTGACCATGTCTCCGGCGATATCGGCGTCGAGCTTTCCGCATGCGAGATAGTCCAGAAAGAAAAGCGGACGCGCTCCGTGGCAGAGCACGTCGTTCACGCACATCGCCACGCAGTCGATCCCGACCGTGTCGTATTTTTTCATCTGGAAGGCGACGTCGAGTTTCGTTCCGACTCCGTCCGTTCCCGAAACGATAACCGGTTCCTTGTAGCCCGAAGGCATCTGGAAGAGACCGGCAAAACTGCCGAGCCCGTTGAGCACTCCGGGAATCATCGTGCGCTTCGCGCTTGTCTTGTAATTGTCTACCGCGCGGTAGCCTTCCTCAACGTCAACCCCGGACTGCCGGTAATCTATCATCGTAAACTCCTGTAATAAAAAAAATCGTGTTAAAGACGCGCTCTTCGTGTGATCGCCGTATAGGTCTCCGTGAAGCATCCTGTGCTCCGCAAAATTCTCGTGTTAACGCCGTGAAGAATTTTGCGTTCCGCAAGTTTTCTTTGCGTAATAGCTGTGGAGAATTAGGAAAGCTACCGCTTTCCTAATTCTCCAATCATCGGCATCGGGTATTCTCCGAGGAAGCAGCCCTGGCAGTAGCCGCAGTTGCTGGCGCCGTAGGGGGACACTCCGCCGTCGCGGGCGTTCGAGCCTTCGCGCTGTTTGCCGTTACGGCCGTTTTCGCCTCTCGTCATGACGCCCGGGGAGTCTTCCTCGTATTCGCAGGATTGAAGCGCTTCGATCATTCCGTCCATCGAGATGAAGGCGAGGGAGTCTGCTCCGATGGATTTGCATATTTCGTCAGTCTCAAGCGTTGCGGAAATAAGGTCAGCGCGGGCCGGAGTGTCGATCCCGAAGTAGCAGGGATATTTTACCGGAGGGGAAGAAATGCGGATGTGAACTTCCTTCGCGCCGGCTCTCCTGATAATCTGGATAAGGCGGCGGCTCGTCGTTCCCCGCACTATGGAGTCATCGATCACGACGACGCGCTTTCCATAGAGGTCGCTCTTGAGCGCGTTGAGCTTGACGAATACCATCGCTTCGCGCGCTTCCTGACTCGGCGCGATAAAGGTCCGGCCGATATATTTATTTTTCACGATTCCCATCGCGTACGGTATTCCCGATGCTTTCGAGTATCCCATTGCGGCGCCGAGCCCGGAGTCAGGCACGCCGATTACGACATCGGCCGCGACTCCCGATTCGCGCGCGAGAACTTCGCCCATTTTTATGCGCGCTTCAAGCACGCCGATTCCGTCCATGATCGTGTCGGGGCGGGCAAAGTAAACGTATTCGAACACGCAGGTTTTCTTCGAGGTTTTCTCGCCGAAGTTGAAGGACAGGACACCGTCGTCGTTGATGATGACGATTTCGCCCGGCGCGATGTCGCGTACGAGCTCTCCGCCTATCGCGTCGATGGCGCATGACTCGCTCGCGAGTATCCATCCGTTCGGGAGTTTGCCGAGGCACAAAGGCCTTATGCCGTTGGGGTCGCGGGCGCCGATCAGGGTTTTCTCCGTCATTACCGCGAGGGCGAACGAGCCCTTTATGAGCTGGATCGTGTCGGTTAACGCCCGCTCGAGTCCTTTTTTGTAGTTTTTCGCGATCAGCTTGATGATGACTTCCGAGTCGCTCGTCGACGTGAAGGTCGATCCGGTTTCTTCGAGAAATTCTTTCATCGGTTCGGTGTTCACAAGGCTGCCGTTATGCGCGACCGCTATGGTTCCGAGCTTTGATCGCGACACGAAGGGCTGCGCGTTTTCTATCGCGGCCTTTCCGCAGGTCGAGTAGAGAACGTGTCCGATCGCAAGATGCCCTTTAAGGGCGTCGAGGTTTTCTTTTTTGTATACGTCGGCGACGAGGCCCATCGCCTTGAAGTGCTCGATCTTTTCGCCGTCGCCCACGGCGATTCCGGTGCTTTCCTGACCGCGATGCTGGAGCGACTGCAAGCCGTAGTAGGCGAGACGGGACGCCGAGTCATCGTGATTTGAAAGGTAAATACCTATGACGCCGCAGTGATCTTTCAGTTTGTCCATTGGATCCCCGTTTGATTGGTTACTTCGAAATGCGTTTGAAAATCTCGTCGTACGCTTCTTTCACGTTTCCGAGATCCCGGCGGAACCTGTCCTTGTCGAGTTTTTCGTTTGTCTTGGCGTCCCAGAAACGGCAGGTGTCCGGGGATATTTCGTCGGCGAGAATGATCTTGCCGGTTGAGTCTTTGCCGAATTCGATCTTGAAGTCGATGAGCTTGATGCCGCATTCCCAGAAGAAAGCGGTGAGTACTTTGTTGATCTTGTCCGTCATCGCGTACATGGTCTTGAGCTCTTTCCATGTTGCGGCGCCGATCGCGACGGCGTGATAGTCATTGATAAGGGGATCTCCGAGCGAGTCGTCCTTGTAGGAAATTTCAAACACGGTCGTCTTGAGCGCCGAACCTTCTTCGACGCCGAGGCGCTTCGAAAAGCTGCCGGCCGCGACGTTTCGGGTAATAACTTCGAGGGGAACGATGCTGACTTTTTTGCAGAGCATTTCGCGGTCCGAAAGTTTCGCGATAAAGTGCGTCTTTACACCCTTTTTCTCGAGCAGCTCGAAAATCTTCGTGGTAATGCTGTTATTCAGCACGCCCTTCGATTCGATCTGTCCTTTTTTTTCGCCGTTGAAAGCCGTCGCGTCGTCTTTATAGTCAATAATGACGAGGTCGGGATAGTTAGTGGAAAAAACTTTTTTGGCCTTTCCCTCATACATCTGCTCGCCCTTGACGAGATTTTTCAAAAT
>Ga0302293_10001059_pt1 | contig 13919 bp, 15 predicted proteins | sample III_Fen_N2_2_FD_198758 | JGI IMG/M metagenome (GOLD analysis project Ga0302293, IMG submission 198758) | Peat permafrost microbial communities from Stordalen Mire near Abisko, Sweden - III_Fen_N2_2 | ecosystem: Environmental > Terrestrial > Soil > Wetlands > Permafrost | place: Sweden: Abisko...
GATGAAAGAGACTCAACATATCGGCGTTGACCTTCCGCAAAAATAGTATCGAAAGCAAGAGATGATTTACCGGACCCAGAGAGGCCGGTGAATACCACCATCTTGTTTCGAGGCATCTCAATTGTGACATTTTTGAGGTTGTGGGTCCTTGCTCCTTTCACAATGATTTTATCTGCCCCTGGATTGAAGTCCGTTTTTGAAGTTTTTTTCGACATAAGGCTATACACATGCACGAACGCCCCATGTCTTTACGACTAGGGGTTAGTTGCGACCAAACTGTACCACGCTTTACATATGAAAGCTATGAGAGAATTAGTTTATTTATCTGAGACGGAAAGCTTATGCTGTTTCGTTATGAACACCTTTGTGAGCAGGTATTGAATAAATGTGTAAATAAAAACAAGGGGCACAAGTTCCAACAATAACCTTAATTGCGGTATTTTTAGGTTATAAAAGGTCGCAAGGAATGGAACCTTAACAAGAATGGTGACTAGAATAATTTCAACTACCGCCAGGAATACAAATTGAATTTTTTGCATACCAGTGAGTAAACCCGTGTAAACTCGTGGAATAAATAGGAAAAATATAAAACCGACGGTAATGAAAGCAATAACGACAAGGCTCGTTGGACCATAGCGGTTGATGTGTTCAAGACTCGAGAAGAAGGCAAAGATAGCTATAACCGATTGAGGTATGGCGGAAAAGAAAGGAAACGGTATAACTTTTTTCAAAAAAGATTTTTGATCAGGTAGAGATTGCAGAACATGATTTGGTTTTGCAACCCAATAAAAGATGAGGAATCCTGGTAATCCCACAGTGAAATAATTTATAAAGGTGATATTGAGCGGTGTGAACGGAAAGGCATAACCAAGGATTGAAAGAAACATAAAGAAGAAGAAACCAACGAGGACTTGATTGAAGAAAGTGCTTGAGCACATCTCAATACCTTCGATAATTCGATCCGCAAGCTTAATACCATTTGGTAAATCTGAGAAACTATTTTTAACAAGGACAATTGCAGAAATTTGTCGAATTGCTAGCGCCCCATCAAACATACCTATACCAAGGTCAGCTTTCTTTATTGCAAGAGCATCATTTGCACCATCCCCTATCATGGCAGTAAAACCATCAAACTTGAGCGCTTCTATTATCCGCTCTTTTTGTTCTGGCTTTATTCGTGCGAAAATCGTATAACTCTTTGTTTTTGTTGCAAAATCGTTACTTGACCATGATTCAAGCTCACCTCCCGTTACCGAAGCATCAACATTCAATACACCAGCAGAAGCAGCAACAGCACGGACAGTATCAAGATTATCACCTGATATGATCCTGATGACGACTTCGCGTTTTTGGAAGAAATCAACAGCCTCTTTCACCCCTTCACGTAAACTGTTCTTAAGCACAAAGAGAGTGACAGCTGAGAGCTGAACCTTTGAAAGATCAACAGGTAACGTGTTGCTCTGTGAACGCGCAAAAAAGAGAACCCTCTTACCGATTTTGGTTTCCGGTTCAACGATTTTCCTTAACCATTCTTTATCCGCATCATTACTGAGGTGAGGAAGGAGAATGTCAGGCGCACCAACAAGTATGGTGCTTTCTGTTGAACCACTCCTTATACAAACACCTCCGAATTGCCTTGTGGAAGAAAAAGAAAGAGTATCGACAACATCACCTGAAAATACACTCCCTTCAAGGAAGGTCCTGATCGCGCTTATTGTTTGGGACGAATCGTTCAAACCGTTTATATAAGCCATTACGCTACTCTCAGCGGTTGATTTCGGTACACTTGGAGCAACATGAATAGCCTCAACTATAAAATCATTGTCAGTAAGCGTCCCTGTCTTATCCATACAGAGATTTTTAATACGCCCAATCTTCTCCATGGCATTCACCTCCCTCAAGAGGACATTTCGTCGGTACAGGTTGAGTGCACCCACAGCAAACACCAGTGTTGTTATAACAGCCAAACCTTGAGGCAAGAGCAGGCTTGTGAGTGCTCCAATATTTTGAACAATATTTATAGTAGATTCATTCACCATGATTCCCCTCACGGCCACGAAAGTGATGATGAGCAAAAGTGCGTAGCTGGTGTATTTAATTATTTTATTGAGAGCGTCTTGAATAGGACTAAAATTAATAGTGTACTCTTTAATACTTTTAGTCATTTGAGCTATTCGACTGTTGGCAAAAATTTCATCCGCCTTCATGATACCGGATCCTGACATTACAATACCCCCCGCAAAAAGAGCGTCACCAGGAGTGCGTAAAAGGGCATCCGATTCACCTGTAATGAGAGCTTCACTCACCTCAAATCCATGTGATGACATTATGTGACCATCACAAGGAATCTGATCGCCAATTTTAAGTCGTATTTGATCTCCTTTTTCTACGTCTTCTGCAAGAATAGTGTCTTCACTTCCATCTTTATTAACTCGAATGACACGAGGCGCTGCCAATAACTGAAGTCTTTCGAGGGTAAACCAAGCATGAACCTCTTGAGCGGTCCCTATAATAATATTAAGAACAGTAATCAACCCCAGAAAAACACCTTCTTGCGTATCGCCGTATACAAGGAGAAGGGTTACCACGGAAAAAGTGATTCCGTTGATCAATATAAATATATTGCGGAACAAAATCTTACCAATGGCATGAGAACGTTCCCGAAAGGATTCAAGTAGTGATAACACGGTGTTTTGTTTAAAGAGAGAATTCCTTTAAAAGTAACACTTTTAAAGGAATTAATCACCTGCCACAAAACACCACCATCTCTTCTAAATAAATTTTATTAAAGATAACTTATCCCCTACGCCGTGTAAGTGGTTTTGGTTTTTTAACTGCTTTCTTTTGAGCTTTTGCTGTTTTATCGAGGCGAGCACGAAGTTTAATAACCTCATCACGAATGAGGGCCGCCGTCTCGAAATCAAGCTCTTTAGCTGCCTCACCCATTTCAAACTCTTTTTGTTTAATCAACTTCTCTGGATCTTCGGCGAACATTGCCTCATCGATTGCGATTTGACCCCGAACAGCTGCATCGTGATCACGTTCGATTGACTCGGTAATGTCAGAAATCTTTTTAATGATGGTCTTTGGTGTGATCCCGTGCTCTTTATTGTAAGTAACCTGGATGGCCCGCCTACGATTAGTTTCTTTTATAGCTCGGTCCATTGAGCCGGTCACATGGTCTGCATACATAATAACCCGACCCTCAACGTTTCGAGCGGCACGACCGATTGTTTGAATAAGTGAAGTCTCGGAGCGAAGAAAGCCTTCTTTGTCTGCATCGAGAATAGCAATGAGCGCAACCTCGGGTAAATCCAAACCTTCACGCAAGAGGTTCACACCCACAAGAACGTCAAAGACACCCTTTCGAAGATTTGTGAGTATCTCAATACGTTCAATTGTCTTTATATCACTATGAAGGTACTCAGCCTTTATGTGACGTTCCTTAAAGAAGTCAGTGAGATCCTCTGCCATACGCTTAGTAAGGGTCGTCATAATGACGCGGAACCCCTTTTTCACAACCGCCTCGGCTTCGATGATTGAATCAAGAATCTGCCCCTTGAAATCACCACTGTTCACAATAGGGCGAACAATGATTTCCGGGTCAACGAGTCCTGTAGGTCGGATAATCTGCTCTGCGATACGTGAGCTGTGCTCACGTTCATATGCGCCAGGAGTTGCTGTTGTAAATATAACCTGACCAACGCGTGAGGTGAATTCATCAAAAGTGAGAGGTCGGTTGTCTTTCGCTGAAGGTAAACGAAAGCCATGTTCAACGAGAGTTCTTTTGCGCGATTGATCGCCACCAAACATAGCACCTATTTGAGATACGGTAACATGTGACTCATCGATAATGGTCAAAAAATCAGGTGATCCATCGGTTTTCTTTGGGAAGTATGACAAAAGAGTATCTGGCGCTTCACCTGATTGCTTGCCAGAAAAATGTCGTGAGTAGTTTTCAATACCGTTGCAGTAACCAACCTCACGAATGAGAGCTAAATCATAACTCGTCCTGCGCTTCAATCGTTCTGCTTCAAGATTTTTTCCCTCCTTTTTAAGTTCTTCCAACCTGTCAGCAAGTTCCGCTTTTATTGTCTCAACGGCACGCTTTGCCTGTGCTGGATCTGTAATGAAATGTTTTGCAGGAAAGAGAAAGAATGAATCGGTTGATTCTTTAATGACGCGTGTAGTTGGATCAATGACATCAATTGCACCGATTGTGTTCGAATCCAACAGAACTCGATAAATAATTCGATCACTTGTTGGCATTATTTCAATACTCGAACCAACTGCACGAAATGTTCCCGCACCAAGGTCCGCGTTTGTGCGCGTAAAATGAATATTCACCAATCGTTCCATGAGCTCGTGCCGTCCCATTTCCATCCCCTTCTTAATGTGCATGTTTACTCTCTCATATTCGGCAGGGCTACCTAGACCATAAATACACGATACCGATGCAACAATAATCACATCACGGCGCGTAAGAAGTGCTTGGGTGGTAGCGTGGCGGAGACGCTCGATCTCTTCATTAATCATTGCCTCCTTTTCTATATACGTATCAGTGACCGGCATATAGGCCTCGGGTTGATAGTAGTCGTAATATGAAACGAAATAGTGAACAGCGTTGTTTGGAAAAAATTCGCGATATTCTTGAGCTAATTGTGCCGCAAGGGTTTTGTTGTGCGCAATAACAAGCGTCGGTTTTCCTGCATTGGCAATAACATTAGCCATAGTGAATGTTTTACCAGAACCCGTGACACCAAAGAGGGTTTGGTATCGGTCACCCTCCCTTAACCCCTCAGTTAAAGTGGTGATCGCCTTTGGTTGATCGCCCGCTGGCTTCATTGCCTTATTTAATTGGAATTTCTTTTCTTCCATAGGTACTTGGACTATACCACAATTAAAAAGACCTGCTCCACCATCTGTGGTAACAGGTCTGTTGCAACCATCAAAATCCAAATCATGCGGTTGCAGCTCGCATAGGATCGATACCATTGAGGTTATCTCTCGTACGAGGTGCCCCTGAGTGCATAAAGAGGAGGCGGTCGGGATCAGGACGACAAGACATAGCACCATAAGTACCCTCTGCACGCCGTTTGTCACGGTGATTTTTACCGTACGGAACACTTACATGCTTGCGTTCATTCTCAATCGCACGACCACGTTTGATTTCAAAGAAACGCTTACGAGGGACGAATCCTTCTTCACGATCATAAATATACTCACTACGATCATCTTCACCATTGACTTTGACCCAGCCAACACGTCCATGCACATAGCACGACGGATCAATAACATTGTCTGAACGCGTTTTTTTAGCGTGGACAACGAGAGATGTTTCAGTCGACATTTTTACAGGTTTTTAGGGTTTGAACTACGAAGCATGAAAGGTTTTCGAGGGCTCCGTACGAAATTCAGCAATTGAATTTCGTATAGAACCCTCGAATATTTTTGCAAATTTCGAGGGAACACAACGGGGGTTTATGCCGCGTCGGGTTGATCTGTATCAGGAACTTTGGTTGTTCTGGGACCAAGGTTTTCACGCCATAGAATAGACGACAAACTACTCTGTACTGCAAGTGGAATCCATTGATGGAGCCCGCTGTTGTAGATAACAGTTTCATAAGTGCCTTTCCTTGTGAGCATGAAGCCAATGTGACCATTGTAACTATGTTCCGGTGCCTTCTTTCGTCTCTCACCCCTTTCACCCTTTGAGAGGTAAACGGGTGGAGGAAAGATATGTCTGGCTTGTGCGACCATAATCTATCTCCTTTGGTTGATGGTTTTAGCTGAAAGAACTATCTATTTTTTCTTTTCTGTAGCAATACTGCTTGAAAAAGAAAACAAGCTCTCGATGTGTTCGAGAGCTTGCCTTCGGTTTCAATTAGAGTGTTTCTTTGAAAAACTTTATTGAATCAAACCGCAAACAAGCTCTCGTTCTGGAGAGAGGCGCTTGGTGACGATAAATGTGACACAATAATTCTTCATTACTCAGCTATTATAACATGGACTCAGAATAGCGCAACACCCTTGTGACTATTGATTCCCCGCCTTATACACACCGAGAAATGAGTCCTTGAATACGTGCCAAGACCCATCAATGAGTGTACTTCGCATTTTCTTCACGAGATTTACCAAAAAATAAATATTGTGAATCGAAGCAAGGGTTCCGCCAAGCATTTCTTTTGAGCGTAATAAATGGCTTACATAACTCCTTGTGAAATTTTTACAGGTATAACATCCGCAATCACTCTCGATAGGATTAAAGTCGCGTACATACGGTGCATTAGCAAGATGTATTTTGCCATTTTTTGAATAGACCGTTCCATGACGACCAAGACGAGTTGGTGATACACAATCAAACGTATCACACCCAGCTTCTACTGCATCAAATAAATCTTCAGGTTCACCAATGCCAAGTAAATGACGAGGTTTTCCTTCTGGTAACTCTTCATTTGCCCACCGAGCGGCGGTCGCAATATCAGCCTTTTCAAACGATCCGCCAATGCCAAAACCGTCGAATTCACGACCATTTGCGGACATAAGAGTAAGTGCCCGTGCGCTCTCACGACGTAAATGTTCATGTCGTCCCCCTTGTACGATTCCATATAATCCTTGAGTCTCTGATTTCTCTTTTACACTTTCATGAAAAGTAAGACACCTTTGTGCCCAACGATGGGTTCTATCAAGTGCCTCGCGTTGATAATGTTCTGTTTCCATAGGGGAAGTGCATTCATCAAAGACAAAGATAATATCGGCACCTAAATCGTGCTGAATACCAATTGAACGTTCTGGGCTAAAGAAATGAACCGTACCATCTCTCGGAGATTTAAAGGCTGCACCGTCTGACTCAATTGAAACAATCTTTGGTGGCTCACTTTCTCCAAACCGAGATTGAAGAAGGTTTTCCTCCTGAGGTTTTATGATTTTACTGATCCCTTTACCATATGCAGCACCTAATGAAAAAACCTGAAAACCACCTGAGTCGGTCATGAGGGGACCTTTCCAGTTCATGAATTTATGTAAACCACCCGCATCACGTACCACTTCTTGTCCTGGCTCGTTGAATAAGTGATAGGTGTTTGCAATGATGAGTTCAGGGGCAACTTCTTCAACTTTATCAGAGGGGACTCCGCGAACCGTCGCCTTGGTTCCAACAAGCACAAAAGCAGGCGTATGAATGTCACCATGTGGAGTATGTATCACACCGGCCCGCCCAAGGGTATCTTTTAGTTTTGCTTCAATAGTAAACGAAATCGGCTTCATACGCCCGAGCATACCACTTAGGTGCAAAAAACGAAACAAAAATAACACATCGCAGGGTAGCGATGTGTTATTTTTAGAGATGGTTTATTTCTGAACGCCGAGGAGCTGTACTTCGAAAAGAAGTGTTGAATTTGCTGGAATGACATCACCTACCGCCTGTGCGCCATATGCAAGTTCAGGTGAGATTACAAGACGACGCACACCACCAACTTTCATACCCGCAACACCTAAATCCCAACCACGGATAACCTGACCGGCACCGAGTACAAACTGGAATGGCTGACCACGGTCAAGGGAGCTGTCAAACTTTTTACCATCAGTGAGGAGTCCCGTGTAGTGAACTGCTACGCCTTTACCAACAACCGCTTCTGCACCATCACCGACTTTTACATCATAGATTTCAAGGCCTTTAACAGTAGAGATATTTTGTAACTGCATAGTTTCTTGTTGTTGAGTATTTGTTTGTGATTGTGCCTGTGTATCTTTGGTGGTGCTTGTTGAGGGAAAGAGCATTGGATAGCCCATAACACCCACAACAATCAACCCAGCGACAATCGCAACCCACTCATTAGTTGAAATTTTTTTCATAAGTAAGATTAGGACACCATTCTATGATGTCATGGGGATATTGTACCCGTATCACATTGATTACGCCAGGAATCACGATTACAATAGAGCGCATATGAAAAAAATCATTCAGAATGTGTTCCGTATTGGACGAGAAGATAAACCAACACCTGACGCACCACTCACCTATCGCCAAATGGAATATGCTGCTAACAAACGCACCCATATCATAGCTCACGAGGTCAAGAAGGCTTTCAGGTTTATGGAAAGTTATCCTAAATCAGTCACCATTCTTGGATCCGCTCGAATCAAGGAAGGTGACCCGTACTATGCGAAGGCTCGCAGACTCGCGCAACGCATTTCAACTGAACTCAAATATACCGTTATCACTGGAGGTGGCCCTGGTATCATGGAAGCAGCAAACCGTGGAGCAAAAGAATCTGGAGGAAATTCAGTTGGTATAAACATTAAACTCCCCCACGAGCAACATCCCAACCCATACCTTACCGCAGGACTTAATTTCTACTATTTCTTCACCCGAAAGGTTGCTCTCTTCTTTTCAGCAGAAGCATACATCGCCTTTCCTGGTGGATTTGGAACTTTTGATGAATTGTTTGAAATCATCACCCTCGTTCAAACAAAAAAAATACCAAAGGTACCCATTATCCTCGTTGGTTCTGATTTTTGGAACGATTTCGACGCAGTTATAAAAAAACAGGCAGTTGAACATGTAAAATCAATCAATCTTGAGGAAACAAAAATCTATGTCATTACTGACAACGATGACGAGATTATCGACATCATCAAACGCGCCCCTCTACGCAAAGAATAAAAGCAATAAAAAAAACCACCTATTGGTGGTTTTTTTATTTTTTAAGGAATGTATTAAGTAATGTAATGAGAGTACTGAAAAACCCTGAAATAAAAGCGATTCTCGTAGGACGATCATCAATCCATTTCTTTTTGTGATGCACTACCGGATGATTGTTATGGTGATTTGTCATGTGAATTAGTTAATTCATTCTATAAAGAGCGTCTTGGAAAGAAACGAGTAATTGAATACCCCCCAGATCCACCAAAGGCAATAGCAAGAGAACAAAAGAGTAAGATGAGGTTGAGTTCAAAAAATGAACTATCCCCTTTGATGATAGAGATGAGGATAACAGCAACAAGCATAATCATCGTGAGGATAATCGCGACCCATTCCACAAAAACACCAGCAACAAAGAAAACCCCACAAATTATTTCTAGTATTGTCACAATCTGTGCCCAAAGAGGAGAAAGGCCCAGTATACTGAAAAGAGAGATTGTTGTACCGAAGTCACCCAAGTGCATTATTCCATGGGATATAAAGGAAGCCCCAACAGCAAACCTAACCAAAAAAAGTGCCAAATCCGTTCTGTGTGAAATAAGGTTGTTCATAGTGTTTGATATTCTTATTATACTACGCCTCGTTTTTACCTATTATCGTATAAATATCCATAAGAGCAATAAGGAGCGCAATCACAAGGGGTCCTAGAAATATTCCAATAGGACCAAACATTGAGATACCTCCTAAAATAGATAAGAGGAGTGGAAGTGGGTGTGACTTCAACCCACGCCTAAAGAGATATGGTAAGAGTAGATTATCAATCGTTCCAACAGCAAAAGTCCCCCAGATGGCAAGTCCAATAGCAGCCCCTATTGATCCTGTTACGAAAAGATAGAAAACTGCCGGTATGACAACAAGAGCTGTTCCAATACTTGGAACAAGTGTCGAGATGGATGCTATGGTTCCCCACAAAATAGCATTATCAATACCAAACACATAAAAACCAATCCCTATAAATACACCCTGCACAATCGCCATAATGAGTGACCCACGAACAATTGAATTCACAGCGCTCTCAAGGGTAGAAATAATCTGCTCATCATATTTATCAGCAAGTGGAGAGAGCTTTTTTATGAGGGTGCGCAGTTTCTTTCCGTCTTTAAGCAAATAATACAGAGTGAGAATCCAAAGGAAAAATCCAAATATAGTGCTTGCTGTAAAGGTAAAGAGGTTGCCGAGATTTGCAAGAATCCACCCAGCAACAGAACGCACGTACTCTTCGACGTTAACATTCAAAGCTGGATAAATTTTTTTTACAGGTTCAAGGAGTGAGGTAATGGTTTTATCCATGCCACCGAGGCCATGGTCTTGGATGGATGAATATAAATCATACGATTCCTTAAGAATTTGAGTGCCGAGGATAAAGAGAGGACACACGATTACAATAGCTGCAAAGATTATTGTAAGAGAAGAGGCAAACCCTGCGCGGCCTTTAGTAATATCGACAAATGATTTATACACCGGCCTCAGTATCACAGCGGACATGAGCGCAAGAGAAACAGGAGCCAAGAAAGGCAAGAAAAGTGCACCTGTGAAAAGAAGGACTGCAATAAAGAGCGCAACGAAGAAATAAATTTGTACTTTGTGCATAAAATAAAGAAACCACGCAGGTCTAATTGCGTGGCTTTATTCTAACACGACGACACTTTTTCTGTCGTCTCTTATATGAGGAAAAGGATTGATGAGATAATCACTGTGGTAAATACTGTGTGTCCCAATTCAGTCAAAACCCGATACCATAACCCTTCAGGATTCGTACGCGCAAGAGATGAGGCGGTCGTCATTAAAGAGATTCCACATGAAATCCAGAGTGCAAAATAAAGAAGACCCGTAACCGATGAAATAAGAAGTGAGTTCAGAAGTACGGAGATAGTCACCGTAAGGATGAGAAACGATGCGAACCGTATTAAAGAAGAAATCCAGGTTATCTTTACCTCGCCCACCCCAAAAAAGATCGGTGAGTACCACACAATAGAAAAGGCGCTCGCAAGTGCCGCTGCAATAATAATAGTAAAATAGTGAATCTCGCCAATGTACATAAATAAGGTGCTAGTGAATAAAAACTACTGCGCCACAAAACTTGCTGTGACCGGCTCACCATTATGGAGAACAAGCGTATCAACACGGTGGTCAAACACACCATCACCATTGTCGGCATAGAGAACAACGGCATACATGGTATGAGGACTCATTGGACGGAGTAAATCAACCACAACATTGTCATGAACACCTTCTTCTAATTTCTGAGCGCCAAGAATACGACCCATAAGATCACCGTTATTCTCACGTATCGCAACCCATGAAGTAGTCGAAATGCGAACATAAGGAACCAGTGCTGTATTCGCAGCAACCTGGTCAATTGACTCAACTGCTTCCGAAAACTTTACATTTTCTTCCTCACCTGAAACAACGCTTAATCCTGGAGCTTTTTTTTGTGGCAAATCAGCAGGAGCCCAAATAATAACACCTAAAACAATTCCAACGAGGAATCCAAGTACGATATAGAGAAGTACTTTGCCGGTAAAAAAAGTTTTCCAATTCATTAATATATAGCGTTATATGTCTTGTGGCCGATTCTATATGATGAGAGCAACACTTTCAACCCACCTACTCACACAAGCCCTTTCAAATAAGCACTGCGTTCTTTTGCGCCCATTCTCTCTATTGCGTAACGAAGCGTCGTTCGTGGCATTGTTTTGTGATGTGAAGCAAGAAACACCCTAAGTGTTGCTATATCTTTTTTCCCTATCTCACGAAGCATCCACCCAACAGCTTTATGGATGAGATCATGCTTATCACCCATGAGCTTCCGTGCAATATGTAGAGTGTCTGCATATTCACCATTCCTAATAAAAGCGAGGGTTGAGATAACAGCCATCCTCCTGTCCCAAACACTTGAAGATTCGACCAGGTCATACAAAATTGAACGGTCATGATTTAAAAGCCACTTACCAACAATGAGAGGTGCGCTCGAGTCAACCAGATCCCAATTATTGACCCATTCTCTGTTTGAAATATAGAAATCATAAACCTTGATTCGGTCAATGTCTGTTTTTGATTGTGCAAACCAGAGACAGAGAACCATAAGCCCCACGAAACGATACTCGTGAATCGGGTTCTGTAACAAATATTTAACATGAGCAAATGAAAGATGTGGTGCAACCTCACGTGCGATTACACGCATATGTGGCACTGAAACCCCCATAAAAATGTCACCTTCACCGTACTCACCTTTTCCTGTCTTAAAAAAACGGGAGAGAATAGCGCGACGATCAACGTTCGCCTGTCTCTCCAAAAGAACAACCACATCTTCGACATTTATTTTTTTAGGCTGTTTTATTTTCATTGCATCGCTTCTTTTAAAGCTGGTAAAACATTCCGCGCCATAATTGCATATCCTTTATCATTGGGGTGGATTGTGTCACTCATGAGAAGTGGATTACCCACGAGACCGGCAAGTATGTTTGGCACAAGTATTGAACCTGTAGAATCAGCTAAGTCCGCGTAATCACGCTCGGCCCCATCAAAAATAACGCCATCCTGAACACCCAAAAGAATAACCACTGACCCACGATTCTGACAAATGGCGATGATTTTCTTTAGGTTCATAAAAGTTTGAGCTTTAGGAACACGCCTTATAAAATCATTACCGCCAAGCAACACAATAACCACCTGAGGCTTTTTATCACCCAACACAGAATCAATTCGAGTTAATGCTGTTTCAGTTGTGTCACCAGAGAGTCCAGCGTTTTCAATCTGGACGCCCGATAAATTACTCAACACCGAGACGAAATCATTCCCCGGAGTAGAACCCACACCTTTAACAAGACTATCACCAAAAGCAATGACACCCGAGCCAGTTGATGGCACATTACGAATCGTGTGATACATAGAGTGAATAGCAATACGACCCACCATAAAAATGATAACGACTATTAGAAAATAAAGGATGTATTTTTGTCGCATAACAACCATGACTCTATTATAAACTAAAACGCAAGGACCACCTGTCTCTCCTTCATGGTGGTCCTTGCGTAACTATTTTTCTCAAGCATCTATACTCATAATATAAATCTCGAGCTTCAGGACACCTGGTCCCTGATTGTCATGGTCCGCGCTCTGTGGTGGGAACATGTTTTTCTATTCTATAGAATTGTACGAGGAACGGATCTTCACACAGAAGGAATCTTCGACCCATGAGCGTTCCTACAGGACTGCGGGACGTTCATACTTCGAACTGATTTCTACTATGAGGCGACCGACCGTGTCACTACCGTCCTCTGTAGATACTAACGCACGTACGCATCTAAAGGTTACATAAAAGATATCTTGCGGTTTATTATTTTTTATTTTCCAATGAATCAACAACTCTTCGGGCAAATTTAATGAACGTTGTAGCGGTTTTTACGTTCTCAAGTCGGGCAATTGCTTCAACATCAAAAATCTTTGCAAGTTTTTGTCGGGCCCGTGAGAGAGCCACCTTAACAGCGCCAACTGATTGACCTGTGATGTGAGCGATTTCCTCCATCGAATGATCTTTTCGATATTTAAGAAAAATAAGATCGCGGTCTTTGAGTGGCAAATTCTGTACCGCACGCCAGAGACCTGCTAACTCTTCAGCATCTTCTATATGTTCAAGAGTATCTTCTGGATCAGGAAGCTCTTCAACAGCCTCATCAATACGCTCATCTTCACCATCACGCCATGAATTAACAAGACGATTGTGAGCTATGCGCAAGAGATAAGTTAAATATGAAAAACCACGGGATTCATAAGAATCAATATGCTGAAACGCCTTAAGAAAGACATCTTGTGTTAAGTCCTCCGAGAGATCGCAGTTGTGGTGAGTGCGATACCAAAAATAGTTATAAATCCGATTATGATAACGCTCGTAGAGAGCATGGAAGGCTCCGTGGTACATTTGCGCCAAATGCACCAACTCATCATCTGTGCGGCTGTCTGTTTTTGGGTCTTCTTTCATAATGTATTGAATTAAAGGCTTAAAAAAACCTCAAGGACCCTTTTACTCAGACTATACTTGAATCTCTTATGAGTTCAAGCGAGATATCACCTTCTCTAGGATAAAGATAATACAAACACTCAAAACCCACCCACCGAGCACATCAATCGGATAATGAACACGAAGAACGATTCGTGATAAACCAATAACAAAAATGAACGTGAGGGATAAAATTATAATGAGCCCTTTTATTTT
>Ga0302293_10001062_pt1 | contig 13913 bp, 13 predicted proteins | sample III_Fen_N2_2_FD_198758 | JGI IMG/M metagenome (GOLD analysis project Ga0302293, IMG submission 198758) | Peat permafrost microbial communities from Stordalen Mire near Abisko, Sweden - III_Fen_N2_2 | ecosystem: Environmental > Terrestrial > Soil > Wetlands > Permafrost | place: Sweden: Abisko...
GGCAAAGAAGCGCCTAGCACCACCTTTATTGTGCCATTCATTTTTAAGGAGTGACGGTATGGGGACTTGCATCAAACGAATGCTTTTTTGTTTGACTGTTTGTGTTGCAACCGTTTTTGCCACGCGCCCCCAAGTTGCCCTTGCGCCCTTGGAACTTGATTCAACAAGCCCTTCGCGCATATCAATGCAAGACCTTGCACAGCTGGAAACGACCATCAAGCAAGAAATGGCAAATACGTTGGGTGAAAAAGCGGAGATTATTGACAATGAAAATCAAGATTACACACAAACGAATTTCCGCATTATTATCTCGTTACGAACTCGCCAAACACCACCCGGAGAATTTCTGGTAGCGCGTATTTTTTGCCGCGATTGCGAACAATGTGTGCTCGATCTTTTTAGCACCGATGACTCGTTAGATTCAAAAGCACCAATCACCTATGAAGTCATACGCAACATGGCTCGACAGTCGGCGCAATCCATTGTAAATTATCTCAACAAAGTCACACTATTTCCAAATTCGTCAAAAGGAAAATTCGCAACCAACTATTTGTTGATACAATTTCCCGACGCTCCTGCAAACGTCAGTATCGATGGTCACACCGTTTGTTGGGGAAGTTCAGAATGCAAAATCAAAGCGACTCAAGGCCCACATCGAATCAAGGCTCATCGCGCAGGGTTCTTAGATCAATCAGAAACGATTCGTTACCCGAATGGCAACAACATTTACACGCTCAAGCTACATAGCAAAGGGTTACAAGGCATGGAGGTCATGGAATCCAATTGCAAAGCACCGAAACCTGACTCTGGTTGTAACCATGGTTTTTATATGGATCAAACCGAAGTCACTCAAGATGACTTTATGAGTGTGATGGGCATTAACCCTAGCAAATTCAAGGCTTGCGGAGGCGCATGCCCTGTAGAACAAGTCACGTGGAACGAGGCGAAAACCTATTGTGCAAGATTACAAAAGCACCTACCCACCCAAGCGGAATGGGAGTATGCAGCACGCACAGGAACAACGCAACCTTGGCAATTGAATTCTACTGCAGACCTTGATGCCCAAGCCTGGTATAGCACCAATAGCAGCGCCCAAACACACACTGTGGCGCAAAAGAAGGGTAACGAATGGGGACTACATGACATGGCGGGCAACGTGTGGGAATGGATCGCAGATTCTATGAGCCTTACGCGCACAATCCGCGGCGGTGGTTGGGCTACACTTGCAAATGCAAACTCGACAGAAAGCCTAGACCCAAAGCTCCGCAGGGACGACGTTGGGTTCCGTTGCGCAAAAACAAATCTTGGTGAGCCTCTGTACAGAAACCAAGGCATGGGAGATATGCTTGGTGGATTATTGTGCTTTGGGGTAACCTCCATATCGACTAGAGCCCGCGGTACTGTGGCGGCACCCAAAGAACAAGACATTCACCCCAGCGACACAAGCCGAAGTGTGGCAAGCCTTATGGCAGTAGTTCGCGCACGCACCCCTGGTTTGCGCCATATCTACAATAAATTTCTGAAACTGAGACCCGACTTCTTAGGCAAAGTAGCATTGACTGTCACCGTTATGCCCTCAGGGGAAATCATCAACGCACACATTGCACAATCGTCCACAGGCTTCGAAGAATTTGATACGGAGATTGTGCAGGCGATTTCGGCGTGGCGCTTTAAGACTCTTGGGGAAACCGCTAAGCCCGTGACCATTACCTTACCGTTCACCTTCTTCGACGGATGCCCACCTGATATGGTTGCTCCCTAGCCCATGAGAAAAGCCCCTTGCGGGGCTTATAGACAAAAGGAATAGAGTCGTTCTTAGTTCGTGGCAACAACAGCCACTAACGCTTTCACGCAAGCACGAAAGTTTGCATCGCTGTCGGTATTTGGTGTATTCCACACGTCTTTATCAACATCGATGTATGTGCACTTGGTAGCAGGAACTGTGGCCTTGTAGAAAGTCGTGGTGTAGCCAGCACCATTGCTCTCTGTGCGAATCAAGTAGGTAAATCCGTTGTAGCCAAAAGCCTCCGAACCTGCAATGTCTGTGCCTGTTAAAGCCGACGTGACAGAGCCACTGCTGATCATAGACATTTCAACCATTTTTCCATACATGTTCGTTGCATACTGCTGCGCAGATACCGATGATGAAACAACGCTGCTTGATACTGGAGTCACGGAACTAGACGAGAGAACCACGCTTGAGGAAAGCGCGACACTTGAGGAAAGGGCTACGCTTGAAGAAGAAACGATGATCACCGACGAGTATTTCTCCGATGAGCTTAAAGCGGCACTGCTTGATATTGCTGCCGAAGATAGTGGCTTACTCGACGAAGAAGAGCTTATGCTGATTTGAACGGATGAAGAAGACGTATTCACTGCAGAGGAAATGGATGCGGAAGATGCCTTGACTGTTGTTGAAGAACTCGACACAACAGTCGTAGACGAAGAGGTGACGCTTGCTTGCCATGCTGCAAACTTGATCTCTGCATTCTGAACGGCCTCAGCACTTGGTGTGCCTTGCACCTTCACATCGACTTGAACACCTTGTGTGGTATTTGTGATGTTCATGGTGAGTTGGTTGTTGCTATCGACAATGAGCTCGAACCAAACGCCACCCTTGAGCTGAGCAAAAGCAACCCATGCGCCTTGCAGAAATTCAGCTAAGCTATCGACCTTGCGAAGCGATGCCACGGCTCCTGTGGACTTTTTGAAATAGGTGGTAACACTATCGGATGCAGTGACAGCAATGACTGGATTCTGTGCCGAATCTTGTTTGACTTGCAAGCTTGCGGTCTTCGCGGCAAAGGTAACAGTGACTGGCTGGCCTTGTAAAAGCTGCTGAGTCTGCGCATCGGCAACTTGGCTCGATTGGTTTGCGATGGATTGATCAACCTGAGCAGAAACGGTTGGGTTAGCAGAGCTGCCGTCTTTGAGCGAGCAGCCGAACATGAGCATTGCAGTTGCACTTACGAGGGCGAATCGTTTCCAGTTCATTATCATCTCCTTGGTTTTTCATTATGTTACGAACAAGGTAATTTATTGAAGGATTACAATGTGCATTGGGAACAAGGATTCTGTGGTCAAACAAGGACGTTCCATGGTCAATGTGATTCGCGTCACTTTTTGACATGGAAAAGAGTTGGTGAAATCAACCGTTGCGTAGAGCAAGCTCGGAAATCCCAACCACGAAGCGACGAGGTAAAATTTGTGAACCCAATACCATGATACGATTGAATATGCCGGGGACTTGTGTGCGCTTGCCTGTGTCGATTTGACGAAGTGCAGCAAGGGCAACTTGCCTTACTGTCATCTGAGTTGCACGCTGCATGCTTTTGACGCGCGTGGTGCCTGCGACTTGGTGAAATTCGGAATTCGTGTTGCCTGGGCAGAGCGAAAGAACACGCACATTTTTACTTGAGAGTTCTTGATCGAGTGCCTCAGAATATTGGAGCACAAAAGCTTTGCTTGCAAAATAAACAGACATGCGTGGCCCACCTTGAAACGCAGCCACGGAAGCGACGTTCAGAACAATTCCCCCACCCTGTTTTACCATCTGCGTCGCTGCGAATTTTGTGAGGGTCATGAGTGCTGTGATGTTGAGTTGCACCATCGCTTGTTCGCGCTCAAGTGGGGTCTCAAGGGATTCACCATAGAGTCCAAAACCGGCGTTGTTCACAAAAAGATCTGCGCAGAGATTCGCCTGTAAAAGCTTGTTCCATAAGGCTTCTGCACCACCGGCAATTTCGAGATCTTGGGAAATAGTCTCGACACGACAATTTGCGCAAAGCTCGGCGGCAACTTGAGCAAGGCGGTCTGCGCGGCGTGCAACCAGCACCAACACATCGCAACTTTTGGAAAGAAGTCTCGCGAGATCAAGACCGATTCCGCTGGATGCACCAGTGATGACTGCACACTCAAAACGCTTCACGGCTCAGCCTTGCAAAGCTTTCACCAAAGCATCGCCCATACCCGAAGTACTAACCTTTGTGGTGCCTTCGGTATAGATATCTGCAGTACGGATGCCTTTATTGATCACAGCTTCTACCGCTTGTTCAATATCGAGCGCAGCCTTTTCTTCTTTGAAGGAATAACGAAGCATGAGCGCTGCGGAAAGAACTTGCGCAATGGGGTTTGCGATACCCTTGCCTGCGATATCGGGCGCAGATCCACCGGCAGGTTCGTACATGCCAAAAGCACCTTCTGCAATGGAGGCCGAGGGCAGTAAACCCATGGAGCCTGTGAGCATAGCACATTCATCCGACAAAATATCGCCGAACATATTTCCACAAAGCAATACGTCGAAATCTTTGGGACGGCGTAAAACCTGCATCGCTGCATTGTCTACGTAGATATGTTCAAGGGCAACATCTGGATATTCTTTGGAAACAGCAGTGACCACTTCGCGCCATAAAACCATGGTGGTTAGCACATTGGCTTTGTCGACGGAGAAAACCTTGCGGCGACGAAGACGTGCGGCATCAAAGGCAAAACGCGCAATACGTTCAATCTCGAAGCGGCTATAAACCATGGTGTCAAATGCACGCTCTGTTGGACCAGACCCTTCACGACCTTTGGGCTGACCGAAATAAATATCACCCGTGAGTTCGCGAACCACAAGGATATCGAAACCATCACCCACGATGTCGGAGCGAAGAGGGCAAGCAGAAGCTAACGCAGGATATACGCGGGCTGGTCGTAGATTACTAAAGAGCTGGAAGTGCTTGCGCAGGGGCAAAAGAGCACCACGTTCGGGCTGCAAATGCGGTGGAAGTGTTTCCCACTTGGGGCCACCAACGGAGCCAAAGAGAATCGCACCCGAGGCTTCGCAAAGCTTGAGCGTAGATTCGGGTAATGGATGCCCATGATTATCGATGGCGATACCACCTACATCGGCCCATTCTTTTTCAACAGTAAAACCATGCTTTGCCGCCGCAGCATCAAGCACACGCACAGCTTCACGCATAACTTCGGGACCAATTCCATCACCAGGCAATACAGCAATCTTATGGGAGCGGCTCATAAAAACCTCGTTAAAAGTGTGGCCACAAGATAGAAAAAGGTGACCCCCAGCAGGATCACCTTCCATGTATTGAAAATTGCTCGAATTATTTTGCTGCTGGTGCCGCTGGGCGGTTGCGCGACTTGTTGAGCTCTTCTGCCAACTTCGCAGGCAAGGTTTCGATAGAGGAAACAAACAAGCGAGGAAGGTTTGCTTCGGCAACGATTGGACCTACAGCGAGAGCGTTTTCCTTGCCTGTCATATCAAAATACTTTTTCCAGACTTGGCCTTTTCCCTTGCGGTACAAGGTCACTTCGGCACGTGTTGCAATGGAAAGAAGACTCACAGGTCCAATGCCTACACTGATGCTCGCGGTCTCGTTGCCAACCATTGCTGGCTCTAAGTTCGCATCAAAGTCGATTGTGACCAAAGCATCAACGCCCAGTGCCATCAGCATCGCGTCAATCTTGTTTTGATCCGCTTTCACATAACCAACAACGTCTGGATAAACGAATCCATCGGCATCGGAAATTGTTGTGCCGAGCATTTTTGTTTCTGCTGGACGAGATACACGCTGATAACCGGTGTTAGCAGAAAGATCAGAGAGCTGAATAACCTCTACATCGCTAAGGGACTTAGGAATTTCCACAAACATCACCTGAGCTGCGGAATCAATAGCCTTCTGCGTGTACTGATAGAACGAAGCCTTGTTTTGCAAAAGCCCCGGAGTCAAACGTTCATCACCCTTCTTGGTGATATATCCGTTCACAGAAAAATTGCCGATCGCAATTTTTTCTTTGGGCTGCACATCAAAGTAAGTTGGGCGGGCAGGAGCACAGCCCACATAAAGCATTGCAACAGTGAGGCTAGCGAGAGCCTTAGCGATTTGTTTCATTGTTCCCTTCGATTGAAATCATTACACCTCGGAATTGAGATGTATACAAATGCGCGAAAAATACTTTATTAATTTGCCTATTCACGCCAAAAATTGAATCCTTGTTCGCGGTCATTGCATGGGAAAAGTGTATCTTGTGAGCATGAATAGGTGGATTGTTTTTTTGGGTTTGACCTTTTGTTTTATGGGTTGTTCAACAGCACACTGGAGCGACCGGCACCCTTTGTTCCCTGTGGGATCTGCGCTTGCTGAAACCACTATGCCTGATTTAGGTGAGCGCTGGATTTTGGTTCGAGGCGCTTGGTTTGCAGAACAGCTAAAGCTTTCGCCTGCGCAAGTTTACGACACACTCGGTGAAGACGTTCGCGAAATTTTTGCAGAATCCGTCATTCAAAATCTTCCGACGGTGCGTGCTATTGCTTCGACTACGATAGACTCCTTTGCACCTACTGAAGCACAAAAACTCGATGATCATATTTTTATTAAAGGCCGATTCCCTGCGCAAGGGCAAACCTTGCTCACCAATGGGCTTGCGGTTTCACAGCTATTATTGATACACGAGCTCACCATTGGCCCTGATCTTAGCCGCGAGAATATTTACGATTACGACAAAGCAAATCAAGACACCGAAGGCAATCACCATAAAGTAAAAAAGCTTACCGCCATTGCCACGTGGACATTGTGGGATAATCACAAAGGCCACTTTCTCGTAAGCGGAATTAGCGAAGTCGTGGTGCCATACCAAGGAGAAACAGGCCCAGAACTCCGCAAGATTATTCACGATTTAATTCCCGCACTAACTGCGAAAATTCATTGCGGAATCATTGGAGCTTGCCCATGAGATTCATCTTATCCGTTCTGCTACTTGCGCTGTCGGCTTTTGCTCTCAACGAAACATTTGTTACGCCATGGATCGTTTGGAAAAATCCCGAGATCTTAATCGCATTCACAGACAATGTTCATTCACCCATAAATCCAGATGATTTCTGCCGATCACTTGCGCGCACAGAACCTAGCTTAGGAAAGCCCGAATGCCGCCTCGCGGGAGATTGGGAGCGGGACTCACTCTCGGGAGCATACTTGCATTGGCTTGGGATGAATGTGGATGCGCGAGTAGAATCTCGACATCTTGCCGCTCGCAGTTCTCAAGTCGCAGAGCGCCTTCACAAATTAGATGATCGCTATTTAATTATTCTCTCGGAACATCACGACACCTTATGGGCAATGATGTTTTCTGGCAATCGATCCTTTGAGCAACCACGTATTGTGAATGAACCAGCAGCTCTCGTTTCTATTTTCCCTAAGCCAGCAGACGCAGCAACTTTTGCAGAAGTCATTGGCTTAAGTTGGTTTGCCGAAAGCCCGATTCGCAAACTGACCGACCACGAAAAAGAAGCCGCCGCAGTAGCCCCCGATCCATCTTATGCAGCGACCCCCGCTTTTGACTATTGGATTTCTATGGGAACAGGTTGGTCGCAAGCCGCGCCTCCTCTTACTCCAAATTCGTGGTATAAAAGTCGCGTCAAAGATCATGTCGTGCACTATCGCTCTGTGAAAGACAGCCTTTCCGCATGGTCTTTCCTCGATGATAAATCGCAACTCTTTACATTGCGCGGAGGCTTTACGTGGATTGGTTTTGTGGGCATCGAAGCTTATGCAACACGAACAAATTACCGCGTTAAAATCGATCCCACAGATTCATTGTACCGTGAACTCGACCACTGGTCTTTTGCTCGTTATGAAATGGGGCTAACAGCACATATCACCATGCAAAAAAAATTGAACGAATCGTTCTCACTAAACCCTTATGCATTCCTTGGATTCGATTATTCTTTCTTTGTTGAAAGCATTGGTCTTCGCCCAGATTTCACGGCGTCAGAGCAATACAAAAATCGTTTTCAATTTGAATCGTATTATCGAGGTGCCATATTCGGTGTTGGTAATCGTTTAACATTCAAAGAGAACTATGCATTGGATACGCGCGTGGGCATTGCAAGCCGAGGCAAAAGCTTAGACCAAACCCCCTCACCCGATGCCGCTCCATCTCCAACAATCATTGGTGGCACTACCATTGATTGCTTTGCATCTGTAGCTCTCGAATATCACTGGATCGTTCACTAGACTGGCTTTTTTTTGACACGAAAAAAGGCGCCCTCATAGGACGCCTTTTTTTCATTTTACACCGTTTACTTTTGACCCGTAAACATGATCACGAGGACAGTGGCAAGGAACGCAGCAGAAACCACGATGAACTCGATAGGATTCTCTACGATAGATTCTTTTCCACCGTTACCCGATGCAGCAGCCAAGGATGGTTCCTTATGGGCGGGAGCGGGTGCGGGAGCTGCAGCAGGCTGTGGCGCTGGAGCCACTGCAACCGGAGCAGGAGCAGCGGCTGCAGGCTTTGCTTCCAAAACTTCCGTTGACTTGGTAGTATCGACTACTGGAGCTTGAACTGTTGTTGGCGCAGCGGCTGGAGCAGGAGCAACAGCAGATGCGGGAGCTGCAACGGCCGCGGCGGGCGCAGGGACAACGACTGGCGCAGCAACAGGGGCGGCAGCACTTGAAGATGATGCAGCAACTGGTGTTGCAACTGGAGCGACAGCAACAGGGGCTGCAACAGGTGTTGCGGCGGGAGCGGCTGGTGTTGCAGCAGGAGCGGCAGTGACCGAAGCGCTTGAAGCAACGACGGAGCTTGCGGCGACAGCCTTGGCTGGAGCAGCGGCAGGGGCAGGAGCAGCCTCAGCAGCAAAGGCAAAGCTTGCGGCGAAGGCGGCGGTCAACAGGATTGTTTTAATGTTCATGATTCCTCTTTAGAGTGTTGTTCCGGGCCTTAGAACTGATTGGTTTTAAGGAGCACAAGCGTACACGCATCGAGCACCTCAATCCCCTTTTCCGAAAGCTCACTTGCGAGCCCTGGATTTTCAGCTCCGGGGTTGAAAATAACCCTTCTAGGAGCCAATCTAACAATCTTTTCAGTCAGCTTGGAGGAAATCTCGGAGCCCACATACATCGTTAATGTGTCGATTTTTTCCGCAACGTCTTCAAGATTGCGAATAACCTTCATGCCTTCAATGCTTTCAAGCCCTGGATTGATTGGCACGACCTCGTGCCCATGCTGCTGCAAGCTCTTCCAAGCCTTATAGGAATAACGCTCGGGTTTGTTCGATGCACCAAGAATGGCAACTTTCATAGGATCTCCTTGTTTCCTCCAAGTTTCGCTTTTATGAACCTATCCGTCAACTCAAATCCGATAAAGGATCAAGCCAAGCAGATCAGCGTTCCATAGACAGAAATAGCTACATTCAAAGCGCAATTATCACCCACTTTCATGAGGCGTTTTAATGGAATTCCAATACGAAAAATTGATGCAATACGGCACAGACACCACCGAATACGTCAAGATCTCTAGCGAAGGCGTTTCTGTGGCTGAGTTCAATGGCAAGAAGGTTTTGCAGATCACTCCAGAAGCTCTTACCTTGCTCACCAAGACCGCAATCGAAGAAGTGAGTTTCAAACTTCGTCCAGCACATTTAGAATTGTTGCGCAAAATTTTACTCGACCCTGAAGCCTCCGAGAACGATAAGTTCGTTGCACGCAATATGCTCGAAAACCAAGTCATTGCAGCACAAGGCCAACTGCCCACTTGCCAAGACACGGGCACAGCGACCGTCATCGCAAAAAAAGGTCAACAAGTCTGGACTGGTTTCGATGATGCAGAAGCGATCAGCAAAGGTGTTTTCCAAGCCTATCAAGAACGCAACCTGCGCTACTCCCAAGTGGCTCCACTCGATATGTTCCAAGAGAAGAACACCGGCGACAACCTGCCTGCGCAAATTGATCTTTACGCAGAAGGCACAGATGCTTACAAGTTCCTATTCATGACCAAGGGCGGTGGCAGCGCGAACAAGAGCTTACTGTTCCCCATGACACAATCACTCTTGAACGAAAAAGAGCTCGAAAAATTCCTGAAAGAAAAAATCAAGTATTTAGGCACCGCGGCTTGCCCTCCATATCATTTAGCCATTGTGATTGGCGGATTTTCGGCGGACTTCACCATGAAGACCGTGAAGCTTGCTAGCGCAGGTTACCTCGATCATTTACCCACCAACGGCAACGCGCGTGGCCATGTGTATCGCGACCTTGCATGGGAACAGAAGGTTCTCAAATGGGCACAGGACTCGAAGATCGGCGCGCAATTTGGTGGTAAATATTTTGTGCATGATGTTCGTGTGATCCGCGCGCCACGCCATGCAGCAAGCTGCCCTGTAGGCATTGCAGTGAGCTGTTCTGCAGACCGCAACATCAAGGCGAAGATTACTGCTGAAGGCTTGTTTGTGGAGAAGATGGAATCTAATCCAGGTCGCTTCTTAGAAGGTATTGAGACTGCAAGCATTGCACCTGCAATCAAGATCAACCTCGATCGCCCCATGGACGAAATTCGCAAAGAGCTTGCGAAATACCCCATCAAGACTCGCCTTGAACTGAGCGGCACCATGATCGTTGCGCGCGATATTGCGCATAGTCGCTTGTGGGAAATGTTACAGAAAGATGGCAAACTTCCCGACTACTTCAAGAACCACCCTGTTTACTATGCGGGTCCAGCTAAAACCCCTGCAGGCTTGCCTACCGGAAGCTTCGGCCCAACGACCGCCAACCGCATGGATCCTTATGTAGACGAATTCCAAAAGCGCGGCTACAGCATGGTCATGGTCGCCAAGGGAAATCGTTCAAAGACGGTTACCGAAGCTTGCAAGAAGTATGGTGGATTCTATCTCGGTTCGATCGGTGGCCCTGCTGCGATTCTCGCGAAGAACAATATTCTCTCTAACGAGGTGCTAGACTTCCCAGAGCTTGGTATGGAAGCCGTTCGCAAGATCACCATCAAGGACTTCCCTGCATTCATCCTTGTCGACGACAAGGGCAATGATTTCTTTGAAGGACTAACCTGATCGAAACACCAAGGATCATCAAGGGCTGCCGCGAGGTAGCTCTTTTTTTGAACTTTTGAAAAGCCAGAATTCAAGAGGCTATATTCTCCCTTTTTTAATGGAACTCATATGTCTTCTACAACGCATATTATTCCCCAGTCTGTTTCGTTCATGAATGAAGGAGCAACGCTTGCGGGCAATCTCTATATGCCAGCGCAGGTTATGGGTAAGACTCCTGCAATTGTTTTGTGCCATGGATTTTGTGGCGTTAAAGAATTGTTGTTGCCTGGCTTTGCTGAAGCTTTTGCTGCCGCAGGATTTGCCGCATTAACCTTTGACTATCGCGGTTTTGGAGAAAGCGAAGGCGAGCGTGGACGCCTTGTTCCAGCACTTCAAATTTCAGATATTCGTGCCGCACTTTCATTTATGAATAGCCGTCCAGAAATAGATGGAGAGCGTCTCGGCCTTTGGGGTACAAGCTTCGGTGGTGCCAATGCAATTATTGCAAGCACACTCGATGCGCGCGTAAAAGCTCTCGCAGTGCAGATCACCTTTGGCGATGGCGAACGTGTGATCACAGGCAAAATGGATGCAGAAGAAAAGGCTCACTTTCTGGAAATGCTAGAGAAGCTGAAAGCCAAGCGCGACTTGACCGGAAAAGAGATGAGCGTTGCGCTACCCAAGGTACTGACCGATCCGCAGTCACGTATGTTCTATGACCAATACCACGAGCAATTCCCTGCACTCGAAATGAAGATTCCATTCTTGACCACCTTGGAAACCTTGGGGCACAAGGCTGAGCAGCATTTAGCACACTTGAAAGTTCCTGTTCATTACACTGGTGCTAGACAAGATGGCGTAAACCCACCCGAAGAAATGCAGCGCCTTTTTGATCGCACAAATGGAACAAAAGAAATCTACTGGTGCGACGCTACCCACTACGACATCTACCTTGGAAAATCATTGCAGATCGTTTCGAACCAACAAATTGCGTGGTTCAACAAGTACCTGTAAGACTTGGGGGTATATAGCCTCGCGGCTATTTCCCTTTTTCTTCCTTGAAATCTAGCGCAGCAGAATTAATGCAGTAACGCGTGCCTGTGGGTGGAGGACCATCATCAAATACATGCCCTAAATGCCCGCCGCACTTGGCGCAAACCACTTCGCGCCGCACCATGCCTAAACTTGAATCCGTAATAAAATGCAAGTTCGCGGAATCGATGGGCTGCCAAAAGCTAGGCCAACCCGAGCCCGATTCATACTTGGTGCTGCTTCGGAAAAGCGCGGTTCCACAGCCCGCACAATAGTAGGTGCCTGGCTTGTGGTTATCCCAATATTTACCGCTGAATGCACGTTCAGTACCTCGCTTACGCAATACGCAAAACTCTCCATCACCGAGCTTCGACTTCCACTCTTCTTCGCTTTTCTGAATCGGGTAGTTCTGAGTATCCATAGTAGAATCCTTTCCTGGAATTGTGCCTGCGGTAGCAAACCACGCTGTAGTGAGCGCAAGTCCCATGGTTCCATAAATCAAGATGCGAAAGCCCATGCTTCTAGGATACTTTGTTTGCAAAGCCCTGCAAACCCATTGCAGACAAGCGTGCAAGGGAGTGGGATGAATGAAACGATGTGAAGGTGTGAGGAGAACAAAGCAAGCAAAAAACCAGAACTATATTTCTCTTTACCACGCACCAGGGGATTCACTCACATGAACAAAAACAGACAAGCATTTCTTGCGTTTGCGACAACAGTGGCACTGGTTTCCTGTGGTAGTAGCTCCACGGCTCCGAAGAGTTCGGGGAGTTCATTCAATCCTAATATTTCCTATGGTTCCCTAACTGATTCCCGCGATGAACAGGCATATAAGACCGTTGTAATTGGTACTCAGACTTGGATGGCGCAGAATTTGAATTATAAGCCCACCACTGCGCCTGATAGTTCCTGGTGCTCCCATGATTCAGCAAGTTACTGTGCTATCTACGGCCGCTTATACGACTATGCCACAGCTTTGACCGTTTGCCCTACAGGTTGGCATTTACCCGATACCACTGAATGGAATACCCTGGAAGCCCATGTGGGTGGAACCGCCGGAACTAAGCTCAAGGCCAACAGCAACTTGTGGAGCACCAATATGGGCGCGGATAATTATGGATTTTCCGCTTTGCCCAGCGGCAGCTACTACAGCGGTGCGTTCGGCGATGTTGGCCTCAGCGTGTACTTCTGGACGGCGACTGCCAGTGGGAGTTTCGACGCGTGGTACCGGTACATGTACTGCTACGGCACTGATGTGTACAACGGCGTCGACTACCATCCCGCCGGGCTCTCGGTGCGCTGCCTAAAGGACTAAGGCAATCCGTTTTGAATAAGCACCCCCCTGCACCACGCAGAGGGCTTTTAGCTCCTTGTTCACATTATCCGTAACGGCTCCTTGGCATTGTCATAGTTCACTGTGATTTTATACCCAAACTGGTGGTGAGCGATTGCTCAACGAATTTTGTTCACCCCTCAGTTCAGCAAGTCACTTCATAGATAGATTACTGGCATGGATTCTTTGTTGCAAAGCCTTGACTATCGAGCCTTTCTACGGGATTGGATGGAGGATTGCCGAGCCCAAGGCGGTCCCATGTCTAATCGCTGGCTCGCTCAGCGCATTGGAATCGACCCTGGATTCCTTGTCAATATTTTGCAAGGCCGCAAGCACATCCCAGAATCAGCACTACCTGCATTGATCAAGGCACTCAAGCTAAAAGGCACGCAAGCACACTATTTCCGTCAATTAGTTCTGTTCAATCGCGCAAAAACCGATGAGCAAATTGCAAGCAGCTTTGCAGAGTTATGTCAGATTCGAGATTTGAATCTCACCGAGTTGTCAGAAAAACAATATCGCTATTGGACCCAATGGCATTATCCCGCCATCCGCATCCATTTGTTGGCACATCCGTTTCGAGGCGATTATGCCAAGCTCGCCGCAGATATCGATCCGCCCTTGACCACCAAGGAAGCAGAGCAAGCGGTTAAAGTCTTACTCTCATTGGATCTTGTGGAATGGAAGGATGGAGTATTAGAACCCAAGCAAGCATTTATTACT
>Ga0302293_10001063_pt1 | contig 13910 bp, 12 predicted proteins | sample III_Fen_N2_2_FD_198758 | JGI IMG/M metagenome (GOLD analysis project Ga0302293, IMG submission 198758) | Peat permafrost microbial communities from Stordalen Mire near Abisko, Sweden - III_Fen_N2_2 | ecosystem: Environmental > Terrestrial > Soil > Wetlands > Permafrost | place: Sweden: Abisko...
GTCCGACAGCAAGACAAAGCGTCACAAGAATGCCCATGCCGACGTTCATCACGCCGGGTACTTCTACGGCATTCGACGCGCGCTCACTTCGAGGAAGTCCCAGGAAGGAGATACCGAATAATTTAATGAAGCTCGCGGCAGCCAGCGCACCGGCCATCGCAAGAACAGCGACGGACAGAATGGTTAAGATGTTGATAAGTGCGTGACCCGGAAGAATGTTCGAAAAGAGCGACTGGTATGTCAGCCATTCGCTGATGAATCCGTTGAACGGGACAATGGCGGAAATGGAGAGTGCACCGCAAAGGAACAGCACGGCCGTAACCGGCATTCTCTTGATGAGGCCGCCCAGTTCCTCCATGTTTTTCGTTCCCGACGCAAAATGCACGGAGCCGGCGCCGAGGAACAGACTGCCCTTGAAAAGCGTGTGATTCAGGCAGTGGAACAGCGAAGCCGCCAGAGCAAGACCGCAGACGATCGAATTTCCCTGTGCCTTCGCGATGAAGGCGATACCGAGTCCGATAAAAATAATACCGATATTTTCAATACTGCTGTATGCCAGAAGACGCTTGATGTTTTTCTCAACAAACGCGTAGGCTACGCCCATCAGTGCGGACACGATTCCAAGTACAAGGATTGCAACCCCCCACCAGGTGTTCTGTACGCCAAGGTAGGAGAAAACAAAACGGAGAAGTCCGTAGACGGCGGTTTTGATCATAATGCCGGACATCAGCGCGGATACATGGCTCGGTGCGGCCGGATGCGCATACGGAAGCCAGATGTGAACCGGCACGACGCCGGCCTTGGTCCCGAAACCCAGAAGAAATAGTACAAACATGATGTTTTTCGCAAAGGCGGGAATGGCCGCCGAACTGCCGAACATATCGAAGGAGTGGGTGTAGCTGAACATAATCATGAAAGCGATCAGCAGGAAAGCCGTACCGATATGCGTCATGATAATGTACAGGCGGCCGGCATTCACATTTTCTTCCTTCTCCGATTCGTAGATGACCAGAAAATACGACAGCAGTGCCATGGCTTCCCAGGCGACAAAGAAGAAAACCGCATTCCCGGATGTCATGACAAAAATCATCGACAGAATGAAAGCGGTATAAAGGAAATGAAGAACGCCAACATTTCGTTTACCGAAGTAGTGTGAAACATAGCCGATCGCATAAATGGAAACACAGAGCACGAGCACCGACAGACAAAGCAGGAAGAAAGAAGACAGCCGGTCCAGACGAATATCAACAGACAGATAGGGAATGGCCGACTGAAATACATACAGATCCGTGTGAATTTTCTCAATTGCGATGTTGATAATTGAAGTTGCTATTCCGAAAAGCGATGCGAGGATACAGAGCCCGTTGGATACGAGCGTGCATACTTTGGGATTTTTCATCAGGGCCAGAGAGAATACAGCCGCAGCGGCATACAAAATGATCGACACCCAAAACAATGTGCCCGGTCCTCCGGAATTGTGAAATGCTTCCAACAATGATTCGCCCTCCCTAGATGATTCCATTCCAGAATATTTGCCATATTTCTTCATAGTGCGTCGATACATCCTCGGATTTGTAAATAATCGAGGTGGACAGCAAACCATGAATCAGCGCGAGAAAAGAATATGCGGCAGTCGTCGTGTCCTGCGGCCGGATCAGACCGGTATCCACACAAGAATCGAGGATTTCCCGGATGATTTCGAAACGCGTCTGTGAAAGATTGTGTATTTTCTCCATAAGTATCGTGTCGAACGATTCCGGCGGAAAAAGAAGGAGTCTTTTCCAGAAAAACAGACGTGTCGTAGAATTACTATAATACCCCAAAATCATAAAAAATATGTGCTTCAGGTCACGGCTCTGCTCATGAATTTCAAAAAAGTATTCTTCGATTTCCCGGTCTGTGACCGCATGCATCAGGACGTCTTTGCTTGGGAAATGAGCGTATATGGAAGGTTTCTGAATCCCGACTTCTTTTGCGACTTCCGCTAATGAAAATTCGTTGCCTTTTTCGGCAAACAGCCGGAAAGCAGAATCCATAATCCGTTTCTTCGTTTCCATCCACATCCCACTTTCGCATTGCCTACCGATCGTAAGGTAGTCCTGCATTAGAATATCGCACCTGTTTGATTTGTCAAGTGTTCCGGGACTTTGGACGCACGTTTTCTGTCTGCGCCGGCGGCTGAACGCGAAAGTCCGCCAAAACGGTCAAAGAACCGCCGGCGGACTTTGTTGCAATGAGGATGAAACGGGTTATTTCAGGTAATAGAATTTAGAATGCGGTAGGCGCTGCGATCTCGACAACATGATCGACCCACGCATCCCATTCCGGATCAAAGTTCTGCAGTTCCGGGCGGGCCAGAATGTTCGCGATCGAAATGGCCATGCCCTGATCAAAACGAACCGTGGCGCAGAATCCGGGTACAAGACGCTTAATCTTGCTGTTGTCGAAAACGACGGTATGACTCTTGTCTCCGTGCAGAGGTCCGTCGAGCGAAGGATCCAGGCGTACCAGTGTATCCGACGCGACATGTGCAAGGTTTGTCTTTACGCCCAGAACTTCTGCGATGATTTCATACATCTGATTCCAGGTAAGCGACTCGTCTGACGTAATATGAACGGCCTCGCCGATGGCATGCGGATTGCCGAGCAGACCGATGAAGCCTTTGGCGAAATCCGTATTATGTGTAGTCGTCCAAAGCGTGCGTCCGTCTCCGGGTACGATGACCGGCTTGCCCTGCTGCATGCGCAGAAGATCCGTCCATACGCCTTTCGGAGAATGGATGCCAAGCGGCACAGAGACATCATCATATGTGTGGCTTGGACGTATGATGGTAATCGGGAATCCTGTATTGCGGTAGGCGTCAACCAACACCTGCTCGCAGGCGATCTTATTGCGCGAATATTCCCAGTGCGGATTTGCCAGAGGCGTGCTCTCGGTGATGACATAATGGGAGAGCGGCTTCTGATAGGCCGAAGCGGAACTGATGAAAATATATTGCTTGCAGCGTCCTTCGAAGAGCCGTATATCCCTCTGGATCTGTTCCGGAACAAAGGCGATAAAGTCGGCGACCACGTCAAAATTCTCGTCAGCCAGCAATGCTTTGATATGTTCTTCATTTCCAATGTCGCCCTTGATCTGCCGGACGGATGCAGGGACATTCGTGTTCCGGATGCCGCGGTTCAGAATCGTCAGATCCACACCGGAGTCGGCCAGCTGTTTTGTAATGGCGCTGCTGATAATGCCGGTACCGCCGATGAATAGAATTTTCATATATGATTCCTCCCGGATTCCATATTCTTATTGCAAGGGACTCTAAAAGTATAGCACGGTCTGTATCCGGCATTTATCATAAATCCGTCGGAAAATCAAACAGATTTGTCATGAATGTCCGGCTAAACGGTCCGGGTGCGGGAAAAGTCCTGTCCGGACGGGTTGATGTTTGAACATGTTTGCATCAGAATAAATATATATACGGTACGTTAAGACCCGGAAAAACAGGCTGCTCCTCAGGAGGACGGATATGGATACGTTTGATGACCTGTACCAGAGGGCGGTTGAAGCAGCCGTTCGGAAAAAAGTGGATGAGGACTTGAAGAATCCGCAGAAGAACAAACGTTATGATAAATACCAGCTGGACTGTCTTTTACATCCGGAAAATCACGGGCCGGTTATGCGGATTTCCGACTGCCTTTGTTCCAATGAAAAGAAGAACACCTGTATCGATGCATGTTTCTTTCAAGCCCTCCGAAAAGATGAGCAGGGAAATGTAACCATTGACCCGGAGGCCTGTGTGGGATGTTCGGCCTGCCTGGATCATTGCAATGCAGGCATTCTGGTCGACAGGAAAGACGTTCTCCCGGTATTTGAGCTTCTGAACCATCCGGATGAACCGGTCTATGCACTCATTGCCCCTGCATTCATCAGTCAGTTCAGCGACGATGTGACACCCGGCAAGCTCCGCAGTGCCTTTAAGCATCTCGGGTTCGCGGGAATGATTGAAGTGGCACTTTTCGCTGATATTCTTACGCTGAAAGAGGCGATGGAATTCGACCGCTCGATTCGTACGGATGAAGACTTCGTTCTGACAAGCAGCTGCTGTCCGATATGGATCGCCATGATCCGCAAAGTATACAGCGAACTCATTCCTCACATTCCTCCTTCGGTTTCTCCGATGGTCGCCTGCGGGCGATCCATCAAGTTGCTCCACCCCAATGCGAAGACCGTATTTATCGGGCCTTGTGTTGCGAAAAAGGCGGAGGCCAAGGAGAAAGATGTTGCGGATGCAATCAATTACGTGCTGACATTTCAGGAAATTCAGGATGTTTTCTGTATGGCGGACATCCGGCCGTCGGAGGAAGAGGAGGATCTTCGCGATCATTCCTCCACTGCGGGCCGCATTTATGCACGTGCCGGAGGGGTCAGTAAAGCCGTTCAAAGCACTGTGGACCGTCTGCGTCCCAATCGTCCGATTCCGCTGAAAGCAGAGATGGCGGATGGGGTGCCGGCATGCCGGGCCCTTCTGAACAAGATCAAGGAAGGAAAGCTGGAATCGAACTTTATCGAGGGCATGGGATGCGTCGGCGGCTGTGTCGGGGGGCCCAAAGCTCTCATTCCGAAAGAAATCGGAACGGATCACGTGAATCTCTACGGACTGTCCGCGAGCTGCTTTACACCGGTGGACAACCCGTATGTAATGGATCTTCTGCACCGCCTCGGACTGGATTCGATCGATGCGCTGCTGGAAGACACGCGGATATTCTCAAGACACTTTGACGTCTGAAACCCCTGGAATTACTTGCGTTCCGGTAACATCGGAAGTAATATGATGCTAAGGATCTGCACAAGAGGAATCTTATGCAGACAGGCATTTGTACGGGGGTACATCTACAGGAGCGTTGGCATTCAATTTGAATTCCGGCGCTTTTGTATTTTTGTGAACGCCGCGGGAAAGCTTTCCTTCGATCAGAGCAGGAAATTCAGCATGCTCAGGAATCCATATGCGATTGCCGTAACGACGACGCCTGCGGTCAGAACACCGAGGGCCACAGACAGGAAAGCATCCCGAAAACGCATTTCCAGCAGCGCGCCGATTCCGGCTCCGGTCCATGCGCCTGTTCCGGGAAGCGGAATGGCAACAAAAATCATCAGTCCCCAAAAAGTAACTTTTTTCATTTCCTGTGACTTTTTCACGATGCGCTTTTCGAATTTCTCGACAATCCTTTTCGCACGCTCGTTTTTCTTCATCCAGGCGAAAATTCTCTTAATGAAGAGAAGAATGAAAGGAACGGGAATCAGATTTCCGATCACTGCCAACAGAAATGTCTCCCACATCGGAAGATGATAATACGCTCCCAGCGGAATAGCTCCCCGAAGTTCAAAAACGGGGACCATAGCGAAAAAGAAAACGGTCAGTTGGTGCCATATCGGTTCAAAAAAGCTTTGGATCGCTGCGATCATTGCGTGCCTCCTGCTGAGATTGATTCAAAAACTAGGATATCACATTCTGCGGCGATCCGGATAGAAATGCCTGCAGATTAGCATAAGCTGTGTCCAAAAGACGCTGGCGCGTCTCGCGGGGCGCCCATGCAATATGGGGAGTGATGATGCAGTTGGGAGCCGTAAGAAGCGGATTGTCCGGCTTCGGCGGTTCCGTGGACAGAACATCAAGTGCGGCACCGGCAATTTTCCCCGAACGGAGAGCGTCTGCGACATCCGTCTCATTCAGGATCAGCCCGCGTGACGTATTCACCAGCAGCACGCTGTCTTTCATGTGCGAGATGGCACGCGCATCGATCATTCCGGCGGTGTCTTCTGTCAGCGGGCAGTGCAGCGTAATGATGTCGCTTTGTGCGAGCAGGTCCGGCAGTGTCACGAAAACCAGCCCGTCATCGCTATTGGAAATCGATGCGGTTTTGCCGGACAGTATTTGTTCTTCGATGGAACGGCTCGTCACAAGAACCCGCATGCCCAGAGCCTGTGCGATCGCGGCGACGCGACGGCCGATTTTGCCGTACCCGATAATACCGATCGTCTTCTGCCAAAGTTCCGTAAGGTTAGATTCCCAAAAACAAAAATCCTGACAGGCTGTCCAGACACCTTCATGGACCCGCTGGTCGTGACGGGCGGTGCGGTTGGTCATCTCCAGCAATAGTGCAAATGTCATTTGCGCAGTCGCGTAGGAAGCGTATTCCGGGATATTGGATATGGTAATGTTTTTTGCACGGGCAGCGGCAATATCAATGACGTTATAGCCGGTGGCCATGACGCCGATGTACCGCAGGTTCGGCAGCTGATCGAAAATTTCACGGGTAAAATAGGCTTTATTCGTTAGCACGATCTCTGCATTTGCGATGCGCTGGATCATATCGGACGGATTCGTGCGCGCATACACCTGCACCTCGCCGAAGTCCTCAAAAGGCTTCCACGAGAGATCTCCCGGATTCAAAGCGTATCCGTCGAGAACAACGATTCTGTTCATGCTATTACACCTGTTCGGATTTGCTCCGGATGTATGCGTCCATGGAAGCAGCGGCAATTTTGCCGGCGCCCATTGCGAGAATAACCGTAGCCGCTCCGGTAACAGCGTCTCCGCCGGCAAACACACCCGGCTTGGAGGTCGCCATTGAGTCGTCGGCTACCAGACAGCCCCATTTGTTGGCTTCAAGCCCGGATGTAGTGCTGCGGATCAGAGGATTCGGAGACGTGCCGATTGCGATAATGACCGTGTCAACATCGAGGATGAAGTTCGAACCGGCTTTCTCGATCGGGCGGCGGCGTCCGGATGCATCGGGTTCACCGAGATCCATCTCAATACATTCCATCGCAGCAACTTCTCCGGTATCGCCGGCCAGAATCCGGACCGGATTATTCAGGTTCTTGAAAATGATGCCTTCTTCTTTGGCATGGTGCACTTCTTCGAGACGTGCAGGCATTTCGATTTCGGAACGGCGATATACAATGTATACCGTCTCAGCACCGAGGCGTTTGGCCGTACGCGCCGCATCCATCGCAACGTTGCCGCCGCCGACGACTGCGACCGCTTTGCTCTTGCGGATCGGTGTGTCGTATTCGCTGTCATATGCTTTCATCAGGTTTGCACGGGTCAGATATTCGTTGGCGGAATAGACACCGAGGAGATTCTCGCCCTCAATATTCATAAATGTCGGCAGGCCGGCACCGGATCCGATAAATACCGCTTCATAGCCGTCTTCGAAAAGTTCGTCAACGGACAGAATTTTGCCGATAACCATATTCGGCATGATTTCTACGCCGAGAGCGGTCAGATTGTCGATTTCCTTCTGGACGAGAGCTTTCGGGAGACGGAATTCGGGAATTCCGTAGACCAGTACGCCGCCCGGCTTGTGGAATGCTTCAAATATAGTGACTTTGTATCCGAGCAGAGCCAGATCGCTTGCGCATGTGAGTCCTGCCGGACCGGCGCCGATGACGGCAGCCTTATGTCCGTTCGGAGCCGGAGGAACAGAGACAGCCGAACTGTGCTCCATATGATAATCCGCTACAAAACGCTCTAGACGGCCGATGCCGACCGCTTCGCCTTTGATTGCACGGATGCACTTCTCTTCGCACTGGGATTCCTGCGGACAGACGCGTCCGCAGACGGCCGGAAGGCAGTTCGTTGTCTTGATGATATCAAATGCTTCCTCGAATTGTCCGGCTGCTGTCTTCATGATAAATTCAGGAATCAGCACATTGACCGGGCATCCTGCCACGCAGGGTTTGTTCTTGCAGTTCAGGCAGCGCGTTGCTTCTTCCATCGCCATTTCCGGCGTATATCCGAGAGATACCTCGGTGAAGTTCTTGTTGCGTACCTGAGGATCCTGTTCGGGCATGGGCACCTTCTTGAGTGACATATTAGCCATTGTTCTTTACCTCCAGTCCAAGTCTGCAGACATGATCGGATTCAGCAAGCTCCTGTTTCTTGTACACGGTATTTCTGCGCATGAGCTCATCAAAATCCACTTTGTGTCCGTCAAAATCCGGACCGTGGACGCAGGCAAAACGGATTTCTCCGCCGACCGTTACGCGGCATCCGCCGCACATACCGGTTCCGTCAATCATAATCGGGTTCAGGCTGACAATGGTCTTTATCCCGAACGGCTTTGTAACGGCCGCTACCATTTTCATCATGATGACCGGCCCGATCGCAATAACGAGATCGTAATTGTTGCCGGCCTCGATCAGATTCTTGAGCTGATCGGTAACAAAACCCTTCGCGCCATAGGAACCGTCATCCGTCGTCAGGAAGAGCCGGTTCGAAACGGCCTTCATTTCGTCTTCGAGAATAACAATATCCTTATTGCGGAAGCCGGCGATAATGTCCACATCTGCGCCGCTCTGGAAAAGTGCCTTTGCGGAAGGGTAGGCGATCGCGCAGCCGACGCCGCCGCCGACGACGCAGACTTTCTTATAGCCTTCGATTTCCGTCGGCTGGCCGAGAGGACCGACAAAATCCAGGATCATATCGCCGGGTTCTTTGGCGCCCAGAAGTTTTGTCGATTTTCCGACGAGCTGGAAGATGATGGTGACGGTGCCTTTTTCGCGGTCAAAATCCGCGATGGTCAGAGGAATCCGCTCCCCGAATTCATCCACACGGAAAATAATAAACTGACCTGCTTTTGCCTTCCTGGCAATGAACGGAGCTTCGACTTCCATCGAAATTACCGCGGAATTCAATATCTTTTTCGAAACGATTTTATACATAATATGATCTCTCCCGGCCTTCGAGGCCCGAGTCCGGCCGCATGCAAATACGGATGGACATTTTTCCTGCTGTCATACCTACCTTTTATAGCACGTTCGAGCTGTGAAAAGCAAGCGTAAAAGAAATTTCCGGCATCCAAAAACGTATCGTTTTCTCGCTTTTTTGCATGGAAATTTTTCGTTTGCGGCTGCAAAATATCACAATCGAAAAAAGTTCGGGCATTAACAAATTGGAAAGCTTCCGGTTTGTGTTATTATGGGCAAAGAGATTCAATATTTCTCATACGGAGTAAATGGAACAAGGGGTTTTTTTGCGCATGACAAAAACAGAAAAGAACAGGAAAAAGACAATCAATATGCTTTCGAGCGCATATAAATATCAGGGGCAGGGCGTGGCGTCCGCCTACGAAGAACAAGTTGGCCTGATGAAGAGAAATCTTTCGGACGAATTCGAAATTCATGAGAACGAGGTCATGCTCGCCGACATCACGCACTACCACACCGTTGACTACAAATTTTACCTTTGCATGTGGCTTGTCAAAATGAGAGGACAGACGGTCGGGTACGTGCATATGATTCCGGAGACCGTCAAGAGCTCCGTTCATCTGCCCAAGCCGATTATGAACATATTTTACACGTATATGATTTCCTTTTATAAGCGGATGGATTATCTTGTAACGGTCAACTCTTACTTCATCAACAAGCTGGTCGAATACGGCGTGGACAGGAACAAGATCACGTACATTCCGAATTTTGTATCGGACAAAGTGTTTTACAATCGAAGTGATGACGAGAAGAAGGCACTGCGAATCAAGTACGGGGTTCCGGCAGACAAATTCATTGTCGTCGGAGTCGGACAGCTGCAGGTGCGCAAGGGCATTTTTGACTTCCTTGAAGTTGCCCAAAAACTGCCGGACATCCAATTTGTCTGGGCCGGCGGATTTTCTTTCGGCAAGATTACGGACGGATATGCCCGGGTGAAGAAAATCATGGAGAATCCTCCGGAGAATGTGCGTTTTCTCGGCATCATAGAGCGTGACCGGATGCCGGAAATCTATAATATTGCGGACGTAATGTTCCTGCCGTCTTTTGAGGAACTCTTCCCGATGACGGTGCTGGAATCAATGAACTGCCGGATTCCGATGCTTCTCCGGGATCTGGAAATATATGAAGAAATCCTGTTTGACTATTACCTGCGGGAGCGCGATGTGAAAGGCTTCATACAAATCATAAAAAGGCTGACGGAAGATTCCGACTACTACTCCGAAGCGGCCTCTGCCTCGGCAAGAGGTCACGAATTCTATTCGAAGGAACACGTGTTTACGATGTGGGATGCTTTTTACCGCAAAGTATATGATGCCGGAGAGAGAAAACATGAAAAGCGAAAAAGGCATTAAGACCAATCTGTTCAATCTGATTCTGGTTGCTTTCTCCCTGATTTTTCTGGTGGTCTATTTGTACTGCGTTGACGGAGTGCACGATATTGCCGTTGTTATGAGTAAAGCGCATTTAGGCTGGCTCTTTATAGCTCTGGGATGTGTTTTCGTATACTGGTTTCTGGAAGCCTGTGTGCTGCATTTGGCGATCAAGCCGGTCCATCCGTCACAGAGATTTACCGTGACGCTCCGCCTTGCCATGATCGGACAGTATTTCAACTGCGTCACGCCTTTTGCATCCGGCGGCCAGCCGGCACAGGCGTATTTTCTTGTAAAAAGAGGCGCTCCGCTCGGTGAGGCGATGACAGCGCTGCTTACGAAGTTCATTGTCTACCAATTGACGATGAGCGTCTATTTTCTGACAATGCTGATTCTCCGGTTTTCTTTTTTCATGAATTATCCCGTAGTCAAAGATCTGATGCTTGCCGTTTTGGTGGGCTTTGTTCTGCATACGGTTGTTACGGTCATGCTGATTGCGGTGGCCTTTTTCAAGAACGGTACGATACGGACGGCGAACATTCTGATCAATATTCTTACAAAAATCCGGATTCTCAAGAACCCGGAAGCGAAGAGAACGTTTGTGAACAAGGAACTCGAAAACTTCCACGATCAGTTTAAATTTATGAGCCGGCACAAGATGCACCTGCTGAAAATGGGACTTCTGACTGCTGTGCAGCTGACCGCCTATTTTCTGATCGGCAACATGCTCTTTTTGAGTTTCCGGCTTGGGGGGGCAAATACACTTACCCTGATCGCATCACAGGCCTTCGTGCTGATGATTGCGGCCTTTATGCCGATCCCCGGAGCCATCGGAGCCGCCGAAGGAAGTTTCTATGTATTCTTCAATTTGTTTTTCGGTTCGAAAACGCGCCTCGCAGTTGTTCTCTGGCGCCTGATTACGTTCTACCTGCCGATTCTGATCGGACTGATCGTGCTGATGATCGAAAAGAAACGGTCGTCCAATCTTCCGCTCGAACAGACCCCGGTGGTTGACGAGCTTTCCGCGACCGGCGGCGAGCCAATATTCGACGAAAAATTGTTCTGAAAATGCCGGCATGATGATCCGCGTGTCTGAAAATCAAAAAAACCCGCACATTTACTTCACAATTAGACACATTCAACACAAAATTATTCACAAACCGGTTGATTCTTCCGAAAACACCCTTTATAATAGAAACATACCCTTTCCTATAGACATTGACTGTGGCGTCCGGCTGAAAAAGAACCGGACAGATCATGAGGAGGTGTTTGTACATCCTTAGACGCAATTCAACCAGGGGAGGCTTGAGATACTGTCTCAGGAACAACTGCTTCGACGAATGAGATTGCGGACTTCGTTCCGGCATCTCAATACAGCGGTCACAGAATGAGCCGCTGTGAGGATGGGAATTTCTACATCAGACAGGTTGGTTTTCTGTACGGGTTTCGACACATTTCCGGAGATTTGATTTTCAGGGTTCACACACAATACGGAAATGCATAAGGAACCGCATCATTACTCGAATCTTTTATTGCACAAAGAATCTGCGTCGGAAGAAAAATCGGCGCAGTTTCTTTTTCGTTCCCGTTTTACTGTCTATTGATTGTGATTTGCAAAGTAAAATGCTAAAATTATTTGTGCTCCGGGAAAAATCAGCAACAGGTTCTGCGGATCTTTTTTGGAAGACACAATGCAAGTTCCGGTTAATCTATATTTTGTCAGAGAGAGAAAAGGAGGATGCTGTCATGAACTATTTTGCCCCTGTTTTTCTTGGGGTTTTGGTATGGTTTATTGTCCGGTGCGTTCTGGGAGGATTCTATATCGTAAACCAGAATGAACGTGCCGTGAAGACAATCTTCGGTAAAGCACAGCGAATCAAGAATATGACGACTCTGGATGATCCGATTTCGGAAAAACTCAGGGAGGACGAACAGGAACGATATACGTATCCGCAGGTGAAGGTCATCCTTCCGGGCGGCCCGTATTTCAAATGGCCATGGGAGAAAATTTATAAAGTTTCCATTGCCATTGAGACGGTCAATATGGCTTATGATCCGGAGTTTCCCAACGCCAACCAGCGTAACACCGTGCTCGAAGCCGTAACGAAAGATCAGCTGAATATCGGCCTGTCCGGACAGATCCGTTATCATGTTTCGGACCGGAATCTCTATGCGTATATTTTTGGAGTGAAGAATCCGATTGCACATGTCATGGGGTATTTTGTATCGGTTCTCCGTGAGAGAATTGCAAATTTTGAAGGCAAACCGGTCGCAGCAGGTGCAGATGCATCCGCTCCGGTCATGGACGGAATTGCAATGCCGACCGCCGGGGATACCGGAACGGGAACATTTTCCGCCTTTTCAGCCATTCAGGAATCCGTTGCGAACTCGGTGCAGGGAATTTCCATCAATGACCTTCGTAAGAATCTTCGCGATTTGAATGATCACATGGACAACGAATGTCAGGTGTCATCCGCACGATACGGCGTAGTGCTTGAAGCCTCGCTGATTACCGGCATTGATCCGCCGCCGGATGTGGAATCCGCGCTGGCTGCTATCAATACGGCGCATAACCAGGTGTCATCCGACATCAGCCTTGCGCAGGCGTCCGCAGATCAGAAGATCGTTCAGTCCAAACGTGCCGTGGAAATTGAGACACTCAAGGCGCAGGGCGAGATCGAGACATTACAGCGCCTTTCTTCGCAGCTCAAAGAGTTGAAAGCGGAAGGCGGCACGGAAGCGCTGCTTGTTTACATCCGGAATACAAAGCTGGCCCTTTTGGATCAGACGAAGAGAATCGTAAGGAGGGTAAAGCAATGATTACACAGACATTATTACTGGCGGCCATGAGCTCTGAAGAAAAGTTCTCTATGTCCGTACTGGCTTTTGTCGTTACTTTTATCGGAATCGCGATCCTTGTGCCCGTTCTCTTCGGTATTCTCCGGTTTTTCGGCGTATACGTAATTGTGCGGGAAAGACAGGCGCTGGTCTATGTTTTATTCGGAAATGTCGTCGGCACGATCACCGAACCCGGCATCCACTTTTTATGGAAGGCCTTGGGTATCCGGGCGCTTTTTGTAAACTGGCTTGGAAGGAAATACGTTGTGGACATGCGTCTGGATCAGGAATATCTGCGCAGCCAGCCTGTGAACTCGGAAGAGGGCGCACCGATGGGCGTTGGTATCTGGTACGAGATGTATATTAATAATCCTTTCAATTACATCTTTAAGAATACGGATCCGCGCGGATCTCTGGCAGCCAATGTCGGCAACTCAACCGTCCGCTGCCTGTCCAATCTCCCGCTCGAGCGCATGATGGTGGATCGTCACACAATGAGCCAGACCGTTCGGGAAGAAGTTTCCGCAAAATCATCCGAGTGGGGCTATATGCTCGGCTCATGTTATGTGCGTAAAGTTCACTTCCGTGATGTGGAAATGATCCATCAGATTGAGAGCAAGGTCGTCAATCGTCTTCGACAGGTTACATCGGCGATCAAGCAGGACGGAGCCAACCAGGTCAGTATCATCCGGAGCACGGCCGATAAGACCGCTGCCATGGATTTTGGTAAAGCCGCTGCGATCCGCCCGAAAATCGTCGGTGAAGCGCTTCGTGAGATTTCCAAGGATGCGGATGTGTCCTCGGCAATGTTTGAGATTCTGGAAACAAGCCGCATTCAGAATGCCGGAGTTCCGATCGAACTGATTCCGGAGGATTCCGATCTTCTCTCACAGCTTCTTGTTGCTGCGAAGGCTCCGGATATCGTCCGGCCTGTAT
>Ga0302293_10001066_pt1 | contig 13892 bp, 8 predicted proteins | sample III_Fen_N2_2_FD_198758 | JGI IMG/M metagenome (GOLD analysis project Ga0302293, IMG submission 198758) | Peat permafrost microbial communities from Stordalen Mire near Abisko, Sweden - III_Fen_N2_2 | ecosystem: Environmental > Terrestrial > Soil > Wetlands > Permafrost | place: Sweden: Abisko...
CTCACGGATCGGTTACCCGTCGTTGGTACGATTCACCAGGAAACGGAACGACTCGTCGCATGATCGTGTATACTCCGGCTGGCTACGAAACAAGTAAAGAAAAATACCCGGTTTTGTATTTGTTACACGGCATGGGGGGCGACGAAGAAGCCTGGATTGCTCTTGGCCGTACTTCTCAAATTCTGGATAACCTGATTGCGCAGGGAAAAGCAAAACCGATGATTGTAGTAATGACCAACGGAAATGTGGCTCAGGAGGCTGCTCCCGGTGAATCAAGCTTGGGTTACTCAAAACCAAACATGCAGATGGAACACACGATGGACGGTAAATTCGAAGAAACTTTTCCAGATGTGATCAAATTTATAGAAAGCAACTACCGAGTAAAAGCAGAAAAATCGAGCCGTGCAATTGCTGGTTTGTCAATGGGTGGTTACCATTCATTGCATATTTCTCGTTTTTATCCAAATACGTTCGACTACGTAGGTTTATTCTCGGCTGCCATTATGAGTACCGACAAAGCGACTTCAGAAGTTTACAAAAATTTCGACGTAACTCTGGAAGCGCAGATGAAAAACGGCTACAAGTTATATTGGATTGGCATCGGTAAAGCCGATTTCCTTTACAAAGCCAATGAAGAATACCGCGCCAAACTCGATAAAATGGGTATGAAATATACCTATGTTGAAACCGAAGGTGGTCACACCTGGACCAACTGGCGGGTATATTTGTCACAGTTAACTCCGCTGCTTTTTAAATAGAAAAGTCATCAGTCATTGGGAAACGGAGAATCTCCTTTCCCAATGACTTTTTTCTAATGTCTAATAACCTAACAATGAACCTAAAAACTAAATTTTTAACCTTATTTCTGGTCCTGATTTCAGGAATCCTTGCTTCAGCTCAGGAAGTATTCAAAAACAATGATCTTTCGATTACCAAGCTTGAAAAAAACATGTGGGTGGTTGAAACCTCAGACAAAACCACTATGTACATCATCGAAGGCACGAAAAAAGCCATGCTAATCGATACTGGAACCAAGTGCGAAAAGCTGGATGAAGTGGTTCGGCAAATTACTCAAAAACCTCTCTATGTGGTCATCACGCATATACATGTTGATCACGCTGGAAACATGGACTTTTTCGACAATGTATATTTTCATCCGGCCGACACTGTTTTGATGAGCCGGGTAAAACCATACAAAGGAAAAGTCCATTACGTGAAAAACGGTGACCTTTTTGATTTGGGAGGCACAACCATCGAGGTTTTGGAGGCTCCCGGACATACGCCTGGCTCCATTGTTTTGCTTGATAGAAAAGCCGGAAACTGTTACTCGGGCGACGCTTACGGCTCGGGTCAGGTCTGGATGCAGTTGCGTCCCCACGTTTCAATGGCAACTTACGCACAGTCGTGCCGCGAAATGGAAGCGTTGATGGACAAGGGAATCACCAAAATCTACTGCGGTCACTATCCGTATGTGAAGAAAGCTTATGACAAAAGCTATATAACAGAGATGCGCCAATTGGCGGAGGAGTTATCGAAAAGTACTGCCCCGGAAGGTAAACCTTACCCAACCAAGGTGTCGATAGGTACGCAAACCCCGATGATTACGACAAAAGGTAATGCCAGTATTGTTTACGATCCTGAAAAAATAAATTAAATCTCTATGAAAAAAATAATAGCATCAATTATCCTAGTTTGCTCTATTTGTGTTGTATTTGCCCAAATGCCCCCTATGGGAAAAGTGGAATACAAAACCATGCCCAGTAAAATCCTGAATCAGGATCGCGAATACGCTGTTTACCTTCCCAAAAGTTATTCAACCAATCCCGATAAAAAATATCCGGTACTTTACTTGTTACATGGCGGTGGTGGTAGCCATAAAGATTGGCCTGAAAAAGGCAGTCTGGTCGGAGCGGCAAACCAAATGATTGATGCCAACGATGCCACTGAAATGATTGTAGTTTGCCCTGAAGCCGGAAAAACGTTTATGAACTATTTTAACAGTCCGGGCTGGCTTTACGAGGATTATTTCTTTCAGGAATTGGTTCCTTACATGGAAGCCAATTACAGGATTATTGCCGACAAACAGCATCGGGCCATTGCAGGCTTATCGATGGGTGGAGGCGGAACAATCGTTTACGCTTCGCATCATCCTGAATTGTTTTGTGCGGCTTATGCAATGAGTGCCTATATCTATAAACTCGACCTTCCATTTATAAGTAAAACTGATCCTGTTCAGCAAAAATTACAACAGCTTGTTGAAGACAACAACTGCGTTAAGTATGTGAAAAATGCAGACAAGGATAAAATAGAAGCCATGAAAACGGTAAAGTGGTTTATCGATTGCGGCGACGACGATTTCACGTTTAAAGCCAATACCGAATTTGTTTTAGCAATGTCCGAAGCCGGAATACCTTATCAATTCCGCGTGCGAGATGGAGGCCATACCTGGGAATATTGGCACACGGCCTTGTATATTGCCCTGCCTTTTGTATCCAATTGTTTCAGAAATTAACCATCAAATACCATGATCAAAAGAATAAAAAAATTAGCTTTTGTTGGGCTTTTGGCTTGTTTTTCTATGGCCGGGAGTGCTCAGTTTCCTGGATATAAACCAACTCCGGGCGACACCCTGAAATCGATCCGTATTTCAGCCGACAAAAAAGTAACATTTTGTATTTATGCGCCAAAAGCTTCAGAAGTAACCATTTCGGGCGATTTTCAGCAAACATATGGAGCGCTGAAACTTCAGAAAGATCAAATCGGAATTTGGTCGGTAACCACAAATCCAATTGCTCCCGATTTGTACACTTACGATTTTTCGGTTGATGGAATGAGGGTTATCGATCCGAAAAACATCCAATTGAAAGAAGGTGCCGGCGGGTATTCCAACCTGCTTGAAGTTCCAGGAAAAGAAGCCGAATACATGGCTGTGAAAAATGTACCTCACGGAAAGCTCGAAAAGGTATGGTTCAACGCCGGAACTTTGGGCAAAACCAGCAGGGTTCATGTTTATACTCCTCCGGGCTATGAAAAGATCAAAGATAAATTGCCAGTACTTTACCTGCAACACGGTGGTGGCGATAACGATGCCTCGTGGGCAACTGCCGGACGAGCCAATTTTATTCTCGATAACCTGCTGGCCGAAGGAAGGATAAAACCGATGATTGTGGTTATGCCATTCGGTAATCCCGGCGGTGGTTTCTTTTCGGATGCCGGAGTGAATGCTGATCCGTATTATGCCTATTTCTTTAAAGATTTGGTGCCGTACATCGAGTCGCATTACAATGTTGGGACATCGCGCGAAAACCGTGCTTATGCAGGGCTTTCCATGGGTGGACTTCAGGCTTTGAACATGGGCATTTTTTATCCTGAAAAGTTTGCCTATGTGTTGCCGCTCAGTACTGGTTTCTTTCCTGAAATCCTGAAATCGATGGAAGAAAAGTATGCCTCGAACCTGAAAAATCCGGAGATCAATAAGCTGAAGCTTCTCTGGATTGCAATGGGCGGAGAAAAAGATATCGCCTTTAAAAACGGTGAAAATACCAGAGCGATATTTGATAAATTCGGGATTAAATATCAAACCAATAGCTATCCTGCCGGGCACACCTTTATTACCTGGAGGCATAATCTGGCCGAATTTGCTCCGTTGTTATTCCATTAATCAAACAACCCGATCTGAAACTAACTAAAACACATAAAATGAACCGTTTGATATCCCTTTTGCTGATTGCTTTTTTCTTTGCCTGTACGACAGCTCAGAAAACCGACACCCTCGATGTAAATTCAGTGAAGTTAAATTCTGGAATTATATCCGGAAAAATTTCTGGAGATCAGGTAGTGAAAATCTTTATGGGTGTGCCATTTGCCGCACCGCCTGTTGGTGATTTGCGCTGGAAAGCACCTCAACCTGTTGCCGCATGGGAAGGCGTTCGTGCCTGTGTTACTCCACCGGCATCGGCCATTCAAGCTACTCCAAAGCCATTTATGTGCTGGTCGAAAGAATTTATGGCTCCCGAATCGCCGCTCAACGAAGATTGCCTTTATCTCAATGTTTGGACAGCAGCAAAATCCACCCAGGATAAACTTCCGGTGATGGTCTGGATTCATGGTGGTGCTTTTACCGGTGGATCAGGAACAGTTCCTTTGTATAATGGCGAGGCCATGTCGCGCAAAGGAGTTGTATTTGTCACAATCAACTACCGGCTTGGCATCCTTGGATTTTTGGCTCATCCTGAACTTTCGGCTGAATCAAATCTGAAAACATCGGGTAATTATGGTATTCTTGATCAGACTGCCGCTCTGAAATGGGTGAAGGAAAACATTGCAGCTTTTGGCGGCAATCCGAATAATGTAACCATCGATGGACAATCAGCCGGAGCTTTTAGCGTGAACATGTTGGTTGTTTCACCATTGGCGAAAGGTTTATTTCATAAAGCCATTGCGCAAAGTGGTGTTATGTTTGGCCGGCAACTTTCGCTGGGGCAAACGTTGCAGTCGGCTGAAGAAAGCGGAAAACAGTTGACCGAAAAACTGAAAATTGCCAACATGGCTGCTTTCAGGGCGATGCCTGCCGATTCGCTTTTGAAAATACAGGCGCGGTTTGGTGTAACGGTTGACAATGTAGTGATTCCGCCGATTTACGATACGTTTGTAGCTGGAAAACACAATGATGTGGCTGTTATTTCGGGATGGAATGCCGACGACGGGGTTTCGTTCGGACCAGCGCCTAAAGCCACGCAATTTCAGGAGAACATTAAAAAGCAATATGGCGATAAAGCCGAGGCGTTCCTGAAACTTTTTCCGGCTAAAACCGACGAGGAAGCCGCACAATCGCAGAAGCTGATTTCTCAGCTTTTCTTTGGCTGGAACAACTATGTCTGGGCTCGTTTGCAGGCTTCAATGGGAACTGGGAAAGCCTATTTATATCAGTTCAAACGTGTTCCTCTAGGCGAACCAAACTATGGTGCTTTCCACTCATCCGAATTTGGCTATGCACTGCATACCTTGAAATTGTGGGACCGTCCGTTTACTGACGTCGATTATAAACTGGAGGATATCATGAGCAGTTATTGGGTAAACTTTGCTAAAACCGGCGATCCAAATGGCAAAGGACTTCCCGTATGGCCTGCATTCGATGAAAATAATCCCGAAATCATTGAATTGGGCGATGTGGTAAAAGCAACGCCTCTGCCATACCGCGAACAACTGAAGTTCATGGACGGCATCAATAATTAAGCGGACAGAAAACTCAAAATACACTAACATCACAACATTAAAACCATGAAAAAATTACTCTTATTCATTTTTTTCCTTGCATTGTTTGCGGGGACACAAGCCCAGGAACTTTCCAATTTCATGAACCAAAAACCCATTGTTTCACCTGAAATTGTAGCAAAGGAAGTTACCTTTAGATTGATGGCTCCAAATGCCGACACCGTTAAAATTAATGGTGGATTTACGCCAACGGTTAAGATGAAAACGTCATTCGGGAACATGGATGTCCCGAGCAGTGTCAATCTCAAAAAAGACGAGAAAGGCCTTTGGTCAATCACTCTGCCGCTTCCAGAGCCCGAACTTTACACCTACAGTTTCATTGTTGATGGCGTGGCTGTTAACGATCCGACCAACATCTTTATGCAACGCGATGGCACCCGTTATTTGAGCGTTCTGCTTGTTCCGGGTAAAAAAACCGAAAATTTTTCCGAGGCCAAACAACGTGGCAACCTGCAACAGGTATGGTACGATTCACCAATACTTGGACTTAACCGCCGAATGTTTGTTTACACGCCGTATGGCTACGAAACCAGCGGGAAAAAGTACCCGGTTCTTTACCTTTTGCACGGGGCAGGTGGCGACGAAGATGCTTGGAGCACCATGGGACGTGCCCGTCAAATACTCGATAACCTGATTGAAAAAGGCTTGGCAGTTCCTATGATTTGTGTGATGCCCAATGGAAATCCCAATCAAATGGCAGCTAAAACCACCATGCTTCCTGAAGGAGAATTCAATTTCAGGGATCCGTCGAAGCAGAACCTGTACATCAACAGCATTGCAAAAGATATTGTCCCATACATTGAGAAGAATTACCGGGTTATTGTCGACCCCGATCACCGGGCTATTTCAGGTCTCTCGATGGGTGGCGGACACACCATCGCTTTAGCCAACGAATATCCGGGCATGTTCCAATATATCTGTCCTTTAAGCATGGGTTTGTGGAATGAGCAACCCGATATCGATGCAAAACTGCAGGGACTGAAGAAAGCTGGATATAAAATGTACTGGCTGGCATGTGGCAGTTCTGATTTTGTTTACGAAAGCGCCAAAAAGCTGGATGCAAAATTAACTGAAAACGGATTGAAGCATACTTTTTTTGTTACCGATGGCGGCCATACCTGGGCCAACTGGCGGGTATATCTGAACACTTTTGCACCGCAATTATTTAAATAACAAAACTCAAAGACTAAAACTATGAAAATAGCAGGATTGACAATCGTTGTAGCGATATTGCTGATTATGACAAAACAAGTGAATGCCCAAAAGCATGTATCGTCGTTACTTCAATACGACAAGCAGATTGATGGTATCATTCGCCAAATGACTTTGGAGGAAAAAGTGAATATGCTTCATGCCAAGTTCATGTTTGTTTCAGCTGGTGTTGAGCGGTTGGGCATTGCAGATCTGGTTTATGCTGATGGCCCTTTTGGTATTCGCGAAGAAATGCAACCCAAAGGCTGGATGGGTTTGGGTTGGGAGACGGATAAGGCCACATTCTTTCCAACAGGTTCGGCGCTGGCTGCTACCTGGAGCCCTGAAATGGCTTATTCTTATGGAACGGGAATGGCAAAGGAAGCACGTTTGCGCGGAAAAGATATGATCCTCGGACCAGCAATCAACATTCAACGCATTCCGACCGGTGGACGAACCTATGAATATTTGAGTGAAGACCCGTTTTTAAGTTCGAAACTGGCAGTTGGTTATACCAAAGGTGTGCAAGACAATGGTGTCGCAGTTTGTGTAAAACATTTTGCGCTGAACAATCAGGAAAATAATCGCGGAACCGTGAATGTGATCATCGGCGAACGCGCCATGCGCGAAATTTACCTTCCGCCTTTCAGAGCAACGGTTGAAGAAGGTGATGCCTTTGGTTTTATGTCGGCCTACAATAAAGTGAATGGTTGGTGGTGTGCCGAAAATGATATCCTCCTTAATAAAATTCTACGTCAGGATTGGGGTTTTGCCGGAATGGTCATTTCCGACTGGGGTGGAACCCACAGTACTGTAAGATCGGTAAAAGCTGGCCTCAATGTGGAAATGCCCGATCAGAAATTTCTCGGACAAGCCTTGATCGATTCAGTAAAAGCAGGCAAAGTTTCTGAAGAAATTATTAATCTGCGGGTTCGCGAAATTTTGCGGGTTCGATTGGCAATCAAACCTATCCCGGCCAATGAAGCCAATAAGGAAATGACTTCTCAGTCGGCTCAACAGAAAATAGCTTACCAGGTTGCAAGTAAATCGATTGTTTTGCTGAAAAATGATGGAATTCTGCCATTGAAATTAACGAATAAACCAGTAATTGCTGTTGTTGGCGCCAATGCTACACAAATTATGGGATCAGGCGGAATGGGTGCCGGTGTGAAAACTTTGTATGAAATTACTCCTCTTGAAGGCTTAAAAAACCGGATTGGCGATCAGGCTGAAATCATTTATGTACAAGGATACGATCCTGTTGTTTTCAGCTTTGTCGATATGTTCAAGAAAAAAACACCTGAAGAAATTGAAAAACGTGCTCAGGAAAAGAAAGTTATTGCTGAAAAACTGACTAAGGAAGCGCTTGAAGCAGTGGCCAAAGCCAATCTGGTATTGTTTATTGGAGGTGATAACCGTGCTGTTGAAACCGAAGGAAGCGACCGGAAAGATATATTTCTCCCTTCAGGACAGGACGAATTGATTAAGAAAATTGCTAAGATAAATCCCAACATCGTTACCGTGCTGACAAGTGGAGCGCCCAACGATCTGAATGTGGTGAACCCACTTTCAAAAGCATTGCTTATTTCATGGTTTAATGGCTCCGAAGGCGGGAATGCGCTGGCCGATGTGCTTGTAGGAAACATCTCGCCAAGCGGACGTTTGCCATTTACTTTGCCTGTAAAACTGGAGGATTCGCCAGCTTATGCTCTGGGAAATTACCCTCAGGGTGGAAAGAATGCCGATGTTTTTGCCAACCTGGTTTCTGAAACCGATCCGGCCGGAAAAACGCAGGCTAAAAAAGATGATAAGCCTAAAGATGATCCAAATGCTGCCCTATACTCCGAACAATCGCTGGTTGGTTATCGCTGGTTCGATACCAAGAAAATTAAGGTGATGTATCCGTTTGGCTATGGGCTTACCTACACCACTTTTCAGTATGCCAATTTGAAAACAAATCAGGAAAAGTACGGCAAAGATGATGTGATTACTGTTTCGGTGGAACTAAAGAATACAGGTAAAGTGACTGCCGACGAAGTTGCCCAGGTGTACGTTCATCGCGTCAATCCGTCGGTTGAATGGCCTGAAAAAGAATTGAAAGCCTTCTCCAGAGTGACACTTAATCCGGGCGAAAGCAAAACTGTAAAACTTGAGATTCCGGTAAAGAAACTGCAATATTGGAACGAGAAAAAACAGGCATGGGGCGACGATTTATGTAAACTCGAATTGTTGGTTGGCGCTTCTTCCGGTGATATTAAACTGAAAAAAGAAGTAATTCTTAAATAAACTATTTTGTATCAAGCAAATTAAAACCTGACTATGAAAACCAACAGACGTAATTTCTTTCAGACATTGGGCGTTGGCGCCGCCGGACTTGGATTGTCTTCAATGCCTTTTGTTTCAAACGCTACAGGTGCGGTAAAGTCGGATAATGATGATCAGCAATTGCTAGTTAGTGATAACATTGCTATTGCCGAAACCAAATATGGAAAAGTAAAAGGTTTTATCCTGAGAGGAATAACCTGTTACCGTGGAATTCCCTACGGAGCTGATACTTCAGGAAAAAACCGCTTTATGCCGCCACAACCGCCCAAACCCTGGACTACTGTTTTACCAGCCGTTTGGTGGGGAAATACGGCTCCTCAAATCATGGACAATCGCTATGCAAACGCATATTCATCATTTGTCGACCATTGGAATTACGACGATGTGAGCGAAGATTGCCTGAAACTGAATGTTTGGACACCGGCTGTTGACGCAAAAAAACGTCCGGTTCTGGTTTGGCTGCATGGAGGTGGTTACACCAATGGAAATGGCATTGAACAAGACGGATACGATGGCGAAAATCTGAGCCGCAAAGGAAATATTGTGTTTGTTTCAATCAATCATCGCTTGGGACCGATTGGTTTTAGTGATTTATCCGGAGTTGGAGGATTGAAATTTGCCGATTCGGGTAATGTGGGAGCTTTGGATATGGTTGCTGCATTGGAATGGGTTCGCGATAACATTGCCAACTTTGGTGGCGATCCGAAAAATGTGACAATCATGGGGCAATCGGGTGGTGGAGCTAAGGTTTGCGTTCTGGCAGCTATGCCAAAAGCGAAAGGTTTGTTTCACAAGGCAGTTCCGCTGAGTGGTTCAACAATAAAAGCCATGGATCAAAAAGCCTCGCAAAAACTGGGTGAATACATTCTGAAAGAAGCAGGACTCTCTGCTGCGGAAGTCGAAAAGCTTCAGGAAATGCCATGGAAAGATTACCTTTTATTGGCTAATAAAGCGGCCCAGAAATTTGCAGCCGAAAATGCCGGAACCGGCGTTCGGGGCGGATTTAGTCCTGTGGCCGATGGCTCAAATATAGTGAGTGGACAATTTTATAGCGAAAAAGAAGGTTTATCTTCGAATGTGCCGATGCTTATTTGCACCACTTTCCACGAATGGGGAATGGCTCGTACCATGCCAGAAATGGAATTGATTACCCGCGAAAAAGCCATTGATATGCTGAAAGAACGCGCCGGTATGGGCGGCGGACTTGGTGAAAAAGCCGCTACTGTGTATGATGCTTATGCCAAAGCATTCCCAAAAGCCAAACCAATTGAAGTGATGACCTTGGTGAGCAGTAATCGCAAAGGCGCTATCGAAACAGCCAATGCAAAATCAGGGCAAAAAGCGCCAGTTTATCTGGCTTGGTTTGGTTGGGAACCACCACTGTTCGATAATCGCATGCGTGCATTCCATTGTTTGGACATCTGCTTCTGGTTTGCCAACACCGACTTGATGCTTACTCACACCGGTGGCGGAAAACGTCCACGTGCACTTTCTGAAAAAATGTCGGGCGCTTTGCTGCAATTTATGAAGACAGGTAACCCCAATGGTGGAGGCCTTCCGGAGTGGAAAGCCTATACCGCAGAAAAAGGTGAAACCATGGTTTTGACTGATCAGCCGGTGTTGAAGAACGACCCTGACCGTGAGGCCCGAAAACTGATTGGGTAAATCGAATACCACAAACATTTATTATAGATCATTTCCCAGCTTCCGAAATCGCGTCTCGAAATACATTTTCAGGATGCGATTTTCGGGAGCACGGGAATTTACATGCTTATTTTTCGATCAGCACGATTCAGGACACCTGTTATAAAATATGTTTTTTCTGGCTAAATCACTGATATTTATTTCATTTTCCACGTTTTTCGATTTTGAATTCAGTAATATATGAATTATCATTGCGTCGTGCTGACACAAAGAAATTTCAAACTAAAAATTGATATAAATGAAAATTAAATGGCTTCGTTCAACAATGGTTTTTACTGTTGTATTTTCCATGTTTTTAATGGTCTTTCAGATAAAAACTGCTACTGCAAAATCAACTGATGACCAGAAAATTCAGCAGATCATTTCGAAAATGACCCTCGATCAAAAAGCTCAGCTTGTAATTGGAACCGGGATGTTTTTCGAACTGCCCGATTCCCTAAAAGCAAAAATGCCTCCAGGATTTGGAGGAGAAAGTAACACAAAAGATCCAGTTTATTCCGAGATGGTGAAACGTATTCGGAAATACTTGCCCGGAGCAGCTGGCAATTCAGCAGAATTTCCCGATTTGGGGATTGCTACTCAGGTTTTAAGCGATGGACCAGCAGGTCTGCGTATTCAGCCTATCCGAAAAGGTGATTCAAAAACTTACTATTGTACCGCATTCCCGATTGGTACTGTTCTGGCTTCGACATGGGATACCGATCTGGTTAATAAGGTTGGTCAGGCCATGGGAAATGAAGTAAAAGAATATGGCTCCGACATTTTATTGGCCCCGGCAATTAATATACAGCGAGACCCGCTTTGCGGCCGTAACTTTGAATATTATTCTGAAGATCCGCTTGTTGCCGGTAAAACCGCTGCTGCCATGATAAAAGGTATTCAGTCGAATGGCGTTGGTACTTCGCTTAAGCATTTTGCCGCCAACAATTCTGAAACGAACCGTATGTCGGTAAATACAATCGTAAGCGAACGTGCACTTCGTGAAATTTACCTGAAAGGTTTCGAGATTGCAGTGAAGGAAGCTCAACCTTGGACTGTAATGTCGTCATACAACAAAATAAATGGCACTTATACTTCAGAGAGCCAGGACCTGTTGACCAAGATTCAGCGAAACGACTGGGACTTCAAAGGCTATGTTATGACCGACTGGGGTGGTGGTAGTGATGTAGTGGCTCAAATGATTGCCGGAAATGACATGATTCAACCCGGACAACCTAAACAAATTGAAGACATTATTGCCGCTGTAAAATCAGGGAAACTGGATGTAAAAATTCTGGATCGTAACATTGGCCGAATTTTAACTATCATGATGAAAGCTCCTCGTTACAACAAATATCCATATTCAAATACTCCTGATTTAAAGGCTCATGCCGAAGTTACCCGTCAGGTTGCAACTGATGGTATGGTTTTGCTGAAAAACGATAAGAATGCCCTTCCAATTCAGTCGGGAGTTAAAAACATTGCAGCTTTCGGAAATACATCCTACGATTTTATTGCAGGTGGAAGCGGTAGCGGCGACGTAAACGAAGCTTATACCATTTCACTGTTTGAAGGTTTGACCAATGGTGGCTATACTCCTGATGATGTATTGACCACTGTTTATAGTGCTTATATGGATCATATGAGGGCTCAGGCGCCTAAATCGAATAATCCATTAATGGCTTTGATGATGGGTAAACAACCAATTTCGGAGATGACTGTTACCACCGATTTGGCTAAGAAATTTGCCGACAAAGATGATATAGCATTGATTACAATTGGCCGAAATGCAGGTGAAGGTCGTGATCGTACGGATACTGAGGGTGATTTCAGACTGACCAAGACTGAAAAGGACATGATTAAAAATGTGGCAAATGCCTTTCATGCAAAAGGTAAAAAAGCCATTGTTGTGCTGAATATTCCTGGTGTAGTTGAAGTTGCAAGCTGGCGCGATTTGGTTGATGCTGTTTTGGTTGCATGGCAGCCCGGACAAGAAGGCGGAAACTCGGTTGTTGATGTTTTGTCAGGCAAAGTGAATCCATCAGGAAAACTGGCCGCTACTTTCCCATTGGCATACTCCGATGCACCTTCAGCAAAAAATTTCCCGGGTGTTGCCGAAAAATCGGATAAGAAAGATGATGCTGCAGACCTTTCAGGATTTTCGTTTATGCGTCGTACACCTTGGGAAGTGACTTATGAAGATGACATCTATGTGGGTTACCGCTATTACAATACTTTTAAAGTACCTGTTGCTTACGAGTTTGGTTATGGTTTATCGTACACCACATTCGATTACTCGAACCTGAAACTTACCGGTACTAATTTCTCCGGAAAACTTACTTTCACCGTTGATGTGAAAAATGCGGGATCGGTTGCTGGTCGCGAAGCTGTTCAGATTTATGTTGGTTCTCCTTCAGGAAAGTTGAAGAAACCTGAAGAAACACTGGCAGCTTATGCAAAAACCAAACTGTTGAAGCCTGGTGAATCACAGACTTTAAGTTTTACCGTTGAAACCAAAGATTTTGCCTCGTTTGACGAAGCTACTTCTTCATGGGTTGCTGAAGCTGGTAATTATACACTGAAAGTTGGAGCTTCATCATTGAATATTAAACAGACAGCAAACTTTAAAATCACTAAGGAGTTGAATGCCGGAAAAGTTTCTAAAGCATTGGCTCCTTCACGCGAAATCAATAAACTGGTTTCGAAATAATCATCGATTAAATATTTAAGTTGGTTTAGGAATATGAATCCCCGCTTTTAACCTTTATGATTTTAAGTGGGGATTTTTTATCAATCTGACTTTTCAACTCCGTATCAAACGATTAACTTTACCAAATCAATAAAACCTAAAATGGAAAACCTATCAAAAATTTGTGAACTTGGACTACTTGCTTTTTTGCTTTTAGGCTTCGGGTGCAGCCCAAAATGGACTGAAACAGACAAAGGAACGTTCAAACAAATTACCAACGAAGGAGGTCAAACCATTGGTTATTCGCCAACTTCAGGTATAAAAATTCTGACCGTTGACCGCCTTGCATTTAAAGACCTGAACAAAAACGGGAAACTCGATTCCTACGAAGATTGGCGCTTGCCGGTTGATGAACGTGCCAAAGATCTGGCATCGAAACTTTCAGTTGAGCAAATTGCCGGATTAATGTTGTATAGTGGTCATCAGGCTATTCCGGCAGCCGGGGGCGGTCCTTTTGGCGCTGCAACCTACAATTCAAAACCATTTAAGGAAAGTGGAGCTAAATCAAGCGATTTATCCGATCAGCAAAAGAAATTTTTAACCGACGATAATCTTCGCCATGTGCTGATCACTTCGGTTGAAAGTCCGGCTATTGCTGCCCAATGGAACAACAATGCACAGGCTTTGGTTGAAGGCATTGGTTTTGGAATACCGGCAAACAACAGTTCCG
>Ga0302293_10001069_pt1 | contig 13883 bp, 14 predicted proteins | sample III_Fen_N2_2_FD_198758 | JGI IMG/M metagenome (GOLD analysis project Ga0302293, IMG submission 198758) | Peat permafrost microbial communities from Stordalen Mire near Abisko, Sweden - III_Fen_N2_2 | ecosystem: Environmental > Terrestrial > Soil > Wetlands > Permafrost | place: Sweden: Abisko...
ATCACCAGAAAACGGTACTCTTTGCCCGGGATGAATGCTTCAATCAGGGCGGCAGAGTCAAATGTCAGCGCCTGGCGAACCGCCTGCACATAGGTGTCGTTCTCGCATTTCTGAAGGATCACGACTCCTTTGCCGAAATTTGTAGATTTTGGCTTCACGACAATCGCTTTCCCTTGGAACGGTGCGATGTGCTGTACGGCCTCTTCTTCCGACTTAACCGTAATTCCTTCCGGCACCTGAATTTCATTCTCATGCAAAATATGCTTCGTCACTTCTTTGTTTTCCATAATCAACGGTGCAATATAGGTGTCCATCGATGTTTTTGTCGCCTGTTTCACATATTCCGTTTTCCCGTTTTTATGAAGGCGGATAAAATTATCGTCCCAATCAAGTACTTCCACATCCACACCCCGTGCGGATGCCTCACGGATCAGCATTTGCGTGGATAGCTCAAGTTTGCTGTATGGATTGTTCTTCATCATTGGAGTCCTCCGTCCGGTTGTTTTTGTGCTGATTTGCAAGTTGTTTGCCGTATTCCAGAAAATCCAGATTCCCGTCTTTCATTTGCCTGTGCATTTGTTCCGACGGCAGAAGTGACTTGTCCGTCAGTTTCTTTTGTTCTGTTTTGACCGTTTCACGGAATATGTGTGTTCCGGAGCTGCTGTCCATCCAATTTGCTATCGTATGCAGATCATCAAATATTTCCGAACCCCAATCCGGGAGTGAGATTTCTGCGTCTTCGTATCTACAGAGCATCACTTCATCGCTTCGGCCCATCAGTGCTACGGAATGATGGTTTAAATTCATCCGGCGATGTTCCTTCTCTGTGACCGGCGGACTCTTGGAGAAAAGGCAATAGAGAAGAAATATCTGAAGAAAATGCATTTGTTCGAGACTGATTCCCATTTTTTCAAATGGATTAATGTCAAGAATCCGGACTTCAAGATATTTGACGCCGCGTTCTTCGAGCGCATTCAGCTGACTCTCACCTTTTCCGACGATTTGTTTCAGACGAATGGACGAGTAGTATTCGCTTTCCTTCTGCAGAACATTTTCATTGAGCTGCAGCTGTGCTCCATTCCTGTATATTCCGATTTTGGCGTATCTCGGACTGCGTGTGGACATCAGTCGACGGAGTTTGCCTGAGTATTCCGCCATGCCGTTATAGTATATTTTCTGGTTCTTCTTGGAGGAGTTCGCATAGCCGAATCGGCTGACGCGAAGAGATGTGGCATATTGGCTGACGTTTGCAAAATACAGGTCAAACCGCATCGGACAGCACTTCTGCACCATTTTGATTTCGCTTTTTACCACGGAATAATAGGTCGGGTCACAAAAAGGCGACGCACCGAAAAGATAAATCAGCAGCCAACGGTACCGGAGAAAGTTCCTTGCAACCGAAAAATACAGATCATCCGTAAAATCGCGCCGGCTTCTCCCCTCACCGAAGGCTTCATACAGAACATCTATAAGCTCTGGTTCGAACGAATAATTGTAATGGATTCCGGAAATCATCTGCATCTTCTTACCGTAACGCAGCGCAAGACCATTCCTGTAAATGTTCGCGCGCTTTCCGGATTCATCTTCGCAGAAATAAGCAATCGGGATTTGTTCTTCATCGGGCAGCCGGGGCGGCATACTGATCGGCCAAAGGAGTTCCTGACCGATGCCGTCTTCCACTTCTCTGTGGGTGTCATACAGTTCCGCAAATGCTTCTTCGGCAGATTTACGCGGCGAGGTTATCATTTCAATCTGGCTCTCGGAAAAATCGGTTGTGATCCGCGGATGTGTCGCCTTATTTCCGAGAACCGCCGGGTGCGGGGTCAGCGCCAGATCACCTGACGCCAGAATCCTTTGTGCTTCTCTCTCAATCCCGAAGAGCCCTTTTGTCAAAAGGCCGCTTTTCTCTTTGCTTTTGAACAGCAGCAGTACATCAGACATTTCCCAGTTCATTTTCCCCTCCTGCAGTTGTGCTATTGTTTTATAACAATCGAACGATCAACGTAAAAAAAACATCTCTTCCGGAACCGGTTATATCAGAAATTTACGCACCGCTTCAACAGCTTCCATATTGACTTTGCACAAGTCGCTCTGACCGTTCTTCGTGCATGTGATCAGTCCTGCATTTTCAAGTTCTTTAAAATGATGAGAAATGGTAGATCTTGACAAGCCCATGCAGCAGCAGGCTTTGGTAAAACACTTGTCAACGCCCGCATCAACTCCGACAAAATGTTCGGCGTCTTCGGACATGGCCATATGCCACTCATAAAGCTTCCTGAATATCGTAAGTCTTTGTTCGCTCGAAAGCGCCTTGAAAATTTTCGCTTCATCTATCATAGTTCTACTGTAATCGAACAATCGAAACTTGTCAACGCCTTTTTATCCTATCCTTCTTATTCTATTCTTCTCTTCCCCCTGTTTTGAGTGAAGCAAATCCTCCTGCATTCCACCCCATCTGACCATGCGGCAGAAGTTCATCTCCTCCTGCCAGCTGTACACCCTTCCGGACGATGTCCTTGCCAAAACGGGTACGCAGCGCATCGACCACCGTATCAACAGCCTTCTTCTCGTCCGTCTGGTAACTGGTGTCAAACAGCGAGATCTGCCGTCTGGCCTCGGCGGGATTGACCTGTGCGGCCCGGACTCCGAAGCTGCGGACGGATTTTGTCCAGTCATAACTTCTCTGAAAGAGATCCAGGGCCACTCTGGATATTTCGTCCGCCGCGTCGGTCGGCGCCAAAAGGTGCTGCTGGCGCTCATACGTGTGCAATTCGGTATCCCTGACATGAATCTGCACGGTATTGCATACGAGTTTGTACTTGCGCAGTCGCATCGCCACTTGATCGGAAAGTGCAACGATTGTCTTCCATACGTCCTCGTTACAAGTCATATCCCTTGCCGTTGTGGTGCTGTTGCCGACGGACTTGATCTCACGCTGATCCGAACACAGCCCGACCGGAGATGCATCGAGCCCGTTCGCACAGATCCACAGTCCTTCCCCGTTCTTGCCGAGATAGCTCCGGATATACTCATGCGGAAGAGCCGCCAACTGTCCAATCGTATGAATGTTGATACGGGACAGCCGCTTCTGCGTCGAGCGGCCGGCATACAGGAGATCTCCCACCGGCAGCGGCCAGACAATATTCTTGAAATTGTCCTGTGTAATCAGGGTAGTCGCATCCGGTTTCTTATAGTCGGACCCGAGCTTGGCAAATGACTTGTTGAAGCTGGCTCCGACCGAGCAGGTAAGGCCAAGCTCCTTCTTTACGCGCGACCGGATCTCATCAGCCAGCACAGGAAGGCTGGCGCTCCCGCAGATATCCGTAACATCCAGCCAGCATTCATCCAGTCCGAAGGACTCGACGCGGTCGGTATACTGGCAGAACATCTCAAAGGCTTTCCGCGAGTAATAGGTATACTGATCATAATGTCCCGGAACGACAACGAGATCCGGACATTTCTGCTTCGCCTGCCAGATTGTCTCGGCCGTCCTGATTCCGCAGGCTCCCGCCAGCGGATTCTTCGCAAGAATGATTCCGTGCCGTTGGTCCTGGTCCCCGCCGACAGCCATGGGTACGCCCCGCAGCTCCGGGTGATTCTTCATCTCCACCGATGCAAAAAAACAATTTTGATCGACGTGCAGAATTTTGCGTTCCACGATTTGTCCGACCTCCGAAAGAGAACGTTTGTTTCTTTTATAGATTATCACTTTTGACGGCCTTTTTCAAGTCTTACATGTTTCAGATTTTTTTAGCTTCTCATAAAAGCTAAATTGGTATATAATTAAAAAACAGAACAATATGTCCCTCTTAGAAAGAGCAAATGTTTTTTCATGACGGGACACCCGACGGGTAGAAGGTGGTAGAGATATGACAAAACAGCGTATTTTATTGGTTGATGATGATCCGGATATTCTCGAGGTCAATCGCGCTTTTTTGACAAACGAAGGCTACGAAATCAGTGTGGCCATGTCAGTCATGCAAACACTGGAAAAAGTGTCGACAAACTCTTACGACTGCATCGTTTTGGACATTATGCTTCCGGATGGCAGCGCGTACGAATTACCGTCCAAGTTACGTGTATACAGCAAGTCCCCCATTATTTTCCTTTCTGCAAGAGATCAGCTGGAAGATAAAATTACCGGCTTCAAAGTCGGCGGTGATGACTATATGACCAAGCCCTATAGCCTGCAGGAACTTTCCGCACGTGTTGCAGCCCACATACGCCGAAACATGACATCCGACGGACTTCTCATGGAGTTCGCTCCTCTGTCGATTAATTTGAAGACCCGCGAAGTGATGCTGAGCGGCCGTGTCGTGCATCTCACGAACCGTGAATTTGATATTCTGCGGCTGTTGGCCGAGACCCCCAATGTCATTGTTCCTTTCACAAGAATTTATTCTCTTGTCTGGGGCGACGACGGAATGTGCGACAATCACCTTGTTATGGTAAATATCAGCTATCTCCGCAAAAAAATGGAAAAGGCTGCTCCGGATATTCAATTTATCAAAACAGAATGGGGAAGCGGATATTCATTCTCCTATCCGCCGATTCGTAACACGCTGCGTGCCGAATAATCCGGACATCTGAAAAGACAGCGGGGATACCCAATGGCAGAGATTAATCCTTTACCGGAGAAGAGAAAGCACGTTTATCGTACGTTCTTTCGGACGGTTTTATTCCTTATTCTTCTTTTGGCCGTTTACGGCGCGATTTACACCGTAAATCAGCGTCATGGCAAGTCGCTTCATCTTGACGATACGAAGGCTCTGGATCTGACTCATTGGGATTTTTCATCCAAAGGGATGAATTTCCTGGAATCGGGATGGCAGTTCTATCCGAATCAACTTCTGACCCCGGATGATTTTCTTGTGAATAACCCGAACAGCAGTGCGGACCTTCCAACATATGACGCATCTACACTGCAGCATTTCAGCGATGTCAAGATTACAACCGACGGTTGGATCCATATGGGTAGCAACGTAGAATCCAATACATCCCCGTCCATTCTTCCCCAAATGCAGGCATATGGATACGGAACATACCGGATCGTTGTCAAAATGCCGGAATCCATGAAAATTACCGGCATCGATTTCCCTGAAATCAATCATGCCGCCAAAATCTGGATTAACGGGAAGCTCTGGAAAACCATTGGTACCACTGCCTCCTCAAAAGAAGGCTATTCATACGAATCGGTTTCCACGTCCCTTCAGGTAGTTCCCTCTTCATCAGGCGTACTGGAAATTGTCATCGCCTGTTCGAATTTCTCCTCTCCGTATGGAGGCATTACCATTTCTCCTGCGATCGGGACCGTTGCACAAATTGATAATCTTAACGTCACCGCAAAAATGTGGATGACGAGTGTCTTCACCATGCTGTTATTAGTAGTAATCACCGGTTTTTATGTGTCATTTACCTTTGAAAACAAGAAACAATACTATTATTATATCCTGATTATTGCCTTGTCCCTTGCGTACGAATACTGCGATAAGACTTTCAATCCGCTGCAGGGTGATTGGAACAAATTGCTGCAAACCACTTTTTTTCTACTGATAACCATGCTTGCCACCATGTATTTTGCATCGCTCATCGGCAAGGATAAGCATGTCGTCTTTGAGTGGCTCAACAATTGGGATTCATATCTGATATTTTTTATCACTGCTCTTCTTCTTCTCTTCATCTGGCTGAATCCGGCGTACCTGTATAATCTCCGGTTCATATGGGCCTATACCCTTTTCGTCGTTGGAGTAAATTTCTATAACCTCTTGCGAATCGGCGTCACATCTCTTCGATATCCGGAATACGGTACTTTTCACGCGGTATCCGCCGTTGCAGCCCTGGTGGTCTTCCCAACGATGCAGGTTCGGTCCCAGCAGATCTATTTCATTCCTCTGCATTCCATCGGTATTGTTCTGATGATTCTGGGAACGGCTATTTACTTTACGATCCGGTATGTCGGAGCCTTCAATCAGATTTCTCGATTTACCATCGAGCTTGAACAGGCTGTTCAGGACAAGACACGTAATATTGCCAAGGTCAATGCAGAACTTCTCGTCTCCAATCAGAAGCTTGTCAAAAATGAAGAAGCCAGAAAAAAAATGATGTCCAATGTTTCCCATGACTTACGTACACCGATCACGGCCATCCGCGGTTATATCGAACTTCTTCAGAAAACAAGCCTCAGCATCCCTCAGGAGACGCATGATTCCTATCTGAAGAATATGCATACCCGGAGTATACAGATGGAACAGATGATTGAAGATCTGATGCAGCTGACGAGACTGGAGTCTGACGGCGTCGAACTGACAAAACAGCCGGTCAGCCTGTCTTTGATGATCGACAGTTTATATGAGCTATACAAGACGGAATGCGAGAATACCAAGAAGTCCATCACGATGGACATCCCGGATAATGACCCGCTGATGGTCATGGGCGATCCCAACAATCTGATTCGTGTCATAGAGAATCTGATTGTAAATGCGATGCGCTATACAGATGCAAAAGGGATTATCATCATCAAGGCCTTTCGGGAGGCCGCTATTCTCGGCGGTGAAAACATACACATCATTGTAAAAGATAACGGCTGCGGTATCCCGGCATCTGAAATCGGCTATGTCTTCGATCGGTTCTATCGGGCATCCAATGCAGCCGGACACAAAGACGGATCCGGTCTCGGTCTGGCCATCGTTAAAAGTATCGTTGATAAGCATAGCGGAAAACTGTGGGTTGAGAGCTGGGAGAAAAAAGGATCGAATTTCCACGTTCTTCTGCCCGGCATGTAAAACGTCGTGACAACTTATGATTGCTGTCACGACGTAATCGTCAAATGTGCTTCCGGCCCCGGATCAAAGCGGCTGCTTCCGGTCAGGCATTCGCTTCAGGCAGTCCCTGAAGGCTGAAAAAATCATTTAATTCCATTATCAGCGAATCGCAGTCTAATCCATGAACGGCGCAAGCCTCTTCAATCGTCTCTCCGCTCGCCATTGCACAGCCGAGGCAGTGCAGGCCATTCTGTAAGAAAATCGGAATTGTTCCCTGATTCATATTAAGAACATCCGAGATGATCATATCTTTTGTAATTGTCATAAATACTGTCCTCCATATTGTAAAAATGATTGGGTCTTTAATAACAGTATCATTTTCTTTGTTTCTTCGCAATATACACAGGCGCTCTTTGCTCATGTGCGCATGCCGACTTCACCCTCACGGATACAAAAATCCAATGCTTTGTCAGCGGTCGTACAGACTGGTACCTAAGCAGTCGATCAGGACAATCGCCGGAAAATCGCATACCTCCAGCCTTCGGATTGCCTCAGCACCGAGCTCAGGATATGCAATAATTTCAGAGGCGGTTATTCTTTGGGAAAGCAGTGCTCCCGCACCTCCGGTCGCCCCGAGATACACGGCTCCGTATTCCTTCATGGACGCAATGACTTCCGGTTTTCGCAGCCCTTTTCCCAGCATGACGGTCATTCCGCGAGAGATAAGCTCCGGTGCATATGCATCCATTCGCCCGCTTGTAGTGGGACCTGCCGATCCAATGACACAGCCGGGTCTGGCCGGACACGGCCCCGCATAGTATATGGCTGCATTTTCAATCGCAAACGGAAGATCCTCCCCTTTTTCAATTGTATCGATCATTTTTTTATGGGCTGCATCTCTGGCCGTGTACATGGTTCCGCGCAAAAGTAAAAGATCTCCGGCACGAAGATCACGGGCCTGTTCACGCGTGATCGGCAGATGAAGTATTTTCCTGGATACGGGAGATTGTGACATGTTCGGTATCCTCCTATAGTCGGGCGTGTGCATGACGTGTTGCATGACAGCTCATGTTAACCGCAACCGGAAGTCCGGCAATATGGGTCGGATATGTAAGGATATGAACCGCCAGTGCGGTTGTCTTACCGCCAAGGCCGGCAGGTCCGATGTCCATCCGGTTAATCTCATCAAGCAGTCCTTCTTCAAGTTCGCGGATATGCGCCAGAGGACTCTTTTCGCCGACAGGACGAAGAAGCGCCAGCTTTGCCAGCCGTGCAGCCATATCCATCGTTCCTCCAATGCCAACGCCCAAAATGATCGGCGGACAAGGATTGGGGCCGGCTCTTCGAACCGTGCCGAGAATGGCTTCACGCACGCCGGCAATTCCCTGGGAAGGACTGAGCATCGTCAGGCTGCTCATGTTTTCGCTGCCGAATCCCTTTGGAGCGACCGTAATATCTACATGATCTCCCGGAACGATATCCCACAGAATGACTGCAGGCGTATTGTCGCCCGTATTCACGCGGAGCAGCGGATCCGACACAACCGATGCCCGAAGATATCCTTCGCGGTAGCCTTTTGCCACCCCGCTGTGAATTGCATCTTCAATCGAACCTCCTGTAAAATGAACGTCCTGTCCAATCTGTATGTACACCACCGCCATTCCGGTATCCTGACAAATGGGCAGTGATTTTTCTTTGGCAAGAGATGCATTTTCGAGAAGTTCATCAAGAATAGCTCTCGGCCGCTCGTCAATTTCTTCATCTCTCATTCTTCGAAGCTGTGTCTCAATATCTATACCGAGAATCGTATTTGCCTGAATACACAGGGCTGCTACCTGATCCTCAATCCGATAAACATCAATTTCGCGCATTTCGACCTCTCCTCGTGAAAAAAATATAAATCATTTGTGAACTGTGCAAATTACGTCTTATTCTACTATGCAAAAACATGTAAGTGAAGTAAAATATTTGTATGTCGTATTAGATAGTCATCTATGAACCTTGTATCTGACCCAAATCTCTTTGACAAGCATAAATATCAGACAGAAGGCTTGACATCTACCGTACTTACATATCATAATAACCCTTGTGAATATCCCCTGAAGGAGGCAAATTTAGTATGAATAAGACAGATTTGATTGATGCAGTTGCACGCGAGACAGATTTGACCAAGAAGGAGTCCGAGGCTGCTATCAATGCTACTCTCGAAGCCATTGTAGACGCATTATCCAATGAAGAGAAGGTTGTTCTGGTTGGTTTCGGTACTTTCGAGACCAAGAAGCGCGCTGCTCGCAAGGGCCGCAATCCCAGCACCAAAGAAGTGATCAACATTCCTGCTTCGAAAGCACCTGTCTTTAAGGCCGGCAAGGGAATGAAAGACAAGGTAAACAAGTAATCTCGATTTATTGGGAGTTACGAAATTCATTGAACGGTCGCGGCAATTATGCCGTGACTGTTTTTTTGTGCCCGATTTGGACTGTGTTATCCGGATTCTTCCGGTGCATGTACCGACCCGTCAAACTTTTGCATAAGCAGTGCGGTAACCTCGTCATGCAGATGCTGCAGAATGTGAACATTCCGGAATCCCTGCTGGTAAAGCGATATTCGGCTGAGTGTGTAGCGAAGATTGCGTTCGACCTGTGAACCGGATATTCCGAATTCCTTCCCCGCAATCGGATACAGACGTTTGGATACTGTTGTCATCAGAGACGGATCCCGAAGACTCTGTACCAGAATGTACCGGATGATTCGCGTGCCGAGCAGGCCTCTGTCCATATTATGCTTCGTCATGACCGCCTCCACCGTTTCAAGAATACAGCTGTTGGAAACTGTCGTATGATCCAGTTTCCTGAAGGCCTGCTTCGTAATATTATGTACAGCTGAATAGGCACCGGCACGTGCATCAATCATATAATGCATTCTGCCGGCCGTGTCGGAAATACCGATAAGTCCCTTGTTCTTCATCAAAGAATTAATGTTATCCAGAATCATGCGATCATTGCAAACAACATAAAACCCGATTTCTTTCTCGGGATACAAACTATATCCGAACGAAGACGGCGTGGTTTTGAGTGAACTGTCAGATGTCATATTGTTTCCCCCTTGCGCTCCGTTTTGCAGAAGCAGTTTCATTGTGTCACGGGGAAAAAGTCAATTCAATATGATATATACGTAAGATATATAATTTCTAAAAATTTTCAGAACATCCATCCGGGACACACAAACCTGTGTACCCCCTATTATCAGCGGTCACTCACCAGGGAAGCGGCTCAAGATCAGCAATGTATCCGGCTTTGGGAGTAAAGGATATTTTGAGTTCATCGCCCACTTTGGGTTTATAGATAAGCGGATTATAGTAATAAGTTTTTCCGTCGATCACAAGCGCATGGTTCAGAAACCGTACGGACTCCACCTGTCCGGTAACCGTACGATAGTCTGCTTTTACAATATTCACGCTGTCCAGAATACGCGGCACCGTGAAAGTCATCACCTGAACGAGGAATATAACCGCAAGCAGCGAAGGCAGCAAAAACGAGATGCCTCTTTTGTTTTTTCGAAGCTGATTTTTTTTCACATAATGCAGAAGAATCAGCATCAGGGTCAATGAAATTAGAAAATGGAGACTTAAATTTATAAAGTAGTACACCATAATCCTCTCTCACCCCTTTCAAACTAAAATCGTTACTATTATCTATCCGGAAAACGGTCCGTGTCAAACAGAATCGTATGGAGAGCATTTTACCGCACCCGACGGTGTCACAATATAATCCATCATTTCGTCATGTTCCTCCTGAGGGATTGCATCCATTTTTTGAAAATCATAACCGATACCCAGAAGAACCGGCCGCCTTTCCTCCGAAAGAGTGCGCAGGCAACGATCATAGAAACCCTTCCCGTAGCCCAGACGGGCTCCGTTCAGGCTGAAGGCTAAACCGGGCACGCAAACTGCCTGAAGCTCTTCTATAAGGGTCTTAGGCGCCGTCTGCTGCGGTTCCCTGATGCCAAAGACTCCGTTGGTCAATACGTCGCCTTCCTGCACAATGGAAAAAACGATATCGTCTCCGTTCACTCTTGGCAGAGCCACCTGAAAACCACAGGCACGCAAAAGTCCGATCTGCGAAATAAGATTCACTTCCATCCGGATTGGATAATACAGACCGATGACGGCACCTTCCGAAGTCGGGCCGCTGCATTCCGGTATGGATAAAATGTGCTGTATGATTCTTGCGCCCGCCTGTATATCCACGGGAGAAACAATTTCATTCCGCATATTCGCGGCGAGAATACGCAGTTCATTTTTGCGTTCAATAGCTCTGGAATTTGTATTCATTGCGCTATTCATCCGATGGAGCCGCCATGGACAGGAATTCATCTTCATTGATGACAGAGATCCCGAGCTCCTGTGCCTTGGTCAGCTTACTTCCTGCGGATTCGCCCGCTACAACAAAATCCGTTTTTTTCGAAACAGCGGAAGCCACCTTCCCTCCATGGGACAGGATCATGGCTGCCGCCTCATCGCGCGTCAGTACAGGAAGAGTTCCGGTAAGAACAAATGTCCTGCCCGCAAAACGGCTGTCGGATACTTGCACCCGTGTACCGCCGTCCAACCGGACGCCCTGCTTTTCCAATGCATCCAGCAGGTGCCGCGTCTGTTCCAAAGCAAAAAAGTCGACAAGGGATTGTGCGGTAAGAAGTCCGAAGTCCGGAAGCAATGCAAGAGATGATACATCCGCATGCTGAATGTCACGCAGACTCCGGTAATTTGCAGCCAGTGTTCTTGCTGCCGCGACACCGACATTCCGGATCCCCAATGCCACAATCAGACGATCCAGCGAACAATCTTTCGCCTTTTCAATGGATTGGAGCATATTCCTGACGGATGTATCCACTTTCTTTCCCATTTGAAGCAATTCGGCTTTCTTTTCATGGATAGCAAACAAATCGGCAACGCTGAAAATAAGCTTCTTCTCGAGCAGCTTTTCAATGACAGCCGGACCCAGACCATCGATATCCAGCGCATCTTTTGATACGAAATGAATCATATGTCTGAAAAGCTGTGCGGGACAGTCCGGACCTGTGCACCGGCTTGCGGCTTCTCCGTCCTCTCGTACGACCGGAGCTCCGCAGACCGGGCATACGGACGGCATCGAAAATGGCCGACTGTCCACAGGGCGTTTTTCAGATACAACAGACAGAACCTCCGGGATTACGTCGCCGGCTTTTTGCAAAATGACTGTATCGCCTTCCCGAATATCTTTCTCATGAATGAAGTCTTCGTTATGCAGCGTTGCACGAGCTACAGTGCTTCCGGCGATATGCACCGGTTCCAAAACAGCTACCGGCGTCAGTTTGCCGGTTCTGCCGACCTGAATATCAATTCGCTGAACAATGGTCTGCTTTTGCTCCGGAGGAAACTTGAACGCAATCGCCCAGCGCGGAACCTTACTGGTCTGTCCAAGATATGTACGGTATCCGATCTGGTTAAGCTTTACGACGGCACCGTCAATTCCGTACGGCAGACTTCCTCTGGATTCACCGATATCCATGATCGCCTGCCAGACTTCCTGATCGTTTCTGCAGATACGATAACCGGGACTTGCCATAAACCCCTGGGACGCAAGAAACGCAAGACTCTGCGCATGTGTATCAAAGCTCATCTGCGCAATTTCCTGAATGTTGAATACAAATACCTCGAGCTCTCTCGAAGCCGTTATACCCGCATCCAGCTGCCGCAAGGAACCCGCTGCCGCATTCCTTGGATTCGAAAATATTTTATCTCCGTTTAGCTCCGCTAACTCGTTTATTTTCAGAAACGACTGATACGGCATATAGACTTCACCCCGTACTTCAAGATACGGTACGGACGGTGAGATTTTGAGGGGTAGATTCCGAAGCGTCATGATGTTGGGGGTGATATCTTCACCGGTCTGGCCATCGCCGCGAGTCGATGCACGGGATAAGACGCCGTTCTCATATTCGATCGAAACGGAGAGTCCGTCAATCTTCTGTTCTACAACATATTCCGCCTGTGTATTCACACCGGAGTTCTTTAGTGTCTGATCTATGCGAGACGTAAACTCCTCGATTTCTGCTTCTGAAAATGCATTTCCGAGACTTTGCATGACATTTTTATGTGTCACTTTCCCAAATCGTTCGGAAGCCTTGCCGCCCACTTTCTGGGTGGGCGAATCAGGAGATGCAAACAACGGATATTCTTTCTCAAGACGCATCAGCTCCTGCAAAAGAGCGTCGTACGCAAAGTCGGAGATCTCCGGAGTATCTTTTTCGTAATACAGCTGATTGTGATGAAGAATTGTCTTTCGCAGCTCTTCCATGCGTTCCCATGTTTCCATGCATCGCTCTCCTTACTGAAACCTGAAAATCTAAATAATCAGCCTGTCCTGCGGTTCCTCGAAAAATACACGGTAGGAATAAGCAGCAAAGCAAATAAGAACGCGCTCCATACAAGCATCGGAATTTGCAGGAAATTGCCGATTTCCGTTGCTGCACTGATTTTCGGCACTTTGAAAAAGGCGGACAACCCACCTGCGGCCGTATGTGCAGCAACAATGACGGGAGACAGAATCAGCTCAATAAACATCAGAACAGGAATCGAATAAATAAAGGCATCCGCAAGCCATAATCCGGCTCCGTCTGATTGAAATATCAGGAAAAGCAGTGCAAGCGCGAGTCCGGCTGCAATCGGAAATGCCAGCGTATCGAATGACTGATTCTTCAAACATGCAAAAAGATAATATGCCATACTCAGAACCGAACATAACCCGGCGATGTATCCGGCATATTTTTTTGCGCTTAGAATAAGCAGAACAATTGTAACCATCAGCAGCAGAAGGACCATCGCAAATCCGGACAAAGCCGCAGGTGCATGCAATTTCATGAGTCCCCAGGCGAAAAAATCTCTGAAAGCTTTCGCAAAATATCTGAATGGCCCGGTTAGTATGGTTCCCCAAAGCAAAAATAGAATGATCGAAATAATCAGAGCCCGGATTCCGCTGCTCATAAGGATCCCCCCGGAATATCAGCCTTCAATTTCATATGGGTCATAATCGGAAAGAAGCTCTTTCAATACTGCGACTTCTTCACAGCTCAAAGAAATCCCCT
>Ga0302293_10001077_pt1 | contig 13851 bp, 7 predicted proteins | sample III_Fen_N2_2_FD_198758 | JGI IMG/M metagenome (GOLD analysis project Ga0302293, IMG submission 198758) | Peat permafrost microbial communities from Stordalen Mire near Abisko, Sweden - III_Fen_N2_2 | ecosystem: Environmental > Terrestrial > Soil > Wetlands > Permafrost | place: Sweden: Abisko...
CTTTCGTCAAAAGGAACTTTGTCAGGGTCTGCAGCTATTAACTTAATAGAAGCAATTGAATCGGCGCCTTCATTCACCAAACTCCAGCCTTCAGGAGTGGTTGGGTTATCTTTGAATACGCGGTTCCTAATAAGTTCTGCATACAAACCGCCGTCATAGGAGTGGTTGATTTCTTCAGTCATCAATCCATAAAGCATCGGACTTACTTTGGCACAAGGTTTAGTTAAGTCTAATGTTAACAAGGGAGTCTGGGCCAAAGCTCCGGAAATAACAAAACAAGGTAATCCCAATGCAAAAAAACATACTTTCAAAATATGCTTTCTTAACGTGTTCTTTTTCATGATTTTATTGGTTTAAAAAATACTGTTTTTAGCGATCAACACTTACATACGACTAAACCGGATCAGCCTGTCCACGCTCGTATTCTGAATAATTTAGATACGAGCATAACTGATAACCGGCATCTTTTTTTCGGCGATTCTAACCTGAATGTCAAGATTATTCTTTTAATCCAGTTTAATATCAATTTTCCAGTGTTCAGCAATGGCCTTTAATTCTTTTTTAGTCAGATACGTTACCGCACCATGTTTAGGCCTTTCAAAATTGGTTGTTTTCATAACACCTTCGTTAAAACGACCAATGTTCTGATAGGTAACGAAATCGATTGTTTCGCTGAAACCCATGTTGTTGGGGCGGGCGCCATACACGTCATACATAAGCACATAGGTATTGGTACCAAGGCGTTTGAACAGGTTGGGCGCTTCGGTTGAAACCTTATCGGGATTGATTTTTGTTGTATCGATCTTGTAACCCTGATTGATCTGATCTGAAAAAGAATGCAACACCCGGGCATTCGAAACATAGAACAGTTGGAACTTGTTGCCTACTTTGGTAATGTCTCCATCGAGGCCGTCTATTTCGGTAATACGTTCAGGTTTGGTTTCCAACTTGGTAAAATTGTCATCGGCGTAGGAATAATAGAGGTGACACTCCTTATTATTGTATCGAATGGTGAAATAGACCATCATTTTTTTCATCGCCGGATCATAAACAGTTTCAGGAGCCCAGGAACAATCAATGTCCCCAAGTTCGGGAAAAGCTTTATCAACGCGGAAATCGGAATGTGTCCAGTGGATCAGGTCGAACGATTTCATTAGTACAATGGCGCGGTTGTTGCCCCAGCCATATTTCTCGGCAGGTCGTTCAAATTCGGTATCACGAAACCCCGCGCGTTTACCAAAAATGTGCAAATCGGTCATGGCGAGATAAAATGCCCCATCGGGCCCGCGAGTGATGTGCGGGTCGCGAACTCCTTTTTGTTCAGCCATTTGAGACCCAATAAATACAGGTTGTCCGCCATTGATATCGGTAAAAGTATATCCATCGGGACTGATGGCCATATAGGCTGACTGATCCTTATCTTTAAAATAAACCAACAGATAACCGGCCAAATCTTTCTCTTTGAATTTTGGCGTATTCTTAGGTTTCTCAAGTTTTTGAACGATTTCGATCCCGGTAGGTGCTACTGCTGTTGTGTTTATTTGTGTAAATCCGTCATTTGCGATAAGCAATCCGAAACAGACAAATAAGAAATAGATAAAGTTACATTTCATTTTTTTAATGTATTGAATGTATTATTAATTACCATAAAATGCTTGCTGTCCTTAGTGCGCGACAGGAATTGGCACCGCAGCAGGCAATGACCCTGCCGATTTTCCAAACACTGTAAATTCGATAATCCCCAGTGGTGTTGCCTTTGGCCAGTTTGTCACTGAAAGGCGAACAAAGCGGCACTTTACCGGAGCAAATTCATCAAAAATCGTATTTCGCGAAATGGCATTCTTTGTTTGGTCAAGAACGGTAGTGTACGTATTTCCATCCGTTGACACTTCAAGTCTATATTGATATATTTCCGGCGATGGTTGTGCAGAAGCTGTTGTTGCTGAAGGCCTTCCAAATCTTCGTCCACCGTTAAACATCAGGCGGGCAGCATCGATGGTGAATAATTGTACCACATCGAAACGAGTTGCCGGAGAAAGTTCAATGGTCAGCGATGGCAATGAGTCAGTCGGCGCGGGTTCCCACCAGGTACCGCTGGAATTGTCAACTGCATAAGCGGCGCTTCGCCCGGGTTGTTCGGACGAGAATTTCGACAATGCGTTCATCGCCCGAACTTTATTGATGGTTACAGGTAACGATTCGCTGTTATCTTTTGAAGTATTACCAGTTGCAACAGGCGCCCATTGTGGTGTTTCTGTAATTTTCACCGACATATTGCCGTCTTTGTCGAACGAAATGCGGTCCATTCCTATCCGCCTCCCACCGGGAGGATTCGAGAGGACGATGGTGTAAAATTGCCAGAGGTTTCCATCGGGTCCTTCAACAATACTTCCATGAGCAGTGCCAGTAACCAGTCCATCGGTTTTACGGAGCAATGGATTGTTGGGTGCATAAGTAAACGGGCCCATAGGCGACTTGGAAGTATAATATCCTTCAGCATAGGTTTTCCACTGAGTTCCCGAAGCCGAATATTGCAAATAGTATATCCCATTGTGTTTTTGAAGCCACGGGCCTTCGATCCAGGCAACATCGGCATATTCGTTCATTTCGCCGTATCGTTCCCACACATGTTCGTTGTTAAATCCGAAGAGATGTTTCACCGGACCGGCAAATCTCGAAATATCGTTGGGATCGAGTTGCACAACGTAGATGCCGCTTACGCCCCTGCCCGGATAATAAAGATATGGCTTGTTATCGTCATCAATAAAAATATCGACATCGAATGCACCATTCCATCCATCGGCTACGCTTGGGGTGTTTTTCCAATCGCCAATGCTGGTAAATGGTCCCAGTGGATTGTCAGCTTTGTAAACCGGGCAGTCGTTGCCACACATATAAAAGCTTCCATTATACTTTACCACATGCGGGGCAATCGGAACATTTTCAACGCGATGAAAATCCCAGTTAAGCATATCGTCGGAAACCCAGGCACCGCCGCCGGTACAGTACATATAATACTTTCCTTTTTCCTTGATAACCGTAACATCGCCCGATGCACTGCTGCCAGCCGATGTTACCATAGGCAGTGGGTTACAGTATCGTGCCGGATTGCCAATGGTTTGTGCTTGCGCCCGGGTATTTAAAGTAACCAAACAAGCCGAAAAGAACAAAATAGTTAACGATTTGCAATTCATGATTAGTCCTTTCTAATTAATGTTTTATGAGTATCCGATACCATACCTTATTTTCAAATGAAAATTTCATTGGGCAATGTTGCGGATATTCATTTAATGTTTTTATAATCAATATAACTCACTGGTTCTGAATGGTGAAGCAGGTAAGCCTTCTTTGTTATACAAATTAACACCTTCAGGATTATTGGCCCAGGCATAACGCACAGCAACCGGTTTGTCAACTCTATTGCCCGTAACAACGATTTTATCCTTCACAATCGTTGCTTTGGCCGGAACAAATTTGTTGTCGATGCTACATATTTCGAAGCATTTCAAGTCACCACCTTTGGCCACCAAACCACCACCAATATTTGTAAATGAGAGTGTTACCCGATTTCCTTTTATTTCAGATGATTTATAAACCGGGCCCGAATAAACTACTTTGTTATCGCCGTAAGCAACTTTTTGAGCAGCCAAAGCCAAACGTTCGCCAACTGGTTTTTTCTTCACCGGATGAATATCGTTAAACTCGCCAATATCAATGGTTACAGCCATTCCGGTATTCGGTACCGACAGCGCTTTTGACTGGGTTTCACGGAAATAAGCCCAATCGCATTTGGTTGTTTCGAAATTTTCCTCCACAAAGTTTGGAAGCTGCACATATAAAAACGGAAAATCGCCCTGATGCCAGTTAGTTCGCCAGTCTGCAATCAATTCTTTAAAAATCACGAAATGCTCGAATGCGCGGATCGTGTTCGATTCGCCCTGATACCAGACTGCGCCTTTAATGGTGTAATTGGTAACGGGCGCCAACATTCCGTTAAACAGCCCGGTTGGAATCTTTCCGGTGAACAGTCGGTCGTCCAGCGGTTCGGCAATTGCCCCAACCTTGTATTTCCAGTCGCCTTCCAACTTAATTGTATCGGCATCGGCTATTAATTGGTATGGCCTTCCGGGCACGAAACCACCGTGATGGATCAGGCTGGTGATCTTGACAACAATGGTGTTTGAACCCACTTTGAGCAGGTTATCCGGAACCTTGTAACTTCGCAGGGCATACAGCGAATTGATGGAACCGACGAACTTGCCGTTGATAAAAACAGAATCGGCATCGGCAATCCGGCCCAATTTTAAGGTAGCCTGTTTGCCCGTCATTTTTGCCGGAACATCAAAATCTCTTCGGAACCAAACGAAGCCGTTTACATTACCGGTTTTTGTATTGATCCAGTAGCCAGGAACATGCATGGTTTCCCAATCGGATGGAATGAATGCGGGATCGTACCACTTTAGCGGACCTTTATTCCCTTCGTCATTCTGCTTTACCTGTTGATTCCAGGCTTTTACCCGCTCATCGTCCTGCTTTTTAACTTTATCCAGGTAGCCAGGCAGCTGAAATTTCTGAACCTCCTCAAAATATCTGGGGAATTCTTTAATGCCATCTTCGCTAATCCAGGCTTCGGCTGAAGATCCGCCAACAGAAGCGTTGATCAAACCAATTGGAACCTTGTATGTTTCGTAAAGCTTCTTCGCGAAGAAGTAACCAACAGCAGTAAAACTTGTTACCGTGCCTGGATTGGCTGAAATCCATTTTCCTGATTTGTTGTCAGTTTCCCGGCTTCCTAATTTAAACCCTTGGCCAACTGAAAATTGCCTGATATTTGTATTTTCTGATTGGGCAATTTCATCCTGATAAATTGTCGAACCTCTTAGCGAGAACTGCATGTTTGATTGGCCGGAACAAACCCACACGTCGCCGACCAGAATATCGTTGATGGTGATTGAATTGCTGGCATTAATCTCCATTTTGAAAGGGCCGCCAGCTTTCAGTTTTGGAAGCATCACCTCCCACTCTCCTTTATCAGTGGCAGTTGCGTTGTAAGTTGCGTCCTGAAAACGAATGGTAAGCTTTTCGCCATTCGCTGCCCAGCCCCAAATCCTGACATTCGCATCACGCTGCAAAACCATCCCATCGCTAACCAGCCGGGGCAATCTCACCTGACTAAAGGAAATTGCAGGAATCGATAAAAGGAATAAAAGGACTATTCGCAATTTAGTTTTAGGCATCCTATCGGTTAAGTTCATCGGTTTATAATTAAGCCCCCTCCAAACCTCCCCCCGAAGGGTGAGGCTTAAAAAAAGCAATATCATCATTTTTGGTTTTATAATCATCCTCCTCCCGATAAATATTCGGGACAAGTTGTGCATCAAAACTTTGTCATGGACGTTTCATTTCACTGGTATTAAAATAGTTCGAATTGAATATAATGTGAACTATTAAATATCGCACTCTATTTTCACTCACCCCGAAGCCCGATAAATCGGTCTTTCCCCTCTCTACAAGTAGAGAGGGGGCAGAACACCGCAGGTGTGATGGGGGTGAGTCAAGATATTAACCCCAAATTATCTATGACATGATAACATCCTTAATTTTTCAGAATTTACTTCAGTCCTTTATTCACGATGTGAAAGTAATCGAATGCAACGTCAAATGGCGTATTCGGTTTGGTGGTGTCTGAGTTGAACCAAAAAGTGCTTTTCATGCTCTGAATAATTACTCCGTCGCATACCAATAAACCTGCCTTAATATCTTTTAACAACATATTGGCGGTTCCAAGCTTTTCAAATTTAACCCCGTCCAACGAATAGGATGCCGTGTAAATGCTTCCGGTTTTCTCTAGTTTCAGAAATAAAGCGTTGCTACCTGTAATCTCAGTTTTGAGGTTAAAACTAGCCATCGACTTTGCAATCCCATTTTCTTCGATAACAAGGTCTAATGTTCCCGGCTGTACACCCCTTTGTTGTGTCGTTTTAGTAACAGCTCTGAACATAAGCTTCACAAAGTTGTCATCGTTTTCGTAAACCAAAATTCCTGCATTTTCAGGTTGTGATGGAACTCTTGAACAAACCAATTTAGTATCAATGATCCAATCGTTGTTGGCGCTCTGCAACAGGATATTCTTAGCATTGTTGCTGCCTTCCGATACGTCTCCAACTTCGCTGGTAACAGTCAGAGCACCTGCATTTTTTGAAAGACTTTTGGTTGCCGGGTTTTCTCTTAGCCATTTCCACTGATCGCCAACGGATGCAGCGTTGAATTCGTCGCTAACCGATTGAACATCAAAATTTAAGTAATAGATATTCTTTTCGAGTGTGATGTTGTCAATAAACTTAATGACAGCCGTTCCGGGTATAGCTTTTGCCTGTTCAATATCTACCCTAATGTCACTAATCAATGCAGATGCCTTAACCACAGGTATTTTCGAGTTGTTTTTCAGAAGATAACTGTAAGCTTTAACATCTTTATTAAAACCTTCGATGTTTTTCCCGTCAACCATTAATGATTTAGGGCTCAGGTCGGGCATCACTTTCACCGGAAAACTGTTCGATACCGTTTTTCCATTCACCGTTACGTTGGCAACGATCGAAGCTATTCCAACCCCGGTAGCAGTTACTTTCCCGCTTTCGTCAACACTGGCAACCAACGGGTTACTGCTTTTGTAGGTAACCTTTGCATTTTTGATATTCACGAAACTATCGTCTGACAAAGAAGCTGATACACTGGCTTGTGCCGTGTTGCCTGGCCTCATCACAACCTTATCGCAATCAGCAACAACCGTTTCCAATACAGAAGTGTAAGCGCCGCTCATGGTAGCTTCAACCTGACCTTTGATGTCTTTTGACGATGCCCCAATTTCGAACACGTATTTGCCCTGATCGAACATGATCAGTTTATTTTTGGTGTCCCAGAACCAAAGATCGGCACAATCAATGTCAATCGAAACAGTTTTAGTCTGACCGGCAGGAATGGTCACTCTTTTGAAACCTTTCAAACGCTTGATTGGTCTCTCAAGCGATGCAGGGCTTTCAGGAGTTTTAACATAAATTTGAACCACTTCGTCACCGTCAACACTTCCGGTATTTTTCACATCCGTAGTTAAAGTAACTTTATCGTTGGGTGTAAGGCTGTTTTTATTGATACTGAAGTTGCTGAATCCGAAGGTAGTATATGAAAGTCCGTAGCCAAATTCATACGAAACATCTTTGTTGAAATACATGTAGGTTCTACCGTTCTTTCCATTTTCGCCCCTTAAGGTGTAATCGTTGAATTCGGGAATATCATCGAGCGATTTATACCAGGTTAGACTTGATTTTCCGCCCGGGTTCACTTCACCAAACAGTATTTTTGCCATCGCAGTTCCCTGAGCCTGACCATTGTAACCGGTAAAGATAATTCCGGCGATATTCGGATTGTTTTTAAATTGTTCCACCTCAACCATTCCCATACCTTGAATGACAACTATAGTATTGGAATTAACTGCTGCAACTGCATTAATCAGTTCATTCTGATTGCCCGGCAACTTTATGGAGAAACGGTCAGATTCTTCTCTTCCCGTTGTTTGATCGGTACCAACAAAAACAACAGCCACATCAGCCGAAGTTGCCATGTCAAGCGTTTCTTTATCGGTTGCCGGTACTTCCGATTCGTGATAAACAAGCACGATGGTTTGCGGACCGGTAATACCCAGTGTGTTAATTTTAATCGGAACAATTTTCGATCTTCCGCCAAAACCACCAAAACCGCCACTTTGCGGACTACCAGCCACTTTTTGTGAAGCAAGGATATTGCCAGTTTTAGTACCAACCCGTACTTCGATCAAACCGCCATCCGAAGAAACAGTCATGTTAAACCGTATCGAGTCGACATTGGTAATGTCAACATTATTGTATGAAGTCCAGTCGCCGTCTTTGATCCCTCTTACCGCTGCTGAACCAAATCGGGCAGCAGTAATTAAACCGCTCGCCGAAGCATCGAATTTAATTGCATCATATTGTTTAACTGCTCCACCGTTTGTAACTGTTGAAAAGCCGACCATGGTAAAAAAATCAGTCCTTTTTGCAGTATTTCCGCCTGATTTGGAAACTACTTCGGTACTCAGTTTATTCTGTGCAATGTAATTCTGAATTCCAGCCAGTGGCGAGATTTTATATTTAGCTTCGGCTTCTCCTGAATAATCGCCCAGTTCCACTTTATCGGCCTGAGGCCCTAGTACAGCAATCTTTTTGATTGAACTTGCATTGAGGGGAAGCGCTTTTTTCCCGGTTTTCGAAACCAACTCATTTTTCAGAAGTACCGGTGATTTGGTTGCAATTTCGAGCGCCAGGTCGTTATGCGAAGGATCGTTGATGATGGCTGGTTTAATTCCTGAATAGGAAACGATGTTTTGAGGATCGAATTCGCCCAACCTCATTCGTATTGCATAAATATTCACGAGTGCTTTATCCATATCGGCTTCGGTAATCAAACCCTGCTTAAGAGCTTCGAGCGCGCTCGATTGGTAAACGCCGCCACAATCGTTATCAACTCCGGTTTTCAGGCCCATTGCTGTTGCCTCGGCATTGTTTTTAGCGAAGTGATGTCCTCTGATAATATCATCGATCGCACCACAGTCGCCTGTTACATAGCCATCTAAGCCGTAAGTTCTTTTTGCAATGGAATCGACCAAAAACTTGCTGGCCGACATCGGGATGCCGTTTACAGCACTGTAAGCCGTCATAATTGCCGGAAGTTTGTCTTTTTCGATAAGCGATTTGTAAGGAAAAAGATAAAATTCGCGCATATCCCGGTCGTCCATATTGGCGCTTCCGGAGTGGCGGTTAAACTCGGTGTTGTTGGCAAAATAATGTTTACCGCACGGAACTGCCTTTAAATAAGTAGGATCGTCGCCCATTAAGCCCCGGATAAAACCACTGCCAATCTGCGAAACAAGGAACGGATCTTCGCCAAATGTTTCGGCTGTCCGTCCCCATCGTGGATCTCTGGTCGGTTCAATAACCGGCGACCAGTAGGTCAGTGTAAAAATCAAATCATGGTTAAAACCTCTGGCTTCATCGCCAATAACAGAAGTTTCGCGTTTAATCAAGGCTGGGTCCCAGGTTGAACCAACGGCAACACTGTTTGGGAACGAAGTTGCGGTCATCCCGCTGTTGTTGTTCCGGCCCATGACTCCATGCAGGGCTTCGCCCCATACATCGTACTTGTTAATTCCCAAACGGGGAATTGGAGGCATGGTATTGCCCAACTGGCTTTGCTTTTCTTCCAGAGTCATCCTTGAAACCAGATCGGCTGCCCTTTCCTTAAACGAATAGGCAGTGTTGAGGTAAATTGGTTTTTTAGCGCTCTCGCTGCCAGGCATGAAAGCCATGATGGCCAGACAAAAGAGGCTCAAAATAAAGATTTTAGATAGTTTAAATTTCATGGTACGTCAATTTAGAGTTTCGAATTTAGGTTTTTGAATTTATAATATGTATTTCCTATTCAGGATTTATTGTTTTTGAATAAAAATGTGTACCAACAATCATCAAGGTGTTGCCATCGCCCGAAATTCCGCTCAAATTTTCAGACGAAAGTTGGGCAAGCTTGTTGCAATGCGAACAGGATGGGATTTGCATCACATTTCCTTTATCGCAAGCCAGAAAGAACAGGTCACGCGAATTGTCGTAAAAAATATCGTTGGGCAGTTCTGCCAGATAACCCTGCATTCCCTGCTCGTCAATGTAATTGAGTGTTCTTTCGCTCCATACGTTGCCCTGGTTCGAAAACATTAAAACCGGAGAACCATCGTTTCGGATGCCTGCCACCGCGATTTGCTGTTCTGTGACGAGAATTTTTGTAAAAGAACAAGGTTTGTAATAACCGGCATAAACCTCGTTAAAATCGAAAACGTCCCAGTTGACTCCATCCGTGGTGTGTATTATTTCACCTTCATCGGTCGCACCGAAGCAATCAGATTCACGTGCTGATATGGATACAATGTTGCCCTTCACGGCAGGGTAACTCATACTGAATGAACCTTTTCCGTTGCCTGATAAAACTCCTCCCTCATCGGTTCCGGCAATGATCATTCCTTTAAAAAGGGCAATGGAATTTATATTTTTTTCGGTACCGCTGTTAACCTTTTGGAACGTTCCTTTTTCGGAAGAAATCAGCATACTGCCATGATCGCCGGCAACGATGGTACGCTGTTTATCGGATATCAGACAGTTGAAATTTTCACCAGCGATGTTTTCGGACTTGACGATCATTCCTGAAGCAGAAATCCAATCAATTCTTCCCTCCGAACCAGCAGCAAGAAATCCGTCCCCGTTCCTGATGATCGCCCTGTAACCGGTTGATCTATTCATCTTTTCGTGAAAATTCGACCTGACCGATGAAGTGTCCTGATTTGCAACAGAACCACCACCGGAAATGCGATGCATTCCTGCTAAAGGATTCAGCAGCAGGAGGCTTCCCATCAGGACAAACAGAAATTTCAGGCTCGATAAGGACATTTTGTAATTTATTATTAAGTCAGCTTAACCACTTAAGTAATGATAATGAATAAATGTCATATTCCAGTTTTGACAATCGGTTATCCTATTGTCTCGGTAAACGGAATACCTAAAATTGATTCTACCACAGATTACTCAGATGAACACAGATTGAAAACTCATTCTATATTTTAATCTGAGTTATCTGTGGTGATATTTATTACTTATTTCAGGCCACTACTGGTTATCCTGAAATAATCAAACATAACTTCAAAATCGGTTCTATCCGGTTCGGGCATTTGCATACCCGGAAACCGTGGCATTGTCACTTTGCCAACCTCTGAACCATTGCATACAATTAAACCGGCTTTTGCATCAATCAGGGCAAGGTCAATCGTTCCAACCTTCGTAAAGGTCTTTCCATCTTTCGAGTACGAACCGGTGATGGTCATGCCCTTTCGTTCCAGTTTCAGGATCAGCGAAAAATTGTTATCAGTAATCGGGTCAGCAGTTCGCGCGTTCGCCAACGAGTAGTAATTCCCGTTCTTTTCAACTACCATGTCGACCATGCCAGAGCGTGTTCTGAACGATCTCGGATTTGAACGGTAAACCAGTTTCAGAAAATTATCATCATCCTGATATACAATCAATCCGCCCTGTTCATTGTATGCCGAAGGTTTTCTTGAAAAGTTTACTTTGCTAAGGATAATCCAATCGGTATTGGCGCTCTGAAGCAAAAGGTTTTCTGCGGTATTGGTAGCGCCAATGATATCGCCCTTTTGTCCTTTAATTTCCATTGAACCAGCTTTCTTCGAAAGGCTCCAGTCGTTTTTATTTTCGCGAACCCAGCTCCATTGTTTGCCTAATTCATTGATATTGAATTCATCACTTACTGATTTGGTGCCAAAGTTTACCGCGAATTCTTTCTTTTCGACCGTAATATTATCGGTTAAGGTGACGGATGCTGTTCCGGGAACACCTTTTGCCTGAATTGTTTCGATCTTAACAGACGGATCGACTGCGGTGATATTTACCACAAGTGCCTGAGCTGATGTATTTTTCAAAAGATAACTATATCCGCTTGTTGCCGGATTGAATCCGGGAACTACTTTCTGATCAACTGTTATAGAAGCGGGGCTCAGGTTAGGCATCACTTTAACCGGGAAACTGCCGGATTCGGTATGATCGTCGATGGTAACAAAAGCTGTGATCGTTGCGGTACCTGCACCTTTTGCTGTGACAAGACCTTTCTGATCGACCACCGCAACATCCGGATTATTGCTTTGGAATACAATTTTGGCTTTGGAAATCGGGTAAAAGCTATCGTCGGTCATGGCTGCTGTTACGCTTGATTGAGCGCTTAAACCGTTTTTCATTACAATCGATTCACAGGTGGCCACTACAGTTTTTAGAACAGGAATGAACTTTCCGTTCATGGTAGCAGTTACCGTTCCCTTGATATCTTTCGAAGAAGCGCCGATCTCGAAGGTATATTTTCCGGAATCGTAAGTAATTTTATTGGTAGCCAAATCCCAGAACCAGAGGTCGGCACAATCCATATCGATCCGTACTGTTTTTGTCTGACCAGCAGGTATAGTCACACGTTTAAAGCCTTTCAGCCTCTTGATAGGCCGTTGCAAGGATGCCGGACTTTCAGGCGTTTTCATATAAATCTGTACCACTTCGTCGCCTTCAACTTTTCCGGTATTCTTAACATCCACACTTACAGTTATTTTATCCAGAGGAGTGAGGATGTTTTTACTAATCCTGAAATTGCTGTATTCGAAGGTTGTGTAGGATAGTCCGAATCCGAATTCATACGAAACATCCTTGTCGAAATACCAGAATGTACGGCCATTTTTGCCGTTTCCGCCACGTAGCGTGTAATCGGTTATTTCAGGAAGATCTTTTATCGTTTTATACCAGGTGCCATTCAGCTTTCCACCAGGGTTTACATCGCCAAAAAGGATGCTGGCAATTGCATCGCCCTGTGCCTGACCATTATATCCTGTCCATATAATTCCGGGTATATTCTGAAGGTTTTTAAACTCTTCAACCTCAACGCATCCAAGTGTTTGCATTACTACAATCGTATTCGGATTGACAGCTGCCACAGCTTTGATCAGTTCCACCTGGTTGCCGGGCAATAAAAGGGTGAGCCGGTCGGCTTCTTCGGTGGCCGTTTTCTCATCGGTTCCAACAAACACGATGGCAACATCAGCCGATGCAGCCAACGCAATAGTTTCTTTATCAATCTCCGGATCGGGAGCTGCTTTGTAAACCAGGTAGAGCGTCTGAGGTCCGTTCAATCCCAGTTTGTTGACTTTCACTTTCATCAAACTGCCACCACCGTATACGCCACCTGATTTTGCTCCTGCGACAACAGTTGCATTTAAGGTTGTCAGCAGATTTCCTTCCGGAGAGCCAACCCGAACCTCAACAATACCCCCGTCAATTGGGATATTCAGATTAATACCAATGGTATCCACATTGGTCAGGTCAATATTTTCGTAGGCTGTCCACGATCCGTCGTCGATGGTCCGGACCTGGTCGATGGTTCCCATTCCCGAGCCGACCGTAATTCCTTTCGAGGAGGAACTATATTTGGTAGCATCGTGTTTGGAGACAGTTCCATCGGTCTTTCTCAATTCAAAGGCAACCACATAAAGCAGGTTGCTTTTGTTTGCTGTATTTCCACCTGAACTGTATGCCACCTCGGTAGATAACCCTTTTTCTGAAATGTATTTTTTAATTCCGGCAAACGGCGAAATCATATTTTCCTGAGCCGGTCTTCCTGAATAGGGACCAAGTTCTGTTTTGTCAGCCTGAGGGCCGATCAGTGCAATTTTCTTTAGCCCGGAAGCATTCAATGGCAGCGCTTTATTATTTGTTTTTGCAGAAATATTATTTTTTAGCAGTACGGGAGTTTTGGTGGCAATTTCCCGAACCAATGCTTTGTTGGCCGGAGAGCCGATCACGTTTGGTTGCGAAAATGTATAAGGAACCTTTGCCGGAGGGTCGAATTCACCCAATCTCATCCGTATGGTAAAAACATTTAACAACGCCCTGTCGATGTCAGCCATGGTGATAAGCCCCTTATTCAGTGCATCGATAGCGCTTTTTTGATAAACGCTTCCGCAATCGGAGTCAAGTCCGGCTTTCAGTCCCTGAGCGGTTGCTTCTTCAGCAGTTTTGACATAATAGTGACCGGTATAAATGTCCTCAACGGCGGCACAATCACCGGTGATGTATCCTTTCATCCCATACGTCCTTCTGGCTATAGTATCGAGGTATAATTTGCTGGCCGAAGTTGGTACTCCGTTTACCGCATTGTAAGACGACATGATGGATGGTAGCTTATCTTTCTCAA
>Ga0302293_10001078_pt1 | contig 13848 bp, 14 predicted proteins | sample III_Fen_N2_2_FD_198758 | JGI IMG/M metagenome (GOLD analysis project Ga0302293, IMG submission 198758) | Peat permafrost microbial communities from Stordalen Mire near Abisko, Sweden - III_Fen_N2_2 | ecosystem: Environmental > Terrestrial > Soil > Wetlands > Permafrost | place: Sweden: Abisko...
AGGTGCCGTCAAACAAGCCTGGGATTATTGCCGCGTAAGGAGCCTGAATAAAATCGCTCAGAGGATTGGAAACCAGTCCGATTGTAGTATAAGCATTTAGAAGATAAGCCAGAAAATAAGGCATTGGATAATCTGTTTGACTGGATACATAATCATTCATATATTTGATTGAATATGGCCCGGCAGCACATGAGCTTGCAACCAGATGAAATTCCGATGAATAATTGGTTTCGATGGCCTTCTGAAGAAGCATAGTTGCCCAACCTCCCTGAGAATACCCAAAAACAAACAGGTTCTTTGTTGGTTTAGCAACAACTTTCACGTCGGTTCCAAATTCATTTACAGCCCGCAGCATATCGAGAATAGATTGTGTCGTTGATTCGGCGTGAAGGTATGGATGTGGGAGTTGTGCTGATGCCCCAAAGCCAATATAATCTGGAATAACCACAATAAAACCCATTGATGCTACACTCTCGAGCATCGATACCACATCCCCTTTTGGATTTTCAGTCGGAGCCTCGCTGTGGAGGGTGTTCGTACCGTTCTGGAAGCATAATACCGGGTAATTACCAGCTGTTTTTGGCAGGCAAACCAGACCCGAAGCCTGAATGCTCGAGCTTTTAAAAGTGGTCTTATAAACGATCTTTTGGACTTCAATATCGCTTTGCAGTAAAGATCCAACCAATCCCATATCCGGGATATACGTTTGCAAACTAGTTTTTACATCTGCAGTAGTCATCCCAAACTTAAGCTCGCTAGAGATCAGATACTGATTTACCGGGGTTACCGATGTATCCTTCTTGGTACACGAATTCAGGAATAAACCTGAAAAAACAATGACTATCAAAAAGAGCCTGCATTGCTTAAATGTATTCATGTTTTTCGTTTTTCTGATTCTTATTTTTTCACTTCAACAAAACCCAACTCAGTAGCTGAATTCCTTAAGAAATCCCGGGTATAATAATCCTGATCTATAACAACGTCATTCCAGATCAGGATATCAAGATCAATGTTCCGCGGACCAAATTTTTCCTGGTTGCGTATACGGCCTAACCGGTCTTCCAGCTTTTTGAGGTAGGAAGATAATTCCTTTTTGTCCATATTAGTCCTGATTCTTACCGCGCCATTCATATAATCGGGTTGATCGGTTATCCCGATTGGCTTGGTTTGAATCATCTGTGAAACCATTACAACTTCAACATCGGCGGAAAGTAGTGCCAGCATCTCAGGTATATTTTTATCAGCTTCGATATTCGATCCGATACCAATAATACAATCGTTCATCGTCTGGCCTCCATTTCAAACGACACCGATTCGGCAAAACGCAAAGCATGAGGCTTGTCAACTTCTACCTGGGCATGGCTTACCCTTACGTCTGTCATGATCAGATCCAGAATATTTTTAGTGAGCACTTCAAGAAGCTTAAAACTATTATCCTGAACCAGTTCAATGATTTGCTTGGTGATGGTTTTATAATTGTAAATTCCATTGGGTTCATCAGCCAGAAGTGCTTCTTCTGGAATATCTGCCTCAATGGCAATGTTGATCACAACATCCTGCTTGTTGGCGATTTCATCAGGGTTAAACCCGATGTAAGTTCTTAGCAGTAAATTTTTCACACGGATTAATGCCATTGTATAATCGTTTTAATTCGCTTGGCCAAGATTCTCACCTCCGTCGCAAAACAGAAGCTGACCGGTTAAATAATCGTTGTTCAGGATATAATCCAGACTTTTCATAATAGGGTCCAATCCACCGGTCCTTTTCATGGCAATCTTTTCTGCAAGCTTCAACAAATAATCTTCCCCCTTATCAATTGGCGGAAGGGTAAGCCCCGGTGCGATTGCATTTACCCTGATGCCGGGCCCAAATTCAAGAGCAGCCATTTTGGTCAATTCCCAAAGGGCCTTTTTTGAAATTGAATAAGCGGCAAAACCAGATTTATTAGTAACAATTCGCGTATCTACAATGTTGACGATTACTCCTGATTTAAATGTTTGAGCAAAGTTACGGGTAAGAATAAACGGAGCCTTAAAGTTGACATTCATCTGCCGATCAAGAAATTCAGTTGACGTTTTTCCCAGTAACGCCGGTTCGAATAGTGAAGCATTATTAATGAGCAAATCCAGGTCAGGCATCGTCTTCATGACTTCCGGGATGAGCTTTTCAACCTCTGAAGCATTGTTCAGGTCGGCTCCAAAAATCCCGAACTGTTGAGCTTGAAATTTCACTGCCAGCTCCTGTTGAAACAATTGCGCTTCTGTCTCCGATGAGTTGTAATGAATGGCAATATTCCATCCCTGTGAGGCAAGATGAATTACCATAGCTTTTCCCACCCGTTTGGAAGCTCCCGTTATGAGTGCCGTTTTTGCCATTGATTTTATTTCCGGTAATTAAGCTTACTGGCCAAAGTCATCATGAAATCACCTCTTGAAGGAGCGCCTGAAGGATTGATGTTTTCCTTTCCGGATGGGTTCTTGCTCTCTTTGATGACAGCGGGCTGAACTTCCCTGGATTTTCCGGAAAGGATCAGTTCAATTTTTTCAAGTTCAGTTTTCGAGAACCTTCTGTTTTTAAGTGCAGCAATATTATCATCGAGTTGAGCGACGGAACTGGCTCCAATTAAAACTGAAGTAATCCTTGGGTCTTTTAACAACCAAACCAATGCCATTTGTGCCAGGGTCTGTTCCCTTTGAAGTGCAATCGCATTGAGTTTCTTTACTTTTTCAATGGCCGGTGCAACTTGTTCGGGCTGCAAAAATCCCCATGATTTGGCTGCTCTTGATCCTTCAGGAATCCCATTAAGATATTTGTCGGTTAAAAGGCCCTGGGCAAGGGGTGAAAATGGAATACAGCCGATGCCTTCTTTTTCAAGAATATCCAGTAATCCTCCTTCAACCCAGCGTTCAAACATCGAATATTTAGGCTGGTGAATCAGGCATGGCGTTCCAAGTTCTTTGAGGATTCGTGCCGCTTTGGCTGCCATGTCTGCCGGATAATTCGATATTCCCACGTATAGAGCCTTTCCCTGACGGACAGCCTGATCGAGTGCCATCATGGTTTCCTCGAGCGGGGTATTAGGATCAGGACGATGAGAATAAAAGATGTCGACATAGTCCAGATTCATTCGTTTCAGGCTTTGATTCAGGCTTGAAAGCAGGCTTTTTCGGCTTCCCCATTCACCATATGGTCCAGGCCACATCAGGTAGCCCGCTTTGGTTGAGATGATCAGTTCGTCGCGGTATGGTGCCAGATCCTGTTGCATGATCTTCCCGAAGTTTTCTTCTGCCGATCCGGGAGGCGGGCCATAATTGTTGGCAAGGTCAAAATGTGTGATTCCAAGGTCAAAGGCATGACGGCATAGGGCACGTCCGTTCTCGAAAACATCCACACCCCCGAAATTATGCCATAATCCAAGTGAAATAGCGGGCAACATTAATCCCCATTTTCCACATTTATTATAGGGAATCTGATCATATCGGTTTTCTGCAGCCTTATATTGCATATTATTATGTGTTAAGGATTATAAAATTGATTATAAATAGGCAATTTACGCAAATCTATCTGTACAATTGACATAAACCCGAACATTTTTAAGATTCAATGGTTCTTTGCATAAAATTACAGTAAAGTTTCAAATCCATTTGAAGGATTGATGCTCTCTTTAATCTAAAAGTTTATTGCATGGATATCAGGGACGAGGGAAATAAAACCGAACCTATTTATGTCGTTTCAGGAGGTAAAGGACTGGCAGGAAACAATATGGTCCACTCTTTGCTCATTCAATATCCAAATAATAATGTCCCGGTAATTATTGTACCACAGATTTCGGAGGAGAAGCAACTGATTGATTTGGTTGCCAAAGTAAAACAGGAAGGAGGATTGATCACTCATACTATGGTCAATCGTCAATTAAGGTTCTTTTTGCGAAAACTTTGCGAGGATAATGGCGTAAGACATATCGACTTTATGGGTGAACTGGCCGATTACCTGGACGAACATCTTGACATTCCCTCTCTTCAGGTCCCCGGATTATATCGGGAGATTAATCAGCGATACTTTGACCGTATCGACGCCATTGAATTTACCCTGAACCACGATGACGGCCTGAGTCCTGAAAAGTTGAAAAAGGCAGAAATTATCCTTACAGGTGTTTCACGTTCAGGTAAGACACCGTTAAGTGTATTCCTGGCCATGTACGGATGGAAAGTGGCCAATATTCCTCTTGTTTTTGGTATCGATCCTCCCAAAGAGTTATTTGAAGTCGATCATCTGCGTGTTTTCGGGTTAAACATTACATCCAGCCAATTGATTTCGCATCGTATGAAACGATTACGAAGTATTGAGAACATGGACAATGTAGATTATGTCGATGAACGACTGATCATCCGGGAACTCCGGAATGCCAATACGATTTTTGAAAAAGGGAAATTTACAGTAATCAATGTGTCAAACAAACCGGTAGAAACCAGTGCCAATGAAATACTAAATATGATGGCTAACCGGTTTGATTACCGTGGACATCGGTTAGAATCACCTTATTCTGAATTGGAAGACTAAATGTGATTCGAAGTCTACTCTACGGTTACTGATTTGGCCAGATTTCTAGGCTGGTCAACATCACATCCCCTCATGACTGCAATATAGTATGAGAACAACTGAAGTGGGATGATTGCCAGTAAGGGTGAAACTGCCGGATGTGATTTAGGTATTTCGAACAGGTCGTTTACCATATTCTTCAATCCGTCATCTCCCTCTGTAACAACAGCAATAATATTCCCTTTGCGTGCTTTTACCTCCTGAATATTGCTGACAATCTTTTCGTAATAATGATCCTTGGCCGCCACAACAATTACAGGAAGGTTATCATCTACCAGGGCGATCGGTCCATGTTTCATTTCTCCTGCAGCATAACCCTCGGCATGCATATATGATATTTCCTTAAGTTTCAGGGCCCCTTCCAAAGCAACGGGGAAAAGAGCTCCTCTACCCAGGTAAAGGGCATTGATAGCGTCTTTGTATTTGGCGGCAACCTCTTTGATGTGAGGATGTTTTATTAAAATAGTTTTAATTTTATCAGGAACATCTGTCAATTCCTTTAGCAAATCCAGGTAAAGTCCTTCAGCAATCTGACCATTCTCTTTGGCAAGCTTTAAGGCAAAGAGTGTGAGTACGGTAACCTGTGCTGTAAAAGCCTTGGTTGATGCAACACCGATTTCAACGCCGGCATGGGTATAGACACCTCCATCGGTTTCTCTGGCAATGCTCGAACCAACTACATTGCATATACCCAAAATGGTGGCTCCCTTTTCCCTGGCCATGCGTAAGGCCGCCAGTGTATCAGCCGTTTCGCCGCTCTGACTAATGGCAATTACTACGTCGTCACTGTTCAGGATAGGATTACGATATCTGAACTCAGAGGAATATTCAACTTCAACCGGAATCCTGGCGTATTCCTCAATAAGGTACTCACCCACCAAAGCGGCGTGCCAGGAGGTGCCACAACCGATAATAATGATTCTTTTGGCTTTCAATATTTTGGGGAAGACATCGAGTAGTCCACCCAGCACGATGTCAGTATGCTCCGGATTGATGCGTCCTCTGAAAGTATCTTCGATGGTCTTAGGCTGTTCGAAAATCTCCTTCAGCATAAAGTGTTCGAATTCTCCTTTTTCAAGTTCGCCGATGGTCATATCGACCTTAGTGATTTTGAAGGCTACCGGGATATTTTCAACGGTTTTAAGGGTCAGGCTGTCTTTAGTGATAATGGCCACATCGTGGTCGTTCAGATAAATAACACTGTCGGTATAATTCACTATAGGTGTAGCATCCGAAGCGACGAAATATTCGCCTTTGCCGATGCCAATAACCAATGGGCTGCCTTTTCGGGCGGCAATCAGCTGATGTTTTTCATTTTTACAGATCACCACGATCCCATAAGCTCCCACAACTTTCGAAAGGGCAAGCCTCACAGCAATTTCACCAGTGACATGATCTGCATTCCGGTAGTAAAATTCAATCAGGTTAACCAGAACTTCGGTATCGGTGTCCGATTTGAACGAATATCCTTTCTTCACAAGATCAGACTTCAGTTCCGCGTAATTTTCAATGATCCCATTGTGAACCAGCACAAAGTCACCGTTCATTGAAGTGTGTGGATGTGCATTGCGGTCGTTGGGCTCTCCATGAGTGGCCCATCGGGTGTGGCCGATACCGATGCAGCCGCTTGTATCTTTACCTTCTACAAATTTTTCAAGGTCAGCGACCCGACCCTTGCATTTGTATACTTTCAGTGAATCATTAAAAATTGCAATCCCTGCTGAATCATAACCACGATATTCCAGGCGTTTAAGTCCTTGAATCAATATGGGGTAAACCTCTTGATCACCAATGTAACCGACAATTCCACACATAAGATTGTTTTAGAGTTTTGACTTTATGATTCATTGGTTTTCTGAAAGATTACCAATTCAATTTATCAACTGTAATATGAATGAGCAGGTTTGTTACCTATATTATTGACTGGAATACTATTTTATTTTTGAATAGGTGATTTCAAGTCTGATTCCGGTTTTGCTAGAGGCCCCTTTTAAAACAGTTCTTCTGAAGGTATCACTTCTGAAGGCTGTAGAAAGATGGAATCCATAGTTATCCTTTTTCTTTGCAATCACTTCCTGTAAATGTTTTACTATATTAAACCGGTAAGTTTTGTCTGTACTGTTATAGTAACCGCCATAATAGGCCGAAGAAAATGCAACATCAGCAGGCAGATATTCATTTCCGTCTTTATCGAGTGCTGTTAACACCAGTTGGGAGGGAGGTAATAGTTTAGTCACATCGGTTACAGTCGAATCAACCTGAAAGATTAGTTGGGCCTGGTTAATGGCGAAATTAGTCGAATCACTCCAGTTGCCCAGATCCGGTATCAATATTTTTGTACGTAATCCACCGGCAGTCTGCAAATAGATTAAACTATCCAGATTGTCTTCCTTATCCAGATTGGCCGCAAATTTAGTTTTGGAATAGTCATGTACAAACCGACTAACCCTGGCTGCATTTGAATTGATGCTGTAAGCGTAACTCAATGAATCTGTAGTCGTGTTGTGATAATGCATTACTAACTGTGATCCGGCAGCAATAGAAAAAATCTTCATAATGGCTCCGCCTTGATTCAGATCTCCTGCTTCGAGATATAATCCTTTAAAATATGCCAAAAATTTATCATTATCCGACATGGTTAAGGAATCTGCGGCCCACAGTTTTTGCATGAGTGAATTATTAAGCTTAATGGCAATTTCCTGAATAACCGTATCCTTTGGAATCAATTTTGTCGATCCGTTGGTCGTTGATAATGAGTCGAGCTTAAATTTCGGGATATAGTTTTTTTCTCCGATCACATCGCCGGTAATTAAACTCTTCAGATTGGTATCCTGGTAATATTTATTATCCAGCACCAGGTCTGTGCCAAGTTCGTAAACTTTCAGTTTTTGTGGAGTTAATGTATCGCCATATACTTCCATATATAACATATAGAGAACCAGAGAATCAGGTTGAGCACCGTTAGTATGCTCCAGAAAGGAATTTAATCGTGTCTGGAAGGCAAAATCAGTGGTTGTCTTACCGAAAATAGGATCATTGAAGGTTCCCAGCAAATTGAAGGCTGGTTCATCGGTACGCTGATTCCCGTCGGTCTCGGTGTAGGCCTTTATCGATTCTTTTTCAATTACTCTGCGAACATTAACCAAATCGCCAACCGGCAACAAACCCAGGCCAATTTTACCGGGATCAGTTGTACAACTCCAAAAAATAACTACCATTCCCACAAATCCGACTACGAATTTGTATCTTCTTGCAAACTCATTTCTCACCTGTGAATTGTTTTAAATTGTTAAACCCATTTTCCTACAACATTTTGTCATATAGGTCGTTGTAAGCTTCAATATAGGTGTGTTCAGGTTGGTATTCTAAAAATAATTTACCGGAAGCCTGTACAAATTCTGATAATTCAGGATTAATCTTGGGGCTTCCCTGAATCACGGCATCCGAATATTGAATGGCCATTTTACTGAGGTTCAAATAGCTTGGGTCATCTACAAATTCAGTATCTTCATCTGAAATCTTATTCAGTTTCAATTTATTCCTGAAGTTAACATCCAATGACTTTTTAAAGTCATCGTGATAAACCGAATAAATGACTTTCGAATTTACAAACAATGGATCGTCGTTATAGGCTTTCTTAATGTACAGGGGCACAAGCGAGGTCAGCCATCCGCTGCAATGAATCAAATCGGGCGCCCAGCGCAGTTTAATTACTGTTTCCAGAACACCACGGGCATAAAAGATGGCCCGTTCATCATTGTCAGCGAATTCATTCCCTTTCGGATCCTTTATAATGTGCTTTCGTTGAAAATAATCTTCATTATCAATAAAATAAACCTGCATTCGTGCCGATTGAATTGAAGCTACTTTAATAATCAAAGGGTGATCGGTATCATCAATAATCAAGTTCATTCCTGACAATCGTATCACTTCATGTAATTGATTGCGACGTTCATTAACACTCCCATACCTTGGCATAAAAGTCCGGATTTCCTTTCCTCTTTCCTGAATTCCCTGGGGCAAAAATCTGGATTTTTTCGACATCTCTGTCTCGGGAAGATAAGGAGTAATTTCTGATGAAATAAATAAGACTTTTTTCTTTTCCATTGATATTGCCTAAATTTAACTGTGCAAAATTAGTAAAATATCGGCAATATTCAATTCCAACATGTTACAGAGGTCTTAAAAAACCTTAAGATATGCATGTGTTGTGTTAAAAAGGGGTTCCCCTGCCAGGCTTCCAAAATTGATGCAAGGGATTGAAGTACTGCATTTTCTTAAGTACCTGCATTAATCAAACACTAAACATTTAACATGACTTTCAAAAACATCGAACTACCGTGTTAAATTATTTATTTACTTTGCACCCTCATTTTTATTCCACAATGCAGGTAGTAAAGCATATCAATGAACTCCGAATCCTGCTGGACCACAGTCGGAAAGAAGGATTAACTATTGGTTTTGTTCCCACCATGGGCGCATTACATCGTGGACACCTTTCTTTGGTTGAATTGGCTGGTCAGCAAACGGGCTTTGTGGTGGTCAGTATTTTTGTAAATCCTACACAGTTTAACGATAAAGGCGACCTCGAACGATATCCGCGCGATTTACAGAAAGATCTTGATCTTCTTGCCTCAACTCCCTGTCGGCTCGTATTTGCACCTGAACCCGAAGAAATCTATCCTGAACCCGATAACCGTCAATTCAATTTCGGAATGCTCGAACAGGTCATGGAGGGTAAATTCAGACCAGGCCATTTCAATGGAGTCGCACAGGTGGTAAGCCGCCTGTTCGATATTGTTCAACCCGATAAAGCTTTTTTTGGACAGAAGGACTTTCAGCAATTGGCCATCATCAGGGAAATGGTCCGAAAAATGAAGCTTAACATTGAAATTGTTTCCTGTCCCATTGTTCGTGAAGCCGATGGCCTGGCTATGAGCTCGCGCAACATGTTGCTCAATGCCGTTCAACGCCAAAGTGCAGTCCATATTTCGGCTACCTTATCCGAAGCCAATAACAAAACCGGTGACTTATCCGTAGAAGAACTTTGCCGGTGGGTGATTGACCGCATCAACGAAAACGAACAATTGAACACGGAGTACTTTGAGATTGTTAATTCAGAGACTCTCATGCCTGTTAATAGCTGGGATGAGCCTTGCATTAAGGTAGGATGCATAGCTGTACACTGTGGAAAAGTCAGATTAATAGATAATATCGAATTTACTAAGAAATCTATATAATGATCATCGAAGTTTGCAAATCGAAAATTCATAAGGTTACTGTAACCGAGGCCAATTTACAGTACGTGGGAAGTATTACCATCGATAAGGACCTGATGGATGCAGCCAATATCATTGAGAACGAGAAGGTTCAGGTGGTAAACATCAACAACGGTGAAAGGCTGGATACCTATGTGATCAAAGGACAGAGAGGTTCAGGCGTCATCTGTCTGAATGGTCCTGCAGCCCGTAAAGTAGCCGTGGGCGACGTGGTGATTATCATGTCCTATGCCCAGATGGATTTTGAAGAAGCCAAAACCTTCAAGCCCTGGCTGGTTTTTCCAGATACCGAAACCAACAGATTGATCTGATTTCTTGAAAAAGGATAATTTTAAACCTCATTGCTTTCTTTAGCAGTGAGGTTTTGCTATTTTTACAGAAATACTTTACGATGACACCCACAGAAATTATTCATTCCAAAATATTCGAAAGCGACGCATCATTTATCCCGGTTCTGAATCAATGGAAACTAGCCGGTGAAAAGGTTGTATTTACCAATGGCTGCTTCGATTTGTTGCACCGTGGACACATTGATTCGCTGGCTAAGGCAGCAGCATTTGGTGACCGCCTTGTGGTGGGCCTGAACTCTGATGTCTCGGTGAAACTGCTGAAAGGCGAAAACCGACCGCTCATCGATCAGCATTCGCGGGCGATGTTGCTGGCTTCATTGCTTATGGTCGATGCGGTTATCCTGTTCGATGAAGAAACACCCTATGAGTTGATCCGAAGCATTGTTCCAGATGTCCTTGTGAAGGGAACCGAATATGAGGTGGAAGAAATTGCAGGGTTCGATGTGGTTTTAGCTCATGGTGGTCGTGTCGAACGTATTGAACTGACCAAAGGATTCTCGACGACGGATTTGATTCGGAAAATTAAGGACAGTTACTAAGGTTATTTTTTGGTTCTGTTACAATACAACTGCTGGAAGAAATAATGAAAAATTAGGTTCTGTTATCCCGCATAGGCAATGTCATTACGTTTAAATATTTACTTTGTGTTTCTTTGTGACTTGGAGCCTTTGTGGCAAGAAAAAACTGTCACCAGGACAAAAAAACACTAAGTTTCACCAGGAAAATAAAAAAATTAAAATTTCTATACCTGAATGGCCAAAGTAAAAACCAGTTTTTTCTGTCAGAATTGCGGGGCACAGTCACCCAAATGGGTGGGTAAGTGCAATTCGTGCGGCGAATGGAATTCGTTTGTGGAGGAAGTTGTGGAGCGCGAAAGTCCGAAGATTACTTCCTTTATGAGCGGAACGGGCAATCAGCCCAAACTGTTGCATGAAGTTTCGTCCGAGAACACCGAACGCATCGACACCTGCAACCAGGAACTCAACCGTGTGCTGGGTGGGGGATTGGTTCCCGGATCGATGGTGCTCATTGGCGGAGAACCCGGAATAGGCAAATCGACCCTGGTACTGCAACTGGCGCTTGACATGAAGAGTAAACGAATACTTTATGTCTCAGGTGAAGAAAGCATTCAGCAAATCAAAATACGTGCCCAGCGGCTTCAGAAGGAGAATCAAAACTGCTACTTCTTAAGCGAAACCTCGCTGGAACAAATCATTGGCCAAAGTAAACAAATTGTTCCCGAACTGCTGATTATCGACTCCATCCAGACGGTTTCGACCGAGGCGATCGAATCCTCGCCAGGCACCGTGGGTCAGATCCGCGAATGTACAAACGGAATCCTGAAGTACGCCAAGGAATTCAATGTCCCGGTAATACTCATTGGTCACATCACCAAGGAAGGCTCCCTGGCAGGGCCCAAAGTGCTGGAACACATTGTCGATACAGTATTGCAGTTCGAAGGCGAAAACCAGTACATGTACCGTATCCTGCGGGCCATCAAGAACCGCTTCGGGTCAACCTCCGAACTGGGCATTTTCGAGATGGGTAATTCGGGTTTACGTGAGGTATCTAACCCCTCCGAACTGCTCATCAACCGTGCACACGAAGGATTGAGCGGAACGGCCATCGCAGCCTCCATCGAAGGGATTCGCCCGCTGCTGATCGAAATTCAGGCGCTGGTGAGTACCGCAGCCTATGGCACCCCACAACGCTCATCGACCGGCTTCGATTTACGCCGCCTCAACATGTTACTTGCAGTTCTTGAAAAACGTGCAGGGTTTAAACTGGCCACTAAAGATGTATTCCTCAATATCGCCGGAGGGATCAAGGTCGACGATCCCGGCATCGACTTGACAGTGATCACGGCCATTCTATCTTCAAACTTCGATCTGCCGATTCGCAAAAACGTCTGCTTCGCCGGAGAAATAGGGCTTTCGGGAGAGATCCGCTCGGTAAACCGTCTCGAACAGCGCATTGCCGAGGCCGAAAAACTTGGCTTCGACAGCATATTCATCCCCAAAGCCGGGAAAGGGATCAACCTGGAGAAATTTAAAATCGAAATCCTTCAGTTCCACCGTGTCGACGAGTTCTTCAGGCATGTATTCAGTAAAAAAGGCTGAACCTCAACGAACTGCCTCCTTTTTTGCCAGAGTTTTCATTCCTGACCGGTAGTGAGCTCTTGCTTTCCTGGGATCATTCCTCTCCAAATCCGTATTTAACAGACCTGATGAATTGTCTTCAAATTCAGCCGGCAGAATAAGTTCCGGCGAGACCGAATATACTTATTGCATGGAGTTATGGGTACCCAACAGGCAGGGTCAAAGAAGGACCTTGTGTATACCTTGTGTATACGTTGAGTATACCTTGTGTGTACCTTGTGTGTTCATGAACACACAAGGTACACATATGCTACACTTTAGATACTCTTAATGTACACAGAAATAGCAACCATGGACAGTCGTTATATAACAAAGATCCTGCCAGATCATCTATTTAATACGAGAGAGAAAATTCATTGAATTTGTATGTTGCAATGGCCGAAGGGTTCACTCCAGTTTGGAGGATCAGGACAGACTTGTAGAAAAATCTCATTTAACTCCCTCAAGGCCCTTTCCGAATTATACGCTTGCCCGTGTGATTTTTAAGTTTTTCAGATTACCTTTGAGCACGAAATACATGCATTGTAAAATGAAACAAATCATTGGAATCTTGTTGTTTGCGGTCCTGCTATCGGGACTTTCATCCTGTCATAATACCACGGTTTCGAAGCCGGATGATCTTATTTCAAAAGATAAGTTCATGAAAATGATGGTGGACGTTTACCTTATTTCAGGGATTAATACCGATTTGAGGAATCCGAAAAATGTTCAGAAAGTAACTTCAGCTGACCTATATGCTTCGTTATTAAAGAAATATTCGGTTGACGATAAGGTTTTTATCCGTTCACTCATTTATTACTCCAGTTTTCCCAAGGAGTTCGAAAAAATGCATGTTGAGATCATGGATAATCTGAACCAGATGGAATTGCAGTTCAAGCCCAAGGATAAACTGAAGGTTGGAAAGCAATGAAAAAATTTGCAGCCAATTACGTCATTTCAGGAAGCGGTGCTTTGCTAAAGAACGGAATTGTGATTGCCAACGATGAGGGTATAGCGTCAGAATATATTGATACTAATGGCGATCTGGACGAAATGGCACTGCTCTCTTTTCATAACGGAATAGCATTGGCTGGATTTATATATGTAAAAACAACCGCTGAAATACCTGTCCCTGTGACAGATTCTCCGGTACGCTTATTCCTGTTTCAGAAGGCAAAGGAGCAAAGTAAACTATTGGTTCAGCAATGGCTTGAAGTCGCGAAGCAGGTTCAGGAGAAGTTTGCTGAAATGAAAATTCCTGAGATCGTCAGTCAAATCAATGATATCCTGGTATTGAATGGTGGATATATAAAGGAAGATGCTCCTGGGATTTATATCATTAATGCTGACCTTGCCGGATTGCATTTTACGCCCAGAAGCAGACTGAAGCGAATCGGATGATGATTAACGATAAACTAATGACTCTTTTCGCGTCATGCCGAACTTGTTTCGGCACCTCCTGATAGGATGGGGTCCTGAAAC
>Ga0302293_10001079_pt1 | contig 13844 bp, 10 predicted proteins | sample III_Fen_N2_2_FD_198758 | JGI IMG/M metagenome (GOLD analysis project Ga0302293, IMG submission 198758) | Peat permafrost microbial communities from Stordalen Mire near Abisko, Sweden - III_Fen_N2_2 | ecosystem: Environmental > Terrestrial > Soil > Wetlands > Permafrost | place: Sweden: Abisko...
GAAGCCCACCGCGATGAGCAGAACAAATTCCTTGATCGCCTGCTGCCAGTCGATGCTCACGCCCACGATTGACATACCATTATTGAGAACGCCCATCAGCAGACCGCCAACGATCGCGCCTACCACGGTACCAATACCGCCCGTTGTGGATGCTCCGCCGATAAAGCACGCTGCGATTGCGTCAAGCTCAAATCCGTTTCCACCCTTCGGCGTAGCGGAGTTCAATCGACCGGTAAACACAATGCCTGCAAGAGCGGCGAGGACGCCCATGTTGACGTAAACCCAGAAGAGAACGCGCTTAGTCTTAATGCCCGAAAGACGCGCTGCTTTGGGGTTGCCACCATAAGCATAGATGTGTCTGCCGGGATGGTCTTTTCCGTTATAAACGTGTAGATCAATACCAGCGCCACAACGATGAGCAGCACCATCGGAATGCCGCGATAGAGCGCCAATGCATAACTAAACGCGAGTATGACACTGGTCATCACCGCTAATTTAAACAAAAATGTCCATATAGAAGGTACATCGAAATTGTATTTTTTCTTGCTGTTTCTCTTTTTAATCTCATTTGCAATATACAGAATGCAAGCCAGCGCGCCCGCAAGCAGCGCGAGCAAATTGATCCCTTCAATATTTGCAATGTCCGGCACAAACCCTGCCGCCATAAAAGTGTAGGAATTCGGTAGTGGCGCAAGGCTTGTTCCCTGCAGCGCAACCATCGTGAGTCCTCGAAAGATCAGCTGTCCGCCGAGGGTTACGATGAACGCGGGGACTCCGATATATGCGATCCACATACCTTGCCACGCGCCAATAATGAAGCCGGCGATCAAGGAGAGAACGATTGCGATCCAGACCGGCATATCCATTTTCAAAACAAAGATTGCTGACAGGGCTCCGACCAGTCCAACCACCGAACCGACGGACAGGTCGATGTTGCCGATGGTTAGAATGCAAAGCAACATACCAATTGCCAGAATTAAAATGTACGCATTCTGTTGAATTAGGTTTGAAATATTCAACGGCTTGAGCAAAACACCCTTTGTCAAAAACTCAAATATGATGACTACCACAACCAATGCAATAATCATGGCATATTGACGAATATTCCCCCGAAGCAGACTTCTGATCCTTTTCATTTTACTACCTCCTTATTGCTTTGCATGATAAATTGCATGATTTTTTCTTGAGAGGCGTCTTTCGCCAACAGTTCGCCAACGATCATTCCTCTGTTCATTACATATATTCTGTCGCACATGCCCAGAAGTTCTGGCAATTCGGACGAAATCATAACAACCGATTTCCCTTTTTCTGCCAGTTCGTTGATGATGGTATAAATCTCATATTTCGCGCCAACGTCGATGCCACGGGTAGGTTCATCTAAGAACAATATATCCGGGTCGGCAAAAATACATTTGCTGAATACCACCTTTTGCTGATTCCCGCCTGATAGATCGCCGGTCTTTTGAAGAATACTCGATGATTTTATATTCAGTTTCTTTCTGTATTCTTCTCCGACCTTGATCTCCAGATTATCATCGATGACCATTCCTTTTTTCAATGACACCAGTGAAGAAAGCGTTATGTTACGTTTGATATCGTCAATTAAGATCAGGCCGGCTGTTTTCCGGTCTTCCGTCGCATACGCTATACCCATGGCTATGGCATCACTGACATCACGAATATTCAGTTCTTCACCGTTTTTCAGGATCTTGCCCGTAATTTTCGCGCCATACGCTTTTCCGTACAGACTCATTGCAAGTTCCGTACGCCCCGCGCCCATAAGCCCGGAAATGCCGACAACCTCACCTTTTCGGATATTGATGTTGATGTCTTTGAGCATCTGTTTTGTATCATCCAGAGGGTCGAACGCATTCCAGTCCTTGACCTCAAAAAACACATCTCCAACCGCATTCTCTCGCTTCGGGAACCGGTCGACAATTTCACGTCCGACCATCGACTTGATGATGCGTTCTTCTGAAATATCGTCTACGCCTTTGACCAGCGTTTCAATTGTCGATCCATCACGTAAAATTGTGATTTCATCAGCGACTTTCGTGATTTCGTTGAGTTTATGCGAAATAATAATGCTTGTTATCCCATGCTCTTTTAGATCGACCAGCAAATCTAATAGATGATCGGAGTCTTTATCATTTAATGCGGCTGTCGGTTCGTCGAGGATCAATAGCCTTACGTCTTTTGCAAGCGCTTTGACAATTTCGACCAGCTGCTGTTTTCCAAGTCCAATATCCTTGATCTTTGTATCTGTTCGTTCATCAAGCCCAACTTTTTTGAGCATCTCAGTCGTCCTTGTTCTGGTCTTATCCCAATTGATGACGATCCCCTTATCGGTTTGTTCGTTTCCTAAGAAAACATTCTCTGCAATAGACAGGCTGGGAATCAACGCAAGTTCCTGATGAATGATGGCAATGCCTTTGGCTTCACTGTCCTTAATTGACTTGAACACGCAAACTTCTCCGTCAACCACGATGTCCCCTTCATAAGTTCCATGTGGATAGACGGCACTGAGAATATTCATTAACGTAGACTTACCGGCACCATTCTCGCCGATCAGGGCGTGAATATGATGTGGTATGACTTTTAAGTTAACATTGTCAAGAGCTTTAACTCCTGGGAATGTTTTTGTAATATTCCTTATTTCCAAAATATACTTTCCCATAGATAACTCCTCATTTTTCTATCCCTGGATAGAGACATTTATATTTTACGCTTGCTCGATTTGAACATTCAGCTCTACACTTCCGTCAATATCTACGAGGAATAGTCGCGTCAGCCTCTCTCGAAAGGATGTGCAAGCATGTCTGCTGAACTCTTGAGACTTGAAAATGTCAATTTTCAAGTGGATAATTTTCATCTCAGCAATATCGATATCAATCTTTGCGAAAACGAAATTCATGTCATCATGGGCGAAAACGGCGCAGGCAAGAGTCTCTTGATGCAGATTGTTTGCGGTCTGGTTACCCCTGACTCAGGCTCAATCTATATTCGCAACGAGCTAGTTCGAACCAAATCTTTGTCAACGAATATGTTTGACGATGTGATTTATATCCGCCAGGATGCTACGATGCTCATGCAATTGTCGATTGCTGAGAATCTTTTTTTCAACAACATGCCCTATAAGAGCAAATTATTAATGAGCATCGACTATGACAAGCTGAATTTCATGTGTCAGCGTCTCATCGAGGATCTCGGCTTACCTGTTTCCGTCTTTGATAAAGTTGCCTCGCTCGGATTTGCGCAACGCCAAATCATCGAATTTTGTCGCGCCTATATTTCCGATGCCAAAATAGTCATCCTGGACGAGCCTTCCTCCGCGTTGACGCATAGTGAGCGCGATTTGCTCTATCGTATTGTCAGCAAGATCAAGGCAAAGGGCGCCGGAATATTCTATATCACGCATTGCATCGAAGATGTATCTTTGCTTGGAGATCGCGTTACAATCATCAAAAATGGCAGCATTGTCGGTACAAAAGTGGTTTCCGATTGCCCGCAGGAAGAGATCATTAAAATGCTAAGCGGGCGTTATATCATGAACCGGTACCCGAAAATAGTCATCAATAAAGGTAAAAACATACTCAGCGTTCGAAACCTCGGCTTTTCCGACAAGTTGAAGAACATCAACCTGGACCTGAACGAAGGCGATATCCTCGGCATAACCGGACTCGCCGGCTCCGGCAGAACACTGCTTGCGAACTGTTTGTTTGGCGCGGTAGATGGTGTTGTTGGCGACGTTTTCCTAAACGGCACCAAGATAAAGATCGACAGCCCCTATAAAGCAATCGGCAACGGAATTGCTTTGATTCCTGAAAACAGACTGACGGACTCAATCTTCGGGTATCTCGACATCAGTAATAACGTCGCGGTTACTTCCCTCAAGCGCTTCGCGAACTTCAGTTTCATCAATACGTCCTATATGGAACAGGTCGTCGCCGACTATGTTGAGAAGCTGAACATTCCGCAACACCTTCACAACAACATTATGGAATACACCGGCGGCAATCAGCAAAAAGCTATTTTTGCGAAATGGATCATGAGCCGCGCAAAAATCTTTATTCTCGATGATCCCACCAGGGGCTTGGATATTGCAAGTAAGATCGATATCTACAATTCAATCAACGACCTGATTAAGAAAAAAGCTGGAATTATCTTTATCTCCTCCGATATTGAGGAAATCTTAGGTATCTGCGATAGAGTCGCAGTGCTGGCAAACCGCACCTGTGTATGCAATGTTCCAACAAAAGACATTACCGTCGAAAAAATCATTGAGTTGTCTACCGGCAAAGAACAATAACCCGGATCAAACTGCGTACCACTTCTAGCGCACTATTTTCGCGAATCCAGCGTAAGACACTCAGTTCTTCCTTTATCGCGATTTGCATCTACTTATCATTTGAAACAAAGAGCGGGACATCTGAAAAGATGCCCCGTTTTGCATGCAAGCTTTTTGAAAGACGGTTTATATGTTTCGCTTTTTCGCGCAATAACGGATTTTTACCATCCTTCAAGGTTTTATCATATCCGTTTCTTGTGCAACTGTAGTTCCAGCGCATCCGTTTCATCAAGGGGTTTCGCGATGTAATACCCCTGAATCATATCGCATCCGTACTTTTTCAAGTACCGCACCTGCTTCTCATTTTCAACGCCTTCTGCAATCACGCGGTGCCCTTGTTTGTGCGCCATCGAAATAATATCTCCCGATATCGCTTCTTCTTCCCGAATGAAAAGAAGCTTGTCGATAAAGCTCTTGTCAATTTTCAAGCAGTCTACATTGAGCTCTCTCTCTCGGGAAAAAGATGAATATCCGGTTCCAAAGTCATCGATTGCAATTTTGATTCCATGTTCCTTGAGCAAACCCAGTACGTTATTGATATCTCTATAATTAGAAGAAAACACCGATTCCGTTAATTCCAAGCAGACTCGTTTCGGGTCGATCTTCATTTCATCGATCAGACTCAGCATGTCTTCAATAAAGCCGGATTGAAGAACCTGTATTGCCGAAGCATTGATCGACACGCTGGTAGATGCATCCCCGCGTTGGCTCAATCGTTTCAGAAATTGAAATGATTGTTTTATAATTTCTTTGCCTAGCGGTAAAATCAGCTTCGTTTTTTCCGCAATCGGGATAAACTCAACAGGCGAAATTACCCCGAGTCGATCACTAGTCAGCCGCGCCAGCGCTTCAAATCCCGTGATCCTTTCCGATTCTATATGATAGACCGGTTGGAACTGCATATAGAATCTCGCCCCGGCCTCCCCTTCTAACACTCGAACGAGGTCAAGACGTATCATTTCTTCCCGAATGATTTGGGCTTCCATTTCCTGATCATAGATGCTATATGCAAAATCTCCTTCAGTTTCGCCAATAGCTTTTTCAGAAGCAATCAAGAGGTTTCTCATCAAGCGATCTGCCGATGTAGCGTTTCCTTCGTCAATTTCAATGATCCCGATCCCGCCACCGATCCGCTCTGCAGAAAGTATTGATTTAAGTGCGGTGACAATATCCTCGCAAAATGCTATTAGCTCAGTCTTGTCCTGATAGTTGAAAACATAAAACACAAATCGGTTTTCATGCGTATAAAACAGTCTGTGTTGATCGCAGGATAATGTTTTTAGCGCATCGGCCGCACGTTTAATCAACCCCTGGCTATATTGATATCCATACGCCAAGGTGAGTAAATGCATGGTAGTGATATTGATGCCAATCATTGCCCGTTTAACACCAAAATTCGAATCCTGATCGGCTCTCAACACTTCCTCCAGAGAAGCACGATTGTGCAATCCAGTCAATGCATCATATTCGTTGTTATATTTAAGTATATTCTCGGTCTTCTTTCGATCAGAAATATCGAGAATAATACCTTCGAGAGCCTCAACATTGCCTTTTTTGTCAAAAATGCCTTGCCCGAGTTCTAAAACCCATTTCCGCTCGCCCTGATGAGTAATAATTTCATACTCGTATTTAAAGAAATCGCGCGTTGGCAGTATTCTATTCCATTCTCTTTTGATCGAATCGCGGTACTCCTTTGCAATTAAATCATCGTAAGAAATAACTCGGTTATTCAGCAAAGCTTCCGGCGGATATCCCGTCAATTTCAAACATCCATCCGAGACAAACTCCATTGTCCACGCAGAATCAAATTTGCATCGATAAGCCAAACCAGGTAAATGTGAAAGCAATACCGATTTACTTCGTTCGCTTTCCGTGAGTTTCTCCTCGGACTTTTTTCTGGCCGTGATGTCCTCCAGCAAGCATAGATGAATCAAGTCTGTGCTAACGTCTTCTGCAACGGAAGCAATGATCATATTGGTCCAAATAATCGAACCGTCTGGCTTTATAAACCGTTTTTCAAGCGAATAGCCATCGATCTCTCCTTTTACAAACCGATCAAATTGTTTCATATCGGCTTGCAAATCCTCTGCATAGGTAATGTCTGGCCACTCGATCGTTGCCAATTCCGCGCTGCTCCTGCCGAGGATTTTACCAAACATGGAATTCATGGTAAAATTCCCTTGTTCTGGTTGATAAGTAAAGCTCTTGTCTCGAACGATAGAAATCCCGATCGGCGCTTGATCAAACACGCCGTGAAACAGCGCTTCATCTATGGATAGCCTTTGCGCGCGCGCTTTCACTTTTTGATGTTCTTTCCATGTATAAAGCAACGCGATACAAACAGAAATCAGACTGGCAATGATCAATATGTCCGGTACTAAACGCTTGAATATTCTTTGATTCCATTCGTCAACTGAATAGTCAATCCCTAAAGCTGCAACAACCTTGCTATTGATCGGGTCTTTAATCGGGATAAGGGCGCTATACCACGTCCCCCACCGGTCTGTTTGCGGGCCTTCTAAAATTGACCCCCCCGAAGTAAACAGGACGAAATCTTCATGTGTCGCTTCGTAATATACTTGACCAGGTGGGGAATAATCAGGTGACGACTCATCTTCCGAGTCGACGAGCATGATTATATTCTTCCCTTGCAATCCAAGAATATAGGCAAATCTGATTTGATCATTCGCTTGCACCAGTTGTAACAAACTACGTTTTGTCATAATGTAATCGACCGACTCAATATCATTGGACGTTCCGGTTAAGTGAGTAAGATGCTCGGCGTGAAGCAACGCTTCAACCGATTCTGCAAGTGTAATCGCCTCCGCTTCCGCCATTTTCTGATATCGATTCCATGCAAAAAGCAGATATCCCGCACACAGAACAAAGAGCGTCAGCCCCATAAGCATCACCAAAATAAATCTTGGCTTTTTATAGGCTGTTGTTCTCGCTTGATTGTCGGAATCCTGCTGCTTCATTTATTACCTCTTATGGTTTCTAAATGGAGATACGTCAAGAAAAAGCTCGCGCGGTTACAGATACAACACACTAACTCATCAATACTTCGCGTCTTGATGTTTTGGTAATTGAGTGATACCGAAGAATTTCATTCTAAAACGGATCATTAGCAAGATGAATTGAAAACGACATTGACTATTATCTGTTCGTTAAAACCATCATACGTTTTTTTTTGAAAAATCACAATAGGTGCGCTTACTTTTCGAAAGCACGCGTATGTTTGTGTTTAATCTGCAATAGATTCAGAATCGTTTTTTTCGTTCTGCACCGTTTTGTTGATTCGTAATGACTCAATATCGCAATCTATTGTGCATTTTCTCACATACATTATTGCATCGTCCTGTATAATGAATACATACACCATGTTTGGGGGTATCTATATGAAAGAATCCATCTGCGACGTAACCGGCATGACCTGCTCGGCCTGCTCGGCGCATGTGCAGCGCGCGGTCAGCAAGCTAGATGGCGTAGAGAGCGCGGAAGTGAATCTCGCAACCGAGACCCTGCGCGTACAATATGACGAATCCAAATTAGGATTCGATGAAATGAAATCCGCCGTGGAGAACGCTGGCTACGGACTTAACGCACCGCAAACGCTCAAGCGCGCCGAACTCGGCGTGGACGGAATGACCTGTGCCAGTTGCTCCTCTGCGGTGGAGCGCGCACTCAAAAAGCTCGACGGCGTAACTGACCCCTCCGTTAACCTCGCTACCAACCGCGCAGCGTTTTCATATGACCCTACGAAAGTAAAGCTCACGCAGATTCGCGACGTAATCACCAAAGCGGGCTATACCCCGCTCGACCTCGCCACCGAGGACACGCGCGATCTGGAGCAGGAAAAGCGCGGAAAGGCGTTGCGCGTGATGCGCTTCCGGCTCATCGCCGCCATCGTATTTGCCGCTCCGATTCTCTATATCGCAATGGCGCACATGTTCCCGAAACTCGGCGTACCGTTGCCCGCGTTTATGAATCCCCATGTGTTCCCGCTGACGTTTGCGCTCGTGCAGCTGCTTTTGACCATTCCCGTGCTCATCGCGGGCGGGCGCTTCTTCCGCGTAGGGTTCAAAACGCTATTCAAAGGCGCACCGAATATGGACACGCTCGTGGCAATCGGCACCGGCAGCGCGTTTTTGTATGGCGTTTACGCAAGCGTGATGATCTATCTTGGCGATCTCAGCTTCGCGCAGCATCTGTATTTTGAGTCTGCCGCCGTGGTCATTTCGCTGGTCATGCTTGGCAAATACCTTGAGGCCGTCAGCAAGAGCAAGACCTCCGAAGCGATCAAAAAACTCATGAACCTCAAGCCCAAGACCGCCGTTATCGTCAAGGACGGTGTTGAGCTGGAAGTATCGCTAGACGAGGTCTCTGTGGGCGACGTCGTACTCGTTCGCCCCGGCGGAGCAATCCCCGTGGACGGCGTGGTGCAGGATGGCGCATCCAGCGTAGACGAAAGCATGCTCACCGGCGAAAGTTTGCCGGTTGAAAAGCAAGCGGGTTCTACCGTCACGGGCGGCAGCATCAACGGCGAAGGGTTGCTGAAATTTGTCGTAACACACGTCGGTGAAGACACCGCGCTCTCGAAGATCATCCACCTTGTCGAGGAGGCACAGGGGCGTAAAGCGCCCATCGCGAAACTCGCGGACGTGATCTCCGGCTACTTCGTGCCAGCCGTGCTGGGCATCGCTGTGCTATCCGCCGTGATTTGGGCGCTGTTCGGCAAAGACTTCAACTTTGTGCTCAACATTTTCGTGACCGTACTCGTCATCGCGTGCCCCTGCGCGCTTGGGCTTGCTACCCCGACCGCCATCATGGTCGGCACCGGCAAAGGCGCGGAACTCGGCGTTCTCATCAAGGGCGGCGAAGCGCTGGAGACCACGCACAGCATCAACGCTGTCGTGCTCGACAAGACCGGCACCATCACGCAAGGCAAGCCAGAGCTGACCGACATCATGCGTTACACGACAGAAGATGAGGAAAGCACACTCGCGCTCATCGCCTCTGCCGAGCGCGGATCGGAGCACCCGATTGCACGGGCAATCGTCAACGCGGCGCAAACGCGCGGGCTAACGCTCGCAGAGCCAGAGCAATTCCGCGCCATCCCCGGTCGCGGCATCGAGGCAACGGTCTCCGGCCGCCGCGTACTCGCGGGCAGTGCAAAGCTGCTCAGAGAACGCAATGTCGACCTCTCTGGTTCCATCGGCAACGCTGTTGTGCTCGCGAACGCGGGCAAGACGCTGATGTATATCGCCATCGACGACTCGCTCTATGCGCTCATGGCTGCCGCTGACGCGGTGAAACCCACGAGCAAACACGCCATTGAGCAACTCAAAGCGATGGGCTTGGAAGTTTACATGCTCACGGGCGACAACGCGAACACCGCAAAAGCGGTCGCCGAAAGTGTCGGCATCGAGCATATTCTTTCGGATGTGCTGCCGGACGGCAAAGCGAACGAAGTGCAGAAGTTGCAGTCGCAGGGCAAGCGCGTCGCCATGGTAGGCGACGGCATCAACGACGCGCCAGCGCTCGTGCAGGCAGATGTCGGCATGGCGATCGGTACTGGTACCGATGTCGCCGTTGAGTCGGCGGACGTTGTGCTCATGCGCGGAGATCTCTCCGCCGTCAGTGCCGCAATTGCGCTCTCTCGCGCCACCATCCGCAACATTCGCCAGAATCTCTTCTGGGCGTTTGCGTACAACATCGTCGGCATCCCGTTTGCCGCGGGCGTGTTCTACGCCTTTGGCGGCCCGCTGCTGACCCCCGTTTTCGCGGGCGCGGCGATGGCGCTCAGCTCCGTCTCCGTTGTCACAAATGCGCTTAGATTAAAGCGCTTTCATATAAAAGACAAATAGAATCTGGAAAGGATGTTCCTATTATGAAAAAACTCATCACCATAACGCTCGCGTTCGCGCTCATCGCGGCACTGCTCACCGGCTGCGCTTCCGCCGACGTCGTTCTCAAGTACAGCCCTGCCTCGCTAGACAAAATCATCGAGGCATACCCGTCCATCGTAACGGACAATACGCAAACCGACCACTACTACTACCTCACTGTGGATGGTATTACGACATTGAAGGTCAGTCACGATTATAGTCTGACTGGCGCGGAAGACCTCGTACTCCAGACCCCGTTGCAACCTTTCGTGGATGCTGGACTCGACTCCGCCAAGCTCGGCGCGGGCTACCGTACGGACGGCACGACTCTCTATCTTGTTGCCGATTTCGGCGCGGGCACCGGCATGAAAAAAACGATCACTGATTCGTTATTTGAGAGCGCAAAGGCCGATCGCTCCGTCTTGAGCTACCACGCCGCACTCGACCATTACGGCATTAAACTCCCCGCAGGGAAATTTGAATGGGCGAAAGACAACGCAACAAACGATAAGGACATTGTCTTTGTCATTGCGGCACAACCTCTTGCCGACCTCGGTGTTGATGTAAAAAACATCGACGGCTGGATCTTCAAGACCATGCAGGACGACGCAGGCAAGGACTTTGATGTTCTGCTCAAGCCGTATTCCCTCGAATCGTAAGATTGCCAACCGCGCGGTTTGGGCGTATGCTAAACATAGATATATGCCCAAACCGCGTTCATTAGGAGCAATATGGCTGCAAAAGAAACGATACTCGTTGTCGAAGACGAGGAGAAGATTGCTGGTGTGCTGAAATCCTATCTCGAGCGAGAGGGATTTTTCATTGCTTGTGCGGCGGATGGAGAAGAAGCGCTGCGCCTGCATGCAACCCTTGCCCCAGCGCTTGTGCTGCTCGATCTCATGTTGCCGAAACGCTCCGGCGAGGAGGTCTGCCGCGAAATCCGCGCGCGGAGCGAAACGCCGGTGATTATGCTCACCGCAAAAACGGAGGAATCCTCCATACTCGGCGGTCTCGCCATTGGTGCGGATGATTACGTGACAAAGCCATTCAGTCCGCGGCAGGTGGTCGCGCGCGTACACGCAGTTCTCAGGCGCGCGCAAGCATCACAGCCCGCAATACTGAGATTTGACGGCGACTGGCTCGCAATAGACACCACTGCGCGCACGGTGTTTCGCGAAGGTGTGGCGGTGACGCTCACACCTAGCGAATACAACCTGCTGCTCACGCTTGCGTCCCATCCGGGACGAACGTTCACACGGGACGAGTTGATCCATCTCGCTCTGCGGGACGATTACGAGGGCTATGACCGTGTCATTGACACGCACATGAAGAACCTCCGGCAGAAGATTGAGCCGGATTTGAAACAGCCGCGCTATCTCATTACCGTACATGGCTTGGGTTACCGCTTCGGCGGAGGAGCAAAATGAAACCGATATCCTTACGCATCAAATTAACGATTTCCTTTCTGATGATTGCGCTGTTTTCGCTCGCGCTTGTCGGGTTGTTTGCCAATGTCTTTCTGAGCAAGCAATTCGAAAACTACGCCGTCACCCGATTGAATCAGACCATATCAGATACCGTTGACCAGGTGAGTGCCATCTACGTTCGTTCCGGTGATCGCTGGGATGTTTCCAGTCTGGAAGAGGCGGGGATGAATCTGCTTACAGATGGCTTGATTTTGCGTGTTGAGGACGAAACCGGAACGGTACTTTGGGACGCACAAGTGCATAACAACGGCATGTGCTTGCGTATTCTGAAGAATATGGCACAGAACATGCAGTCCTATCAGGCGAATTTTCAGGGCGGTTATGAGGAGCAAAGTTATCCCGCCGTTGTGAACGGGCAAACGGTGGGTACAATCACCGTTGGCTATTATGGGCCATATTACTACAGCGACGCCGATCTGCAATTTTTAAGCGCGCTCAACCGCCTGCTGCTCATCGCGGGTGGCATCTCGCTGGCTGCTTGCGTGCTGCTTGGGGCTTATCTTGCGCGGAGGCTCACGAAGCCAATCTCGAACGTCATTCACGCGGCTGGAAAAATCGCAGCCGGAGACTATGGCGAACGCCTCTCGCCCGGGGAGAACACCGCGGAACTCACCGCACTTGCGCACTCGGTCAACAGCCTCGCCGACTCTTTGGAGCGACAAGAGAACCTGAGAAAGCGATTAACAGCGGACGTTGCCCATGAGTTGCGCACACCGCTGACGACGCTGCAAAGCACCGTAGAGGCGATGCTGGACGGCGTATGGGAGCCGAATGAGGAACATCTCTCCAGTTGCCGCGAGGAAATCTTGCGCTTGAATAAACTTGTAGATGAACTCGGCACGCTCTCTCGCTATGAATCGGATGCGCTGGAGCTCAACTGTGAAACATTCGACCTAAAGCAACTCTCCGTATACACCGCCCGTAATTTTGAAAACACTGCGCGGCAAAAAGGCGTTTCCCTTTCGATTTCCGGCGCGGAGACTTTCGTTTCAGCCGATCGGGATAAGATCGGGCAGATTCTCATCAACCTGATGCATAATGCGCTGAAATTCACGCCGGCGGGCGGCAGTATTTCTCTGGAAACGAAATGCGACTCGGATTGGGTGATGTTATCCGTACGGGACAACGGTTGCGGAATCGCACCGGATGATTTGCCGTATGTCTTTGAGCGGTTTTACCGCGCAGACCCCTCTAGAAGCCGCGAAACCGGGGGCAGCGGCATTGGACTCGCGATTGCGTTGGCGATTGCGAAAGCGCACGGCGGGGATATCTGCGTCCAGAGTACGGTTGGCGTCGGCAGCGAGTTTGTGCTATCGCTCCCCAAAGGGGAACATGAGGCAAACAACCAGCAGATCGAATAGAAGCACGGTTCAAACCAGACGGTTGACGGAGAGTCGTGAAAATCCTATGTATAACTTGATGTTTTCGCACGATTGAATGCAAATAAAAAGAGCAGGAACGGGACAAAACCCTTCCTGCTCTTGTGTTTCTTGTGTAAATTACATTGCTGGCGAAACCCGACTAAATATAGTACATCGCGGCGTTGTCGCCGTTGTGCTTTTCGCTTGCGAGGACGAGGTCTTCCAAAGTGACTTGCGAGAGCGCCGCCGAGACCGCGCCATCCAGCACCTGAAACGCGGATTCGCGCATCGCAAACTCGATCTCCGGGGCTTTTTCGGCAACTGTGTCCTCGGTTTTATCGAATAGGCCAGTCTCCACGGCGGTGAGTACATCCAGTACGCTCATTTGACTCGGCGCGCGAGAGAGCAGGTAACCGCCCTGTGCGCCTTTGACCGAGGTGACGAGCTCGCCACGCTTGAGCAGAGAAAAGACCTGCTCCAGATAGATTTTTGAGATGCCTAGCCGTTCGGAGATGCTGATGAGGGTGATGGACTCTCCGCTATGCTGCTGCTGCGCCATATGAATGACCGAAGCCAACGCGTAACGTCCTTTTGCGGATATTCTCATCGAGTCGAACCCCCTTGTCCTATTAAATAAGTATGTTTTATGATATATGATTTGTACAAGACTGTCAATATCGCGCCCGCATAAAGAGTGCAAAACCTAACTGAGCATACTAAGAGCGCGAATACCGCCTAAGTGAATTCTGGGTAAAAAACG
>Ga0302293_10001081_pt1 | contig 13813 bp, 13 predicted proteins | sample III_Fen_N2_2_FD_198758 | JGI IMG/M metagenome (GOLD analysis project Ga0302293, IMG submission 198758) | Peat permafrost microbial communities from Stordalen Mire near Abisko, Sweden - III_Fen_N2_2 | ecosystem: Environmental > Terrestrial > Soil > Wetlands > Permafrost | place: Sweden: Abisko...
CAGTCCGAACAGCAGCAGGATTGGGGCGGCAATATCCAACCCGATCATCAGAAAGACAAACGGGAGATCCTTTTTCCCCAGCGGCAATTCTTTGCGATCGGGTATGAGACGAAGTTCAATGGCTTTAACAAAAAGCATGCCCAACCCGGCACCAAGATACAGGAGAGACGCCAGAAAAAGTGCATCGATTTTGTTGAGAAGGATCTTTGAAAAAGGAGCCTGCATGCCAAAAAGCAACGCGGCCAGAAGCGCGAACAAAATAGAACGGTTCTTTTTATTCATGCCGGGAGTCCTTATTTATTTGCAGAAGCTGGTACAAGTCATCCTCGTCCAGGGGTTTTCCCCAGAGGAATCCCTGTATGTAGTCGCAGTCGAATTTCCGCAGATATTCCAGCTGAATTTCGTTCTCCACGCCTTCGGCAATGACCTTAATATCCATTTCATGCACAAGAGAAATAATAGATCCGACAATCGGTTTCGTATCGAGATTGCGGTCAATCGTTTCAACGAAGGACTTGTCTATCTTTAATGTGTCAATCGGCAGCATCTGCAGGTACTGCAGCGACGAATAGCCGGTCCCGAAATCATCGAGGGCAACATGAATGCCCAGCGACTTGAGCTCGACGAGGATGCCGATTACGTATTCCATCGAAGACATAAGGATGGACTCAGTGACTTCGAATTCGAGAGATCCGGGGCTGATTTCCGTCTCGCGAATGGCCTTTTTTACCATTTGAATAAATACCGGAGACATAATCTGGGCGGCGGAAATATTGATGGACAAAATAAGTTGCTCCTGAATCTTCTCTTCCATTTTCTTGAAGCGCAGACAGGCTGTTCTGAGAATCCACTCGCCCAACCGGACGATATAACCGGATTCTTCCGCCATTGGTATGAACTGGTCCGGGCGGATATCGCCGTATTCCGGTGAATGCCATCTTGCCAGTGCTTCAAATCCTCTGAGCTGTTTGTCCGCAGCGCTGTATTGCGGCTGATAATAGAGGAAAAATTCATCGTTCTGAATGGCCGTCACCATCTTGTTCTCGAACTGGACTCTCTGCAGTGCTTCTGATTTCATTTCCTTGCGGAAGAACTGTACGCAGTTCTTCCCGTAGTCTTTTGCTTTAAACATAGCTGTATCTGCGCACTTGAGGATTTCTACCGAAGAATCACCGTCCTGCGGGAACATCGAAATGCCGATACTGCCGCTGATGATGAATTCCGAACCGTCAATTACAAACGGCATAAGAAGATCACAGCGAAGTTTCTCTGCAAAATTCAGAATGTCTTCTTCTTTCATTTGACGCTGCATGATCAGTGCAAATTCATCTCCGCCGATATGGCCAAAAATATCCTCCGGATCCACAATCAAACGCAGCCGATCTGCCACTGCCTTCAGCACATCGTCGCCGAATTCATGTCCCATAGAATCATTTACGCGCTTGAAATTATCTAAGTCAATGTATACAAAGGCAAAATTCAATTCCTGCTGCTTGAAAATCCGGATCAGCAGCTCCATCCTGTCAAGAATCATTTTGCGGTTTGGAAGCTCTGTCAGAAGATCAAAAAACGCCATATGGTTGAGTTTATTTTCGGTTTCCTTCATGATGAGTGCATTCTTAACCAACTGCTCGTTGCGCAGGCTGCATTCCGTTTCCGCGGCCGCAACTTCCGTATACAGCTGTTCAATTTTTACCTTTTGGCTGGAGATCTCGCTGAGCTTGCTGATCAGACGTTTATCGTTCGCATAAATAATCATGAGAATCAATATCGTGCTGATCGTCACAAAAAGCCCCGGAGCCGCTTTCCCGGCGCCTTGAATAAAAACAATGTTGATTACGACCAGAAACTGGATCAGATTAGCCGCGAGCGCAGCCAAAAAGCCCTTCTTCGCAATAGCTGCTACTACACTGACGGAAAGGATCATTTGGAACTGAGCGAGAATGCCGCCTATATTATCAGATTGAATTAAATACGACTGCAGGAACATAGAGACTGCAAACAGAACAAGAAAAAGGTCCGTGATAAGATTCGTTGCACGTTTACTCGCGCGAAGCCAACGGCCCAACTGATAAATTTTTTCCACTATGTGAGTCTCAGTTCGATCCGGTATCATCATAATACCTCGTTCGAAATGCGCCCGCCGCTCCGGGCATCCATCGAATGCCGAAAAAGCCATTTGCATCCGCCTGTCAGAATACTTATATTTTACTCTCTTTGATGTTATTAATATAGTGATATTTCTCAGAATTTTCAGCATTCAGCAGAGATATACTAATAGAAGAAATATGATATAATTGCTCCGTTTTCCTATGTGGGCATGCAAATCCCCCGGCTCTTCGTCAGAACGAAGAATTCCGGGGGATGTATGGATGCAACGGATGGATTTACAGCTGAATGTCTTCCTTCGGGGCGAAATTCCGGTCAATCGACCAGGTGACGGCCACCCCGTCTTTCATGGAAAATACAGCGAACGTGCGGTAAAAATCACTCATTTCGCCGCTCTCTTTCCACTGTTTCAGGAAAACGCGCGAAGGATGCTCCGAGATTTCGTCTTTGATCTTCGTATCCTCGATGCAGGTAAGAGTACCGCGGACGCGCACCTGCAGCCCGGTTTTGTTGTTGAAGCACAGTTCCGCTTTCGGATTTGCCACGATCTGCGCATATACGTCCTTCATCGTTCCCGTATGAAAAACAATGCCGCTCTCATCTGCTTTGTAAAGCAGCATACCTCTGACCCTGGGCTGATCGCCTTCGACCGTCGCAAGAAAAAACGCCGGGTTTTGATTCATGATTGCAAAAATTTCTTCTTTCGTCATTGGATAATTCCTCCTGTCGCTGTTGTTTAAACGACATTATACACAAGAATCCCTGTGTGCAGCTTTCAGCATCTTCTCAATTCGTTGCAGAATCCTGCCCTGTATTCGCGGAATGCAGAAACATTTTTCTGTACTGTGTCGGTGTCATTCCGGCGCTTTTCTGAAAGCTGGAAGAAAAGTGCGACGTGCTGCCGAACCCGCACGCAAGTGACACTTCCGTGATATTGACCCTCGGTGATTTGAGAAGTTTCTTCGCTTTTTCGATCCGGATCTGCATCAGGCACTCCATCGGGGCGATGCCGGCTTCTTTCTTGAATACGCGGTTGAAGTGAGATTCCGACATGCGGGACAGCACGGCAAGATCCGTGATTTTGATCTTCTCTCCGAAATGCTGATGCAAATATTGAATAACACGTTCAATTTCAAACTGCACGGACAAGGACTCCGCAGTGTTTTGAATCCGCAGCAGACCGCGAACCATTGCGTGTGCAATCAGCACCGACAGGGATCCCATGATTTCATTTCTTCCGATGCCGTTGTTCTCATACTCGCGGAAATATTCCGTCAGATGGATCATAATATCGCTGTCGATGGAAAAAGGCGCCCACTCATACGTTGGCGGCTTGCCGTCCCGATAGAGGCTGTACACGCGTTCAAATAATCCGCTTGCAATAAAAACGGCATAATAGCGCACAAAGGAGCCCTGATCATTTTCTTCATGCGGGACATCCGGGCCGATCGCTGTTCCATATAAGTGATTCTTGGGAATAGCTTCCATATGCGCATGAATGCCTTCAATCTTCGAGAAGAACAGGACGAATGAATAAGACGGGTGCGTATGCCTCGGCTGGATCGCGTACTGGCAGAAGCCTACGCTTGGTACAAAAATGCCCATTTCATGCGAAACGGCACAGTCCACATAGCGGAGATCTTCCTCCGTGATATCACCGACATGTTTTTGAACAAGATGAATATCCAGCACGCGAGCCTCCTGACCGGGATGATACTCTGAGTGTATCATCTATCCGGTGCTCTGCACGATATCTTAACAATGATTTTCTATTTTGTGTCCGTTATGCGTCCTTGTGCCGGTCATCGCATCATAGGAATCCCCGACCACGAAAAACCTTGGGATTCATGACGCCTGCTGATAAACTGAAAGAGGTGTTGCACTGACCCATTGAATTCACGCTTCGGGTGCTACAATTGAATCATATACAGAGGAGGTTGGAATGTTTGACGTAAAAGGTGCAATTTTCGATCTGGACGGCACACTGCTGGATTCTATGGATGTCTGGAAACAGATTGACGTGCGTTTTCTTGCAAAACGGGGCATTGCCGCATCAGATGAATATACGAAAACTGTTACGCAGCTCGGATTTCGAGCCGCAGCCGCTTACACGATCGAGCGCTATTCACTTCCGGAATCCCCTGCCGAAATCATCGCCGAATGGAATCGCATGGCAGATCAGGCGTACGCGTCCGAGATTGGTCTGAAACCATATGCCCTGGATTATCTGCTCAAATTGAAGAACTGCAGCGTGAAGCTCGGTGTTGCCACCTCCCTGCATCCGCATAGCGTCGAATCCGCTTTGAAAAGCAATGGCATATACCATCTATTTGACGCATTTACCACCCTGCAGGAAGTCACCCGCGGCAAGGGCTATCCGGATATTTACCTTCTTGCAGCAGAGAAAATCGGCGTTCCTCCGGGGGAATGCGTCGTTTTCGAAGATATTCTGACAGGCGTAAAAGGTGCAAAAGCCGGCGGTTTCGTGGTCTGCGGAATTTATGATGCATCGTCTGAACACGACTGGCCGGAAATCGAATCCCTTTGCGATACCGCCGTCCGGAGTTTTGAGGAACTGCTGTAATTGCAGAGAGCCTGACTTGCGCAAGTGTATGACAATATATCCGCGATAGCCCATCGGCAAGAGCTGAATACGCGGCGCATCTTCATCGACCCAGGCAAACCCGTACAGCGTTGGATCATAGGTCTTCATCAGATCCCAAAAGTTCGATATTGTATCTTCAAAATTCTCGTCATTATAACGCGGTCTCTGGAAAATCATGCTCTTCGGGGACCACATGCCGCCCGGAATTCCCTTGCCCGCATATCAAAGAGATTCGAATCACTTCGTTTTACGGCGAATTATCAGGACTCCGGCTGCTAAACCGCTGAGACAAACAACGCCGGCGGCTCCAATCAAAACATATACATATGTCGGAGTTGTTTTTGCCGCCTTCTTTGGTGCCGGTGTCACACCAGACACGACTGCGGGAGACGGTACACCCGTTGTTGTTAAGTGTACCGCAGCAGTAGGTGTATTTGTTGGTGTACCCTCAGCCGGAGCGGCGGTCAGGGAAGGTGCCGCTGTTATGGCGGGGGTCGGCGATGCAGTTGCAGTTTGCGTAGGCTGTGTTGTCTGCGTCGCTTGAGGTTTAGGAGTCGGTGTCGGTGCCGGTGTCAGCGTCGGTGTCGGTGCCGGTGTCAGCGTCGGTGTCGGTGTCGGTGTCGGCGGCGCTGCAGGCATTGCACTCACAGTTGAAGTGCTTGCACTGTAGATAATCACAGTACCGATCGTTTTATAGGATCTGATTCGATAATAGTACAGTGTTCCCGTCGTCAATCCGGTGTCCGCATAGTTTGCCGATACCGATGTCGCCGTCGGGGTCCCTCTGGCAATCATTGCCATCTTCGAACGGTATATCGCATAACCGGTGACACCGGGAACCGCTGACCAGGATAAATTGACGCTTGTGGGTCCGGCTGAGACCGCCTGCAGATCATTCGGAACTCCAGACTCCTCCGTGATAACGGCAGTTGAAGACCCCAGAGTACCGGTTGTCAGAAGGCCTTCATAATATGCCTTGGTTCCACTCGGTACGACAAAAATAATCTGCGATGAATTATCCTTCTCAAAAGAGTCTCCCCCCACGCTTGTTACAGATCCTTTGAACGTGACCACGGCAAGGTTGGAGCATTGATAAAACACGGCAAGCCCCAGCGTTGTGACGCTGGCCGGTATCGTGATGCTGCTCAGGGCGGAACATCCATCAAATGCAGAATCGTCAAGAACAGTAACGCCGTCGGGTATGGAAATGCCGGTCAGATTCGAGCACCCCCAGAATAAGTTGACCCCGAAATGTGTAACGGCCGTTGACATGGATACGCTGACAAGGCTGGAGCATCCGTAAAAAGCACTGTTTCCAATGGCTGTTACACTGTTGGGGATCGATACGGAAGTCAGACTCGTCTTCCATGCCAATGCGGAGTTCTGAATGCTTGTGACACTCGCACCACCCAAAGTAGAAGGAATCGTAAGTTCCCCGGTAAATCCCGAAGGGTCTTTGAACCCGATAATCTGAGCCTCCGTTCCGGTGATGGTGTATAAAAGTCCCGTAGAATCATCCAACGCTGCCAATACTCGTTCTCGTCCGACAGAAATAATCCCGGTCATAATAATAATGCTGAGCATGAATGAAAAAAACCGAAAAGACCGTCTCCTTTTCATAACCCTTTCCTCCGAATCGTGAATGTACTAAACGTTTTCGTCGTTCAGACTCAAGTTAAAATAATTCAGGTCCCTTCTTTTGTCCCAGCCGAGTGCCTTCCAGAAGGCATTTCCGGATTCGTTTTTCTTGTAAACAACCAGTCCGATACGGTTGATTCCTTCGGCTTCCATGGACTGGCGGACGGAATCGATCAGGGCTCTTCCAATGCCCTGCCCGCGGAATGCAGGCAGTACTGCCGTATGGTACAAATATCCCCTGCGTCCGTCATGGCCGCTCAAAGTGACGCCGACAATTTTCTTATCGGATACAGCAACAAAATTCGTATTCGGGTTCCGTTCCAGGAACATTTCAATGCCGGCTTTGGTATCGTCGAGACTTCGCATGCCGACGCCCTCCGTATTGAGCCAAAGTTTGTACACGGCATCATAATCGGCAATCGTCATCAGTCGGATATCCGCCGCAGTGTTTTTCTTATCCGCGGTCATCAGGAACAGGGAATACGGCACTTCGATGCCGTCATTTTTTTTGACATCGGAATAGATGATTTTTGTCTGTATGCCTGTAAAACCGATTTTCTTCAGCACGCGGCCCAATTCGTCCGTGTTAAATCCGTTATGTCCGTGAAAACCCTCTTCGGAAAGATGAAAACTTCCGTCTTCTTCTACGAGATCAACAATACAGATACGTCCGCCGATCTCCATGCTCCGGTTCAATTGGCACAGTGCCTGCTCCGTATCGATGATATGGTGTAGAGCCATCGACATATAAACAAGATCAAACGGACCGGGAAGCTTATGTCCCTTTTCAATGTCCAGATGCAGAGGGGTCATGTTCGTATACCCGAAGCTGTCGATTTTGTCCTGCAGAACATCGATCATGCGGTCCGCACTGTCGACCAGTGTGATGTCATCGAGCCGCGAACACATATTGAAACTGATCAGCCCGGTTCCGCATCCGAATTCCAGAGCTTTTCGATATTTGCGGTCTGACATGGTGTTTTGGATTTCGTCGGCGATGATGACCGCTCTCTTGGCTCGACTGTCGTTATCCCATGTCTGTGCTTTCGCATTAAAGTCCATTTCTGACACCTTCCCTTCAACAATCAAAAGGTCTGTCTTCTCTGGATTTTCTTCTGATTACACCTGTCCTACATAACTTTTTGTCAGATTCGGAATGATGATTCGATCATTAATGTTGAATTTCTTATAGAGAAGAATCATCTCATCCACGAAAGGCTGGTAATTCGGGTCTCCATCGCGGGGTGCGGAAGATTCCGAAAGCATTCTTCCAATAAACCCCTCTCTATTATAAGGCAGATCATGTGGAAATATCTTATATTCATATCCTCCGTCCCGAAAAAATCTCTGCATTCTTTCCGTTATTTCTTCGCTGCCGCCGCTGAATCCTATAAATGCCGGACAGTACTTTCTGTTTACTTGACGAACGTGCCGTCTTCCAGGTCGCGAAAGGCTTGAGCAAGCTCCTCTCTTGTGTTCATCACAATCGGACCGCCCCAGGCGACCGGTTCGTGCAGCGGCATGCCTGCAAATACAAGAAATCGGATTCCGTGTTCCGCAGCTCGGACTGCCAGCTCGTCACCCGCCGAAAAAAGCACGGCGCTTCTGTGTTCGATCGGGATTCCGCCGGCTTCCGCAAACCGTCCCGCTCCCAGAATGATATACACGAAAACATTCTCCTCATTGTTTGTCTCCCATTTCCAGAGTACATCCGGATCCAGTTCCACATCCAGAAAATGCATGGCTACATGATCCCCGCGGACTGCGCCCTCTTTTTTGTGATAGGACCCGGAGATCAGCCGGACGGTGCAGCCGTCTTCCCTGACAACCGGAACCATTTCCGTTCGGATATCATGGTATTTGGGGGGCGTCATTTTCGCTTTTGCGGGGAGATTCAGCCAGAGCTGTACGCCAAGCATACGCCCGCACGCCTGCGGCATTTCCTGATGAAGAATCCCGCCTCCGGCCGTCATCCACTGACAGCTTCCATCGCGAATACTGCCGGCATTTCCCAGGCTGTCCTTATGTTCAATGTCACCCTCAATCAAATAGGTAACGGTCTCGATTCCTCTGTGCGGATGCCATGGAAATCCTTTGACATAATCCTCCGGATGGGTCGAATCAAACGCATCCAACATCAGGAACGGGTCAAAATCTTTCACGTCTGCATGTCCGATGACGCGTACGAGCTTCACACCTGCACCGTCATACTGCGTCGTTCCTGTCACAACTTTACGAACGGTTCGTGTGTTCATACGGATGCCTTCCTTTCGCGGATATGTTTCCCGTATCGTTCTGCAATTCTATTCACTTGAGGGCTCGGGAGCCCGCTGCCGATAACCCGGTCATCCACACGAACGATCGGCATGACCTGGATCACGGAATTTGTTATGAAGACTTCGTCCGCCTGATAGAGTTCCTCTGTGGAAAAGGCACCTTCCTCCACCGAAAATCCCAGTTCTCCTGCGATTTTTGTGGCGACAAGTTCACGGGCGATTCCATTCAGGAGCCCGCACGAAATAGCCGGTGTAAACAATGTGTTCCCGCGGAGGAAAAAGATATTGCTTGAGCTGCATTCGCTGAGTATGTTTTCCGTATTTAGAAACAATGCCTCGTTATATCCGGCGAGAGCCGCTTCACGCTTCGCGAGTACACAGTCCATGCGGTTCAGTGTTTTCACATACGTCACAGGCGAGCTGGCATTGCGCCGGATCGCTGATGTCTTCAAGGTGAACCCGTTCGCATAATCCGAAGCAGAATATCCGACCGGCCGATGCGTGAAAATTATATTGGGCTCGTCGAATCCTTTGGTCATGGTGATCCGCAGAACACCGTCTCGAAGATCCGCAGCCTTGATGTACATCTCAATATCCGCTTCCCAATCCATGAGGGGCGGCATCTCCATCTCCATAATCTGCAGCGCTTTCAGCAGTCTTTTGAGATGTTCTTCAAGCATGAAAGGTCTGGACTGATAAATTCTTACCGTCTCAAAAACACCATACCCGAACAGAAGTCCCTGATCTTTGGCAAGGATGACGCCCTGATTCTCTTTTACGAGCGTTCCATTCAGATATACACAGTCTTTCGGCATAACATTCTCCTTGTCCGGTGGGATTGCAAGATCGGGTTCACATGTCTTTTCAAGCCTGCTTCACAGATTCCCTATACTCATTTTACACCCAATACGGATGTCAGCGCACGCTGCAGTGCGACGCCTTTATCCAGCGTCTCCCGGTACTCTTTTTCGGGCACAGAATCCCAGACAATACCGCCGCCGACCTGATAGCTTGCACGATCGCCCTGCATCAGGATCGTGCGGATCGCGATGTTCATGTCCATGTCCCCGTCAAACCCGAGATATCCGATGGACCCGGTATAGATGTGGCGGCGGTTCGGTTCAAGCTCGTCAATGATTTCCATCGCCCGCACTTTGGGTGCACCGGTAATCGACCCTCCCGGAAAAGCGGCGGTTATGCAGCCGACGGCGTCGCATGTGTCAAGAAGTTCTCCCGTTACGGTCGATACCATGTGAAATACCGTCGGGTACGCTTCGATAGCGAAAAGTTCGGGCACCTTGACCGATCCGATTTTGCAGACCTTGCCCAAATCATTTCGCATGAGATCCACGATCATAAGGTTCTCAGCGCGGTCTTTTTCGCTGTTCAGCAGTATCCGCTGCCGTTCCTCGTCCTCTGCGGGCGTATGCCCTCTCGGCAGGGTTCCTTTGATCGGCCGGGTCTCAACAGCTCCGTTCCGCAGCGACAGAAAGCGCTCCGGCGAACTGCTCAGGATCCGGAATGTCCCATAATCCAGATAGGCTGCAAACGGCGCAGGATTGATCCTGCGTAAAGACGCATAAATCTCAAGAGGATTCCTGCCGGTCCGGATCGAGAACCTCTGGGACAGATTCACCTGATAGACGTCTCCTTCGCGGATATAGTCTCTGACCCGATCTACCGCATTGCAGTAATTTTCCGGTGTAAAATTCGATTCCAGACAGGGCATATGTATGTCGGATATAACATTCGCCTGCTCAATGCCGGGCACAGAGCCGGCCTCAGAGCCGGCCTCTACAAAATTCTTCAGCCGGACTGCACGATCGCGCGCTTTCAGAAAGTCCCGATCCGGAAGGACCGACGATACGGCATAGGTTTTTCCGGTAATGTGATCGATAACAACAACATCCGCGTAGAAGCCCATCACCATATCCGGCAGGTGCAGATCATCCGTCGCCTCTTCGGGAAGGAGTTCCAGCTGCCGGCCGATATCGTATGAAAAGAACCCGACGGCGCCTCCCGCGAACGGGAATTCCGTTATGTTTTCTGTCTTGTACAATCGCAGGTACGTCCGGAGAACCTCGAACGGATTCCCCTCGATTTGTGTCTCCCGTCCCTTTTCCCGCACAGAAATCTGTCGGCCTTCCGATTCCAAGCACAAAAAAGGATCGGCTCCGATAAACGAATACCGCCCCAGCCTTTCCGGATTCATACCGCTGTCGAGAAAGAAGCTCTGCTTCCGTACGGCGAATAATTTGTATACTTGAAAAGAGTCCAATGACGTTTGAATTTCTTCGACGGCAATCTGGTTCATATACGCTCCGTTTCAGAGTGTTCTTTCATGAATCGATCGGACGAAGCCGATGTCAGGACTTGCTAATTATGCGGTTCTTTACGAGAAAAACACCGTCAAAAAGCATGGGAATTCCTTCACCGTCCCAGATGGAAAAGTCGCCGGCTTTCGTCGCCTGAATATGAAGATGCGGAAATTCCGTAAGCCCGGAGTTGCCGACAACGGCGATTTTCTGACCGGAACTGACTGTATCGCCTTTATGTACGAGGATACTCCCCTTCTGCATATGCCCGAGGATGATATGAACCCCGTCCTTCAGAATAACAACGCGATTTCCGACACTGTCGGGATGTTTCCCGGAAAATGGCACTTCATTGTCCAAGTCGTCCACGACTTCGACGACAACGCCGTCGCAGGGAGAGAAAATATCCTCATGCAGAATGCGATATTTATCGATGTGTTTCGAGAAAATTCCGTCGACAAAACTTCCGAACTTATTTAGTTTCACGATATCCGTTGCAAATTGCATCGACTGCTGTACTTTAACGCCTTTGTGCTGGGAACCCGCCAGATGATAATTTATCAGCCTGCACGCACTGCTGTCTCCGCCTTCCAGAACATAGTATTTACCTTCCTTCAACGGGAACTCGAGGGAAACCGGAGTGCCTTTATACGTGTAGGCACGAATGGATTTCACAATGAAATAGAGCAGAACAATCGAAGCGATGATGTAAATGGTAAACGAAAATCCGTTATGCCGGAGGACTTCCCCGAAATCACTGTTGAGCAGAAACGGAAGTCCGAAAATATTCTTCACGGACCAGCCCGTCGCAGCGACATAAAGAATGACAAACAAATATCGCAGGTTGTAGCAGACGAACCCCCAGTACCCGGCCAGATAGACCAGCAGGAAATAAAGCCCTGTGGGAATCATCTTAAGAACCCACATGAGAATGCTCGTATCTCTGCCGACAACAATACGTATAATCAGCAGGGACGGGATCAGCGCCATGACCGTGAAGATTGTGACGATCATTGAAATTCTCTTCATTCTCATGATAGACCTCTCTCCCTGCGGACATAATACTGATAAAAAGTTTACCTGTCTTTAACTGAATACTAACGTATCACGGTAACTGATTCAATTCAATAAGATTTCCTTCCGGATCCTGAAAATAAGCAAAACCGAGTCCGGCGACTTCCTTCGGTTCGGTGACAAAAACGGGTTCCTCCACAAACGGAATCCCCAGACCGGTCAGCTCAAGATAACTGGCTCTGAGATCATCCACCGTGAAAGCAAGATGTCGAAATCCCGGTGCGTTGGTCCGGGAGATATCCCGACTTTTTTCAAGCTGAGGCGAAATCCGGAACATTTCGATTTCAACTTCGGTCCCCGGGATACGAAGAACCGCACCCAGAGCCGAGGACCCCGGAACACCGATGCCCCTCTGGAAATCCTCTGTACCGATCGACATGGTGCTGACACAAGTAAATCCAAGAACATCTTCATAAAAACTTTTCATCTTATCAAGGTCCTGAACGATAATAGCTACATGCCGGAATGCATTGATTTTCAGCATACGGTTCTCTCTTTCCCTGTTCCTTCTTCAAATCGCCGGAGAATACGGTACACCAGAAACGTCACCCAGGACGACGGGATTTTCTTCAGTTCTTCCGTAAATACCATAAAGAGCCCTCCTTTGTACTTTGCAAAAGAAGCTTCCTATACGCTCAATATTATACTCGGAAAATATCAGCAGGAAAACGGCTCTTCTCAGGCGCCCTGCAAAGTACATTGCAGGCAGGCTCGCGCCGCATCAGCGTATTCTCTCTTCAAAGTATCAAATATTTCTTTGACTGTTTCGATTTTCTCAGCACGATACGCATTGGCACCGGCAAAAGCAAATCCATTCTTGAACTTACCCCGCTTCGCATTCATCAGTGCAAACGAAATGCAGTACGGGCTGTTCTTGATGTCACATGTCGATATGCAGTGGAAAGGACATACATACGGCTTCTTTTCGCCGTTCCGGACATCCTCGATAAATTTGTTGATGATCGCCCGGCCGGGAAGTCCCACAGGGCTCTTGATAATGCCGATGTCTTCTTTGCGGGCCTGAATATACGTATTCTTGAATGCATCCGATGCATCGCATTCCTTTGTAGTTACGAAACGGGTCGCCATCTGAACGCCGGCTGCACCGAGCTGCATAAATTTGTGTATGTCTTCGCCGGTATAAATGCCGCCGCCCGCAATAACCGGAATCTTCTGCGAGGATGCCTTCTCAAAAGGCTTCATCTCATTGATGACATCGGTAACGAGGTTCTCGAGGGCATATTCGCTGTCATTGATCTGCTCTTCGGAAAACCCGAGATGACCGCCGGCCATGGGGCCTTCCACAACAACAGCATCCGGCGTGTAATCATATTTGTCGGCCCATCTGCGGGCAATAATTCGAGCACATCTGCCGGATGATACGATCGGAACCAGCTTCGTTCTGCCGCGTTTTTCCAGATATTTCGGAAGGGAAAGAGGAAGACCGGCTCCGGAGAAAATGAAGTCAATGCCTTCTTCCAGAGAAGCCTGTACCAGATTCTCAAAGCTGGTCATGGCGACCATAATATTCACGCCGAGCAGGCCCTTGGTCTTCTCTCTTGCAAGCCGGATTTCCTTCCGGAGCGCCCGGATATTGGCCTCTACAAAATTCGAAGTAAAGTCGGGTTCATACATTCCGACACCGGCCGCAGAAATAACCCCGATGCCGCCCTGATTCGCTACTGCTGATGCAAGTCCGGACAAAGAAATTCCAACGCCCATGCCGCCCTGAATAATGGGAATCTTCGCAGTTACATTCCCGATAATAAGTTCTTTCATTTCTGCAATTTTCAATG
>Ga0302293_10001082_pt1 | contig 13793 bp, 11 predicted proteins | sample III_Fen_N2_2_FD_198758 | JGI IMG/M metagenome (GOLD analysis project Ga0302293, IMG submission 198758) | Peat permafrost microbial communities from Stordalen Mire near Abisko, Sweden - III_Fen_N2_2 | ecosystem: Environmental > Terrestrial > Soil > Wetlands > Permafrost | place: Sweden: Abisko...
GCGCCTCCTGATGCGAACACCACTGAATCGAGCAACCGCACAGCAGGCGCGTTAAATATGTCCGTTGGGTTGCGGTAGTTGACATATGCCGCTACGATCAGGGATTTCCCGTTGCTCTGCGCCGCGGCGTTCAGGATAGCCTTGTGCAGTGAATAGTAACTTGTATAAGGCATACCGTCGCTATCGGCATCCCAAGGCCAGAATTCGGTATACAGTACATCCACATCGCTTACGTTCACGTTTTCGATTCCCTGTGCCCCCACAGGGTTAAACACGAGGTACTTGTCGCCGATGGCTTTCTTGGCGGCATTCAGGAATTTTGTATAACCGTCTTTCACAAGATAGATAGGCTTGTTAAAGGCATCGTAGCCCAGTGGTTTGCCATCGGCTGTTTTCATACGTCCATTTTCACCAATGGTGTCGCCGTGCCAACCATCAAAGGGAAAGGTTGAAAATACTTTCTGCTCCTGCGAAAAAATATAGTGTTGCCAATCTGTATTCAGCAGATTGAAATATTGAAGCACCCCCGTGTCACCACGTGAAGCGTCCATATCGCAGGTGAAATCTTCACCATTAGCTTTCACCAGCCTCCATTCTGGCTGAACACCAGAACCGTCGTACGGATAGGTCATGTTGGCGGCATAAACCATGTTGTACGCCATGCAAGTCATTCCTTGCGCGTGCGATACATCCAGATAACGGCGAAGTACAGTACCATCGATCGCCCGGCCGGACCAATCCGACCAGCTGGCAGTATTCGGCGCCACGGGCTGATGATGGCGATATTGCCAATCGTAAAACTGGAGGGCGTTGATATGATATCGGGTGAGCAGTGCGATTTTCCCCTCTGCATCCGCATCGGTTGTAAAATCCCATAGATAACCATAACGGGGAAATCGCGTCCAGTTGGAAGAACAATCTACAGCAGTCAAGGCGCTGGCAATCACTGAACCATTCGTATCCACAGCGTCCGCGCGCAGCAGATAGCCGGTAAAATCATCTGTCGGAAGAATCAGGTTTTGCGTACATTGCGCTCCAACGGCAGTCAAACTGACGGTGATAACGACTTTTTGCAGATGTGATAGAACCAGATTCAAACGCTCTGTTTCCGGCGGTGCGTTATTAACCGTGCATACAACGATCGCTCCCGGCTTATAAACCGCTTTGTCCAGTGTACAGTTCATCCAATCGTTCTCCTTTGCCAATGCTGAGGGATATCCGTCCAATCAGACATACCGCGACCTATAGGACGATGAGCAATCGGTTCTTGTTTTCTTCTTCCGTTTCTCTTCCTGGACAGCATAACAAGAAGTACAAAAACAAGCAATATGTTATGCGCATAACCAACAATATATTTAATTCTATTCCGTCTGTTTTAGATAGTTTTACTAAATCAACTTGAGGGAACGCACACTCTGACCTTTCATGACCCTTGTAGGCAGTGTAAGAGAAAACGGTGCTTCCAGTTCGCCGCTTACCACTTCAAACAACGTCTTAACTGCCCAATCCGCTTTTTTGGATACATCCTGATGTACCGTTGTCAACCTTGGGCGGATCACACGTGCCAATATGTTATCGTCAAAACCAGTTATGGACACATCTTCCGGCACGCGAACCCCATGATCGTACAGGTAGTCGATCGCCTCAACCGCGTAATAGTCAGAAATAAACATCCACACGGTGTCCTTTTTATATTTCAGACGGGCGATCAGGCGATCATAATCCTCCGGTCTGCGCTTTCTGTCTTTGGAAATGCAACAGTACTGTTCCTCCGACCATGCAATTCCTACCTCTTTCAACGCTTCGATATGTCCTGCTTGCCTGCGCGCGTCCAGTCCCCATAACATCGGCTGATCGCCAATGTAGAGAATATTTCGATGTCCTAGCGATAGCAGATGCTTTGTGAGGCGGTACATCCCCTCCTGATCGTCCAGCCCGATATTGTTATACTGTTCCCCTTTATCAAAGTAGCAATCGATAAACACAATGGGCTTTTGCGTTACCTGCATCAATTCACGGCATTGATTCGCCTGTAAACCCATGATGATCAAGCCCATTGCGTTCCATGTCTGCGCTATCCGGTGAATCTCCGGCGCGTTTTGCGCGGCATAAAGCATTGTGAAATGCCCTCGTGAGCGAATGGCGTTTTCCAACGCACCCAACATCTCACTGACAAATGGATCCTGAAGCGCCAGCTTTTCCTCGCGATTGGGGTAGTTGGTAATGACACCTACAATTTCGCTATCTCCCTTGGCGAGCATCCGCGCGCCCATGTTTGGTATATACTGGTACTTTTCCAGCTGTTCACGGATGGATTGCGCCGTCTCTGGCGACATTTTTTCCAAATGTCCATGGATGACATTCGATACCGTTGCTGTGGAGACGTTCAGCGAATCAGCAATCTGCTTAATCGTCATAGATTGTTCCCCTGTCTATTTGTTATGCGCATAACAAAATCATAACACAAACCCGCCAAAATGGGAAGCATCAGGCACGAGCATCGTTCTACGCCGCAAAGCAATCTTCGCACTGAATGCAGAATAGCTTGTAAACCCAAGGTTTTTCTCTGCCATCCACATCCATCGCCTGATTTCGATACTCTGTATTCATGATATCTCCTATTAAAATAGCCTGCTCCATATGCATGGATACAGGCTGTTATTAATGCTTAGATTTTCATCACTTCATTACAACCACAGCAGGGCGCAGATATCAAGTCTCGGTATAACGATCTCCACATCCACACCAAGGTCAACATCCGAGCAATGGCATTCCAACGCACGCGCAGTTCCTAATCCTTCATCCGGTGTTGCGAGCCAAGCCGTTTGCACCTGCTTCATCATAAGCACATGCAGGGTGATGTTCTCCTGTTGAATGGGTTTTTCTTTGCCTCGATTCCAGCAATCATTATCACAGCCGCAAAGGTTAATCAGCCCGATTAACTTTCGTTCCCCTTCTTCGCGAAAAGTGAGCCATAGTTCATCCGGATCACCCTCTATTGAAAAGGGGATATTGCATCGGTACTCCTGATTGTCCCAACCGGAGTGGGTCAACGATACCGATTTGAGCGTACGGTCGAAAAGCAACTCCTGATACCGAACAAAGAAATCCTGATATGCCTTGATTTTCTCCGCCTGCCAATCGGTCAATCGGGTATAATCCGCATAGTAGCCCTGTGTGACCACTGCATCCTTTTCCCCTAAAAAGAGTTGCGTCGCGCCACAAAGTGCAATCGCAAAGGAAGCCATCAATTCACCATATAGTGCCCGCTGCGGCGTTTCCGTTCGGAAAGGCGTGGGGTACGCTGCCAGAACCACAGGCTTGTTGGCGGGTTCAGCCAATCGCACCGCTTCACGCAAGTGCCGCAGCCCATCCATTGGTGGCCATAGCTCCATGTACACCGCATCCTGTGGTTGATCCCGAGTTGCTTCTACCGGCCATGCGCCAACGTTGTTAAAAATCAGGTGCGGCGTATGCCCCGCTTTGCGCATGCCTTCGTCCGCATCTGCGATGAGCGATGAAAAGAGGTGCTCCATATCACGCATCTCGCCCGACGCACTCAGCGCGTGTTTTGGCTCGCCGTAGGAATCCATATGGATGCCATCAAACCCGACGCGCTCCACCGCCTCCACATACTGTTGAATGAGATGTTCCCGCCACGGGCTATCCATATCCATGTAATAGAATGTGCCGATAAATACCATGGGACGGTTCGCCCCTGCATACAGCCCCCAATTGCGGTGTGATTCCCAAAAGGAGCGGCTGGCCGCATATACAGCACCATACGCCATAGCAAGCATCCCATGATCGTGGCACGATGATATTTTCTTTTTAATCGCAGGCAAGCTGTTACGTTTTCCCATCATATCGGTATAATCGTCCGTCGGGGGCACCAGTGTATCGTGCCGATAGCTCCAATCATAAAACTGTACATGGTCGATGTGATACTTGGCAAGTGACTCCACATCCCGCTCATCTTCCGGCAGAAAATCACTCAGGAATCCATATCGCACAACATTGCCGCCAATATTAACAGCTGTAGAAGCGCTTGCAAATTCTTTGCCCCCGGAAATCAACCGCGCCTCAACCCCATAACACGCGCCATCGCGTTCAAAGGAAGGTAATTCAAAAATCGTCTCTTTACTTTGAAGGGTGATATCCATGCGGAATATCACTTGAGCCAAATGCCAGACTTCGATTTCAGCGCTTTCAGCAAAAGGAGTATCCTCTTCGCTTTGGCGCAGGCAAAGTGTTACCGGTTCACCTGCACGATACTTGCCTTTACAGGTTATTAGCTCTGTCATCCTTTCACCGCCCCATCCGTCAGGCCTTCAATGAACTGGCGCTGGAACACCAGAAAAATTACCACAACCGGCACAATCGCGATTACAGCCGTTGCGCTCATCAGGTGCCATTTTGCTCCGCCAAACTGCTGAAAAAATACCGACAACGCCTGCGGAATATTCTGCTTTTCCCTGGACTGCAGGAAGAAGACCGCCTGCGCATAGTTGTTCCAAACTCCAAAGCCGTTCAAAATCACAAAACTGGCGGTTGCTGGCTTCAGCACCGGAAAAATGATTCGCCAGAAAGCCTTAAAACCTGTGCAACCATCCACCTCGGCTGCCTCATCAAGTTCGCGCGGCAGCGATCGCACAAAGGTAGTGTAGATGAATACTGCCGAAGGCAGGCAGAGCGTAGAGCAAACCAGCACCATGCCCCACAGCGTATTGATGGCGCCTAATTGCCGCATCAGCGTGTACAGCGGTACAGTGTTGATGATGCCAGGGATCATCATACAGCCGATCAGCAGTGAAAAAATTGCTTTGTTCATGGGCGTGTTTCGGCGTGCAATGGCATACCCCGCCATACCGCCAAACAGAATGGTCAGCGCCAGCGTGCCAAAGGTAATCACAGCGGAATTGATCATCGCTGTGCCGATTTTGCTTTTCGCCCAGGCGTCAGCGTAATTGCCCCACGCAAATGTAGGGATGAACATATTGCCTTCATAAAACACACGGCTTGGGGCATTCAGCGACAGTACCAACAAAACATAAAACGGAATGATGCACATCGCACAGATCAGCATAAGCAGCAGAATGCGCACCGTCTTGAAAAACCATATTTCTTTCACGGTCGCACCCTCCTAATCCTTAGCGCGCGTCAGTCGCATGGAAATCAGCACCGGTATCAGAATAATCATGAACAGAATCATCGCCACAGCAGTCGAGTAGCCTGTACGGCTTCCGTAACACATGCGCATGATATATATGCTCAAGCTTTCCGTCGCATAGCCAGGGCCGCCTTCTGTAAGCGACATAATCACATCAAACACCGACAGTGAGCCGATGATATTCGTTACAATGTTAATGCGGATGGCGGGCATGAGCAAAGGAAGTGTTACACGCGTAAATCGCTGCCATGTGCTGGCCCCGTCAATCATCGCCGCTTCGCGCAAATCGGATGAAATGTTTTGCAGCCCGGCAAGGTAGATAATCATCGTCATGCCTGCATACTGCCAAACGTTCACGAGAATCAGTACAGTCATCGTGGTAGGATAGTCGCTCATCCAATTGCCCAGTTGAAAAGATGTTCCCAGCTGTTCCATCGCGTGGTAAAGAAAGCCACGTCCCGGCTGCAACAGAAAGTACCAGATATACCCCATGATTAAAGGGCTGATAATAGCCGGAAGGTAAATGATCACCCGCGTTGCGCTACGGCCATGAAAAGGCTTTTCCATCAGCAGCGCATACATCAACCCCACTAGATTGAGCAATATGGCACTTCCCGCTGCGAAGATCAATGTGGTTTTGATATCCCCCATCGCCCGCGCGTCCTGAAAGAAGCGTGCGAAATTGTTCAGTCCTATAAACGTCGCTTCGCCCATCCCATCCCAATCGGTGAGACTCATGCCCACGCCCCGGATCAGCGGGTATACGAAGAACGCGCAAAACAGTAGCAATGCAGGCAGCGACATATACTGCGTATACTCCCGTCTGTGCCTTTTGTGCCTCGCCCCGTTGGCGACCCAACCTTTGCTTTGCATGCACATCACCCTTTGTTCTGGATTTTCACCTTCGGGAAAGGAAAAGGCGCCCGTTGCGCAGACGCCTTTTCCATCCGTCTTAAACAATGTTCGGTTTAGAAACCTTCATTCCATGCCTTTTCATAAGCCTTTGCAAAACCCTGAGCATCATAAGTGCCAGCCAGCAGATCCTGCACCAGACGGCCCGCGTCATCGCCACTGAAACCGGCGGGTTTCTCATTGGTGAAGCCAATATTCACAGCCGTATTGAGAACATTCTTCACTTCGGCAGCAAAAGCAGCAGGCGCCCAGTTTGCGTCTACATCCGTAAAGGCGCTGGGAGAACCGAGAGCTTCGCTGTACTTCTTCTGGTTGTCGGCATTGAACAGGTAGTTCAGGAACGCCTTAGCTGCATCCACATTGCTACTGGTAGCGGAGATGGAGTAGCCGCTGTCTTCCGCGCACAATACCACCGGTTTGCTATTTGGCATATAAGCGGGATAAGGCGCAAAGCCGATTTTATCTGCCATGTCGGGATTCGCTTCCAGCAAACCGGAGAGCGCCCACATGCCATTGGAGAACATCGCAGCCTTGCCGGTAACAAATGCCTCCACACAGTTGTCGCTCGTAGCGGTAAGTACGTCTTCATTGATGAGACCGTTCTTTTGCAGATCCAGCAGGTTTTGCGCAAACACAGCCATTGCGCCATCTGCCGCGCCGAAGTTGAGTTTTGCACTGTCGTTGTTCAGCATCGCTTTTTTGCATTCCAAGGCGCCAAGGGTCTGCTTGAGATAGCCGTGGGGGATAAATTCAATCAGGTGTCCAAGATGCCATGCCTCTTTGCCAAAGATGAACCATGGGGTCACATCTGGCATCTGTTGCTTGATGGTGGTAAGATTGGCAACAAACTCATCCCACGTGGTGGCAGGCGTAAGGCCAAGTTTGGCATAGATTTCCTTGTTGTAGAAGAAACCCGCCATGGTCATGTTCGTGCAGACGCGGAATTGCTTTCCGGTTTTCAGGTCGGTGCAGCTGTCTTTCATCGAGGGCACCAGACGGCTCCACCAATCGCTCATATCGCTCAGGTCGAGGTATTTACCCTGATCGACGAACTCCTGCTCGTAGGTGGTCATGACATCGGGTACTTCACCGCTGGCAAACTTTACCTTAATCACAGAACTTGCATCATTTTGATACTCCTGTTCCACAACAATACCAGGGTTGGCAGCGTTAAACTCATCGATGATGCCGTTCAGCAGATCAATGGTTTCAATCTTTCCTGTGAAGAAACTCACCTTGGTGTCAGCCACGGCAGTCAGAACCGAAAGACACAGTGTGAGCGCCAGCAACAATGCCAGTACCTTTTTCATGGATGTTCCTCCTCTATCCCGCCCCCTTGGGGGCTCACTTGATAATCTTATTATACGGCACCTTTTGTAAAGAGAAATACCGTGATTTTTCGAATTAGGTGTCAGTTTTTTGGATCAACCCCCGACGGCGTTGCAATGCCTCTTTTCGCACAGTATAATAAAATCACAAGGCGGTGAGTGGATGAAGGGAAGTATAAAGCAAAAGCTGTTGGTGATCATTTCCGCACTGATTCTGGTTTCGGTACTGGCGGTTACTGTGCTTACCTATGAAAACTACAGCACCGATCTCATCACCCAGAGTACGCAAAACACCCGACAACTGCTTGTACAGCTTGGTATCAACGTCGATACCTATCTGGATGAGCTGTTTCGGCTATGCCTGTCTCCTTATTATAACAAGCGTGTGATGGAGCAACTGGAAACAACCCCTGCCACCGCCGCTGAAAAACTCGCCAAGCGCCGCACGATTGAGGATTATCTTACCGAAGTAATGACCTTACCCCGAAGCGACATTCTGCGAGCGCATATTTTAAGCGATGAGATTTATTCCAGCAGTAAAACGCGCTACAGTGCGGATATCTCCAAGGATTACCGACAAGAAAACTGGTACGTTCAGGCACTTTCAAGGGAAGATGCAACCTTTCTTCCCGCACACACCGAAACGCAGGGTAAAACCATTGTTTCTGTTTTCTCGATTGTGCAGCGAATCAACAGCACCCGCAACAGCGGCGAGGTGTTAGGTATGATCCGCGTAGATGCAAACTATCATGGAATCAAAGCCGTGTGCGACCGCGCGGGTACGGGTGATGGAAGTGCGCTATATATTCTGGACAGCACAGGCGGCGCCATTTACCACAACAATCTGATTGGAAACCAAGGCACTCAGGCAGCCGTCACAGCGGCATTGGCTGGGCACGACGGCGAAACTACCTTCACCTTCCGCATGGATGGTGCGGATTATCTTGTGAATGTACAAGCACTGCAAGTAACGGATTGGCGTATCATCGACGTGCACTCCATGCGTACTCTGACTTCCGCAGCCACACAGGCACGTAACAAGGCATATCTTCTTGCCTTTCTTTGTGCAGTTCTGGGCGTGCTGATTACCGTTCCGCTGGTTAAACAATTTTTAAAGCCGATCTTTCAGATTACCGACCATATGCGCCGGATTCAAACCGGCGACCTGACCGTACGCGCGAGTGTTGATGGGCATGATGAACTTGCCTACCTCGCCCGATCGTTCAATGAGATGATCGATCAAATCCATGCGGAAATGGAGCGTAACAACCTGCTCACACGTCAGGTATATGAAGCCCGTTATCTAGAAAAGGAGGCGCAGTACGCCGCGTTATGTAATCAGATACGCCCGCACTTTCTATTTAATGCCCTCAATACCATTCATCTTTTGATTATGACAAGCCGCGGCGACGAAGCCGTGCAATGTATTGATATGCTGGCGACGCTCTTGCGCGGCATGGTAAATGCGGACCGTGAAATCACCTTGCGGGCAGAGATGAAGATTGTCGAAAGCTATCTTGCCTTACAGCAAAAAAGATACGGAACCCTTAGTTATAGTCTCCCAGATGTTGTTAAGTGGGAATATTATCAGTTGCCTGCATTAACCGTTCAGCCACTGGTAGAAAACGCGTTGGTGCATGGTTGTGAACCCAAACGGGGTAAAACGCAAATTACCCTGTCCGTTTGCGAAACGGAAAGCGAGTTACAGATTATCGTGACCGATGATGGCATCGGCATGAATGAACCTACACTGGTCGCTGTTCGAGAATCATTGAGCGCGCCTACCGTTGAGCCACTGACGGGTGAATCCGGTGTAGGCCTTGTGAATATTTCTCGGCGCGTGAAGCTTCGCTTTGGTGAAATGTACAGCTTGACCATTGAATCCCAAGAAGGAGAGGGCACCGTTGTAACGCTGCATTTGCCGCTGGAAGGAGGAGACGCATGTACCGCGCATTGATTGTTGAGGATGAAGATCTGATGCGGGATTACCTCGCCGCAAAACTGAGTGAGCTTTGTCCTGAATGGGAAGCCGCCGCAACCGCTTCCGATGGCATGGAAGCCGTCGAGCGATTGGCTCATGAACGCTTCGATGCTGTTTTGACTGACATTCGCATGCCCGGCATGGATGGGTTGGAACTTGCGCGCTTTATCCGCCATAACGATGCAGATATGCCGATCCTTATTTTATCCGGCTATGACGAGTTCGATTATGCCCGGTCTGCCGTTCGGTTGAATGTATTTGACTATCTCCTGAAACCGCTCAATGAATCGGAACTCTCCGCAGCTCTATCCGCAATGGCTTCACAGGTTGCTGCAAAGCATGGGGATCGGATGGCTGATAACCTGATCAATGCACTACAGGGTGATGAGACAGCGCGTGAGCCGCTAATCAAGCTACTGGATGGCAAACCAAGCGGCCTTCTCTTATTCGCACCTTCCCTAACCTCGGATTTGGATGCGGGCAGCGGCAAGTTGTTTCAACTGCAAGAAAAGTTAGCGTTGGTATTCGCCCCGCTTGTTGCGCGCCTTCCCTACTGCACAGCGGTATTATGCACCGCCAGTGATCCATTGCTGGTACAAACAGAATGCCGTATGGCTGCTCAACATTTCACCAAAATGAATCCCATGATTAGCCTTGTTTGCAGCTATGCAGCATTTGACCCACAGCACATCCGCCAGTGCAGGGCAAATGCCGAAACTGTCCTGCGTCTCGCTCTTGCGTTGGATGAGCCTTTACTTTCAGATAACCTGCTATACGAGCAGAGACAAGCGCAGGCCCGATTAAACGCGATGCTTGACGACCTGAACACGTCGCTTTCCTCCGGCATACTTGCCGATGAGCGACGTGCGAGTTTGTTGTCGGCTTTGCTCGAGTTCCCAGAAAAATCTCATCAAACTGCCGCCCTATCATTGCTTTACGATTGTGAAACGGATGAAACGTTGCGTCGGAGTGCATTACAAATCTTTTTGGATTCCGGCACTTGGACAGAACCGCCTAAATTATCAGCACAGACAATGTTCTCCCGTGCTCTTGATCGTCTGTTTGCTAATGACCATCCCGTTACAAAGCCTGCCTCAGCTTTGGTGGAGCAAGCTAGGGAATTCCTGCAGTTCCATTTTTCCGAACCCATGAGCCTTGCCTCCCTGGCAGACAAACTGGGGATTACTTCCGCTTACTTAAGCTCACTGTTCCATCGGGAAATGGGTTTAAGCTATTCACAATACCTGCTTCAACTTCGCATGGAAGATGCCGCTCGGCGGCTGCTGGGAAACCCAAACAGCAAAATATTCGAAATCAGCGACGCTGTGGGCTTTCCCTCTGCCAAGCACTTTACTCATGTTTTCGGCCAATACTTTCGAATGTCTCCCAAGGAATACCGCGATAGCAAAGGAAAAAGGTAGCGAGCGTTGTGATGCCTTCGTGTATACGCCAAATAATGCAAATTTGTATGAGACCCATCGCTGTCCCTGTGATTTCATTGTTTGAATTTGCAGCGTGAAAACACGAGACCTCACTTCGACCCAAATGGCATGATGTTGATGCACACCCAAAGCAGTTACCATTGGCTTTCCTTCGTATATTCTTATTGTGCAATAATGTGTAACCCATTGCGTGAAACATCATTAGGCTTATATCTGTGTTTATTATGTTTCAATCATGTTTTTCATCAACTGTTAATATTTCGGTATTGAGTCTGTTAACTGAATATAATACAATGTATATAAATGGATTTCTTTCAAAAATTAACTGAATGTGAATGTTTCTTTTCACTACAGAATGGGTAAAACAAAACTGGAATCCAAAGAAACTATGAGGAGCTGTGAAAAATGGCCGTTAATGCATATATCAACTTCAAGGGAAACTGCCGTGAAGCGGTGGAGTTCTATGCGAATGTGTTCGAATCTGAAAAAGCCAAGATCATGACCTACGGAGAGCAGGATCATGGTTTCCCCATGCCGGAAGAAACCAAGAATCTGGTAATGCACACCGAACTTAAAATCATGGGAGATACCGTGATGTTCTCTGATGTGCCCAACAATATGCCTTTTACGGTTGGCAATAACATCTGTCTCGCTATCACCAGCGATAACGCGGAAGTTTTAAAAGCCGCCTTTCAGAAATTGAAAGTAGACGGTCATGTGATTATGGAGCTTCAGGAGACCTTCTGGAGCAGCCTTTACGGCTATGTGACCGACAAGTATGGAGTAGGCTGGCAACTGAGTCATATGGCTTCAGAACAAAGGGATGAAAACTTGAAAACTCCAAATGTGAAGGGAGCGGTATGATATGAAGACAATTGTACCACACCTCTGGTTTGACAAGGAAGCAAAAGAGGCCGCCGAGTTTTATATCAGCCTATTTGATCAATCAAAGCTTATCGACACGGATGTGTTACATGATACACCTTCCGGCGATGCAGAAACCGTTGATTTTGAATTAGCCGGTCAACCATTTGAAGCCATCAGTGCCGGACCTTATTTCAAGTTTAATCCCTCTGTATCCTTAATGGTGGCATGTTCCACCGCAGAGGAAGTAGACACTCTGTGGAAAGCACTGTCTGAGGGTGGAACAGAGCTCATGCCATTGGGCGAATACCCCTTTAGCCGCCGTTATGCCTGGGTACAGGATCGCTATGGCCTTTCATGGCAACTTTCGCTGACGGATGGTAACAAGCCCGCACAGAAAATCACCCCTAATTTGCTATTTTCCGGTGCGGCCAATGGCCGCGCTGAAGAAGCTGTAAGGTTTTACACGAAGGTATTTAACGATTCCGGCATTGATGAGGTAAGCCAATATGGCGAAGGTGAAGCCGATTCTTCTGTCGCGAAAGTAAACTATATCGGTTACCGATTGCTGGGACAAGCGTTTTCCGCAATGGACAATGGCTTTGATGTTGATTTCACTTTTAACGAAGCAATCTCATTTATGGTGTACTGCGATACTCAAAAAGAGATTGATTACTACTGGGAAAAGCTTTCCCATGTGCCCGAAGCAGAAGCTTGCGGATGGCTGAAAGATCAGTTTGGCGTCTCCTGGCAGATTGTGCCGAGTGAAATGAGCGAAATGCTCAGCACTGGCACCGAGGAACAAATTCAGCGTGTGGTTGAGGCATTTTTACAAATGAAAAAGTTTGACATTGCAACGCTGAAAAAGGCGTTTATTGGCTGATAGGGAACCTCACCATATCGAAGGAGTTGCCATATGGAGACCAATGCTGCAATCAAAGTGATCTTTATCAATCTTCCGATCAAAGAAATCGCCCGCACGCGAGAATTTTGGACAAAGCTTGGCTTTGCCTTTAACGAGGATTTTTCCGACGATAAAGCATTATGCCTTGTGTTGAAACAGGATTCGATTTATGCAATGCTGATAACGCATGAATACTTTCAAACCTTCACAAACCGACCCATTGCGGATCGTTCAACTACACAGGTATTGCTGGCGGTAGATGTCGGCAGCCGTGAACGGGTAGACGAGATCATGCGGATTGCTGTTGAAAATGGCGCTACCCGTTACTTACAACCCGAGAACTATGGCTGGATGTATTATGACCGATTCGCCGACCTTGATGGACATCAATGGGAAATTTCTTACATGGACGCAACCCTTCTGCCCAAAGAGAAAACACAACCATAATTAAATCAGGCATCCAGTATACCCGTCCGAAAAGGTTGCTGAAAGCGGTTGCAACCTCACAATAAGTGATAGATACAGTGGGTCTCCATCCGATGGATCTGGCTAATAGCTCTTCCAGATTGGGTCTGCAGGTATTGCTCGGTTTGGGAACAAAGGCCATGATGATTCAACAACTGTCGCGGGTACAGAACAAACCGCTGATAGAGAAGTTCAACAACGGAACATGCTTGTTTTGTCTGAAATGAGCCAGCACACACCTGTGTGCAGAAACGGAAATTCACGATGAAAAAAGAAGCAATCACTGTGCAAGTTACAGTCAATGCACCGCTGAGCCGTGTTTGGGAAAAATGGATTACCCCCCAAGATATCATGAATTGGAACAACGCTACCGATGACTGGTATACCCCATCTGCACAGAATGACCTCCGTGTAGGCGGTAAGTTCACTTCTCGCATGTCGTCTCGGGATGGCAGTATGAGTTTTGACTTTTCCGGCGTATATTATGAGGTCATCCCCGAAAAGAAACTTGCTTACAACTTGGGAGACGAACGAAAAGTAAGTGTAGAATTCAACGTTGTAAAAGACGGGGTGCAGGTGACTGAGATTTTTGATAGGGAGCACGAAAATTCAGCCGAGGCGCAAAGAACTGGATGGCAAGCGATTTTGGACAATTTCAAGCGTTATGTCGAAAAAGCATAAAGCTTATCCATCATCCACATTCACTAGGAAAGGGTGCCTGCTTCAT
>Ga0302293_10001088_pt1 | contig 13766 bp, 15 predicted proteins | sample III_Fen_N2_2_FD_198758 | JGI IMG/M metagenome (GOLD analysis project Ga0302293, IMG submission 198758) | Peat permafrost microbial communities from Stordalen Mire near Abisko, Sweden - III_Fen_N2_2 | ecosystem: Environmental > Terrestrial > Soil > Wetlands > Permafrost | place: Sweden: Abisko...
GCATGGACAACCTCGATCGAGGGTTTTGACTCGAGGCTCGAGATCATGCCGCCGCGCTGGGTAATCTGGCTCATCGCCTCGCCGACGAAATCTTTCGGGCATAAAATGTCGACGTTCATCACCGGCTCGAAGAGTTCGGGGCTGGCCTTGCGGCAGGCTTCGTCGAAACCGATGGATGCCGCGGACGTGAACGCGAAGGGCGATGACGTAAGTTCGTCGTACTTGATTGCGGTAAGCGTAACGCCGACGTCCGCGCACGGATAGCCGTACTGGATGCCGGAGCCAAACGAGTTCGTAATAGCCTGCTCGATCGACTCGAATATTTCTTCCGGTATCTGCGCTTTCTTGACCGTATTATGATACTGATTTCCGGAACCGCGCGGAAGCTGCTCGACGCGGAGCGTTACGCCCGCGGTCGCTTCCTTGCCACCGATATTTTTCGAGAAGTTTTCCGTGTGCTCGGCAACCGCCGTGACCGACTCGCGGTACGTAACCTGCGGATTACCGACCCTTGCCTGCACCTTGAAATCGTCGATCATGCGCGTGACGAGCACGTCGATGTGAAGCTCGCCCATACCCGAAATAATAAGCTGCCCCGTCTCGGCATCTTCCCGGCTTGTGAAAGTCGGATCCTCGCGCGAAAGAATTTCAAGGGTTTCTTTCATCTTGTCCCGTTCGCTCATCGTCTTCGGCTCGATGGAAACGGAAATAACCGGCTCGGGGAAATGCATTTTCTCGAGAAGGATCGGCATGCCCTCGCTCCCTATCGTGTCGCCGGTCTGCGCGAGCTTCATCCCGATAATCACCGCGATGTCTCCCGCCTCGACGGATTCCATCGCCTCGGATTTATTTGAGTGCATGCGCAAAATGCGGTTCACACGCTCTCTCTTTTTCTTGCCCACGTTGTAAATCTGATCGCCCGTCTTGATCTTGCCGGAGTACAAACGGACATAGCAAAGCGAGCCCGCCTCGCGGTCATATTGAATCTTGAACACAAGACCGAGCGCGACCCCGTCGACCTTGCAGGGAACCGCGATCTCCTCTTCCTTCTTCACGTGAAAACCCACGGCCGCCGGAACTTCGTCCGGCGCGGGAAGATAGTCAACGATCGCGTCGATCAATGGCTGAATACCCTGATTGCGCCTTGAAGCGCCGCAAATGAACGGGATAAAATCGCGAGAAATCGTCGCACGGCGGATTTCCTTGATGATGAGAGCGACGGGAACTTCCGCGCCTTCAAGAATAAGCTCGGTAATCTCGTCGGATTTGGACGAAACCGCGTCGAGCATCTTCTCTCGCCACTCTTTCGCCTCCGCGAGACGCGAGTCGGCGATCGGAGAGATATCCATCTTCTCGCCCTCGGTCTCCGCGTCCCAGCGTATTTCCCTCATGTTCACGAGATCGATGACACCCTCAAATTCCGAGCCTTGTCCTATCGGAATCTGGAGCGGCACGCAGACTGCGCCGAACTTGTCGACCACGTCCTTAATGGCCCCGAAAAAATCCGCGCCGACGCGGTCCATCTTGTTTACGAAACAAACGCGCGGAACTTTATATTGATCGGCCTGATGCCACACCGTTTCGGTCTGGGGCTGAACGCCGCCGACCGCGCAGAGCACTGCAATCGCCCCGTCAAGCACCCGAAGAGAACGCTCCACCTCGGCCGTAAAATCCACATGCCCGGGCGTATCGATAATATTTATCTGGCAGTCGCGCCAATAGGTCGTCGTCGCCGCGCTCTGAATAGTGATGCCCCGCTCCTGCTCCTGGGCCATCCAGTCCATCGTCGACTCGCCGTCGTCAATCTCGCCAATCCTGTGAATCTTTCCCGTATAAAAAAGAATACGCTCGGTCGTCGTGGTCTTGCCCGCGTCGATATGAGCCATAATCCCGATATTGCGCATTTTATCCAGCATATGTAACTCCAATCGGGTACATCTTACCGATTTGACGGAGTTTTCTCAAGGGTCGCCGGTAATCAAAGGAAGATCGCAGAAGTCGTGCTCGCTCGAATTCGAGGGGTCAGACACCAGTATGTTTCTGGAAGGAGGGGTCCGGCTGTCGCCAAAGAAGGACAGCTCCCCTTTATTTTCCAGCCAAGAATCCATATCCTGCGTAAAAGACTCTTCAGGAGTCCCAATGCATAAACAATTTTTTTCACTTCCCGGAATCGTCAAAGCGGCCAGAACAACTTTTTCACATGAGCCTCTATTGCTCGACCCAAAGTGCGACATTGTGTTCAAGGCGATCTTCACGCACGGAAATGCCGGACGTATTGCACTTCTCGGCTTGTTGAACGCCGTTCTCTCTTTTCCATAAGGCAAAAAAGTTGCGAAAATAGAATATCTCAATACTCATGCATACGGCATGTTTCACGGACAAAAGAAACCGGTAATGGACATCATCGTCCGAACGGAGGACGAGCGCATGATCAACATCGAAATGCAAGTCGAGAATAAAGATAACTATTTTTACCGTGCATATCGATCAACATCCTCGATTACAACCTGAATACAGGTCTGTCCGATTTTCACACCTGTTACCGGATGCATGAAACCACAAAACTGCGTCCAATGCCATCGCCACTTACTGAAATCCACTTTATTGAATTAAAGAAATTAAAAACAGTATATTTATGGTGAGATGCCAGAAAACACCCTTGAAAAATGGGCGTTTTACTTCAAGGTGTACTCACCTTGCAGGATTTTGCCGGAAAACAAGTATCCGGAAATCATGAATCAAATTTTGAAAGATGAAAAGGATATTTATATGGCAGAAGTAGCCCGGATCAAAGTGAGCCTCATGGATAAATTCCTCTATAGCTATCGCAGTTACCAGCGAGCCCGATGGGATGAAAAATCCAGCCTTAGTTACGCCCGTGAACAGGCTTTGGCTGAAGGTAAGGCTATCGGAAAGCAGAAGGCTTAGCTGAAGGACTGAAGAAAAGTCAGTTTGAAATTGCCAGACATCTGAAAGCCGAAGGAATAACTGACGAAATTATTGAACGCACTACCGCCTTGAGCGCAGAAGAGATCGTCAAGTTGTAAAAGGTAAGTCTGTCCCTATGAGATTCCTGCGAGTTCCAAAAAAACCACCGTTTCCGATGGTTTGAAAAAGAGATATCCAGGGACAGACCCACAGATCAGGATTTCGTAGCTCCGTCGCCGATACACAGCCAGTCTCCCGTAATTATAACCGGGGATGTTTGTGTTCCGGGTTTTGAGGTTGTAGAATCAATCCACGAAAAGGTGCAAGTACCATCAGCATTAAGAATAAAGGTATATGTAATAGTAGAACTCGGTATATCAGTCGCGGCAAAAGTTCCGGTCGAATTCGTATAATAGTTACTTATAGTTTTTCCATCTGTAATGACATATTCAGTTTTGGAGTAAATTGGAGTTGATCCCGTACTAATGGAACTGGTTAGAAAGACCCATGTCCCCGTTATTCCCGATCCGGTTGTTTGTCGCTTCGCCACGTTCGTATAGATTTTACCATTAATTATGACCACTTGTGTTGTGCTTGTTTGTATGCTCGAATAATGAGCCCATGTTAACATAGCGATATCAACAGTATCGTTGTTTGAATAAGCCGAATCCGTTGGAATTGTAGTCAACACGTTATCTTTTACAGAAATTGTTCCCTTGTCAAAATTCCAATCAGTCCAGGTTTTCGTTGTGTCCGTTGTTGATGTATAAACTCTTTTTCTCTGTTTGGAATATGTTCCGTCAGCATTATAAGTCGTTGTAGTTTCACTGATAAAATTATAAGATTTTTTGTAATCCGGTGTAGCACTGCTGGATGTGCCGCCTCCCGTGCTTGTTGTTTTCCAGCTGCCAGTCATATTCGCGACCGTCGCCGGAGTTATCGTGACAGTTGGGGCAGATGGGGTGTCCACGTTGTCGGATGAGGTTGCCTGTTTGCACGCAACTAAAGAGATTGCACATGCCGCGCACAGCGCCATTGCTGCAGTCGTTTTCAATGAAATCATTTTTTATTGTCTCCTTGTAATAAATAATTGTACGTTATTACTAAAGATGAATAATAACACGAGAAACGGCAAACAGCAATACTTAAAAACTACTCAGATGGGTTCCGTCCCTACTCCCTAACCGAAAGCTGCGAGAACACCGATTCCTGGCTTGAGGTCATTACGCTAAGGCGCGATGCCGTAGCGGAAAGACTTTCGGACTGAGTCGACAATTCGCCGACGGACGACGATATTTCCTCAAGGCGGCTCGCGCTTTTATTGCTCATCGTCTCGATCGCGTCCAGATTCGTCTGCACGCTATTCCCTGCGGACACTATGCCTTTTACGGAATTCTCTATCGAGCCAATTGCGATATTCGCGTCCTTGATGACAGCCACGATCGACTCGAATGACTTCTGCGCAAGGAGCGTCTGGTCCATATTCACAGTCATCCGCTGAGAGCCCTGCGCGCTTGTTTTCGTGAGCGCATCCATCAATCCTGTAATCTCGGTTACGAGGGCGCGGATGTCCTCGGCGGTCCGGTGGGAATTTCCCGCAAGGGTCCGGATCTCCCCGGCGACGACCGCAAAAGACTTGCCCGCAGCGCCCGCGCGCGCCGCCTGTATCGAGGCATTGATGGCTAGCACGTTCGTGTTTTCGGCTAGCGACTCGATCACCGTCGTAAACTCCGTGATCCTGGACAAGCGCCCCTGAAAACTTGCGAGTTCGGTAACGATCGAATCAATCACGTTCTTGAGATACTGAGTGTCTTTCCAGGTCTCATCCATGGAAGCCGCGCCATGCATCGACTCGTCGGACATCTTGCCGACGAGAGACGAATAGCGACCGAGAGAATCCTGCACTCCGTGAATTTTTCCGGTAAGGTTTTTAAGTTCCTGATCATTGGCGCTGATCCTGTTTTTTTCCTCGCGGATATCGTCGCGGATTCCGAGGATGGCACTGCCGATCTGTTCGTTCGCCCGGGACGACTGCTCGGCCGCGGCCGCGAGTTCCTGGCTTTCTCGCGAAAGCAAACTGATGTTGTCCATGATCGAAAGAATGATCTCGCGGAAATTCGAAGGTTCAGTATTGAACGTCGTCACCTTCATGCCGAGCGCCGCTGCCTTGTTGATTTCTTTCACGACGGAGGGATCCACGACGACGGTCGCGAACCCGTTATATTTTTCCCTGATAAATTTGTCGATGGCGGGAGCGAAAAGCCTTACCGATCCGAAATTGTTCCAGTCCTCGAAAACGTCGAGCACATCGACCGACGCGCCATACGCTTTCAGCGCCTCGCGAGCCGCGGCTGCCCCCCGGCCAAGACCTTCGAAAAAACCGGTAGAAAGGGGAAGAATCAGTCCAAACCGGTATTTTTTTCCCGACGTATTTATAGACGGTACCGCGAGCTGAGCCTTTTCCTCGTCCTTCATTATCCTGCAATTTTTCGCGTCGTCCCAATAAGTTTGATAATTTTTCATGGTGATCGTGATCGGTTCCATAAAGAACTTCGGTGTCACCGGCTTCCAGCTTGTCTCGCACGAGTTATAGAGATGAATGAGAGCATTCCAGGCTTGCGCATAGGAATTCTGCTCGATGAGGCAGGATACGCGCCCGGATTTCAGCAAGTCAATATTATCGGGCATCGCATCGAAGACCACCATTTTGATGCCTCGATTAGCCTTCGCGATCACCTCGGCCGCGGCGACAGGCGTATGGCCGTCGGTAATATATACAAGATTGATATCAGGATTGGCAGCAAGCATTTCCGCGCAGGTGACAGCCGTCGCGTCGCGGTTTCCGGCGCCCTCGAACACGCCCGTCAAGACAATACCCGGATTCTTTGCCGAAAGATAGTCGAAGCAACCCTTCATGCGAAGCACATGGTTTACCTGATTGAATGACGGAATGACGCAGGCAACCTTCCCTTTCCCGCCTAAAATACCCGCGATCTCGCGCCCTGCGACTGAACCTTCCTGATAGCTATTCGCTCCCGAAAAACAAATTCTGCGCGAAGGGACATTGGTTATTGAATTAAAATCGCTCACTCCGGATAACAGAACGGAAAGAAGCCCTTTGCCCTCTTCGGTAACGACGGAGCTTGAAGCGGGAGCAATATGATTGCGAAGATCTCCCGACGCGAACGAAGAAAGGCCGTGTCCCAAAGATCCGGCGGTTTCGGCAAGAGGACCTTTAATGTCCTGAACGATCAACAGTAATGATCGATAGCGTGAATACGACAAAACGCACAAGAGTCCCAGAACGATAACAAGCACCAAAAGAACGATCACAATGGTCATCAAGGTTACCCCACAGCAATTAAAGTATATCATAAACTAATTATAATTGCACGGATATCGCAAAACAGACCGATATCACTCGCAAACAATGCCATGGCAAAGCAAATAAAAATAGAGTTTAAACGCTTGCACAAATTTATTCACTTCCAATCCCTACACGAAAAAAGAAAAAAAAAAGTCAGATCCTTCTATGCTATAATAAAATTATCAGAGGTTTTAAATGTCACAACAAAATATATATGACAACGAAGTGTTTTTTGAAGGTTATAGAAATATCCGAAAGAACAGAGGTAATGCGAATATTTTAATTGAAAAACCGGCATTATTTTCTTTGCTTCCTGATCTACGAAATAAAACGATACTAGATTTGGGTTGTGGTTATGGCGAGAATTGCGGCGAATTTATTGCATTGGGGGCAAAAAAAGTAACAGGAATCGATATATCGGAAAAAATGCTCGAGGTTGCGCAAATCGAAAACAGCGATCGCAAGATCGAGTACAGAAATATTTCAATGGAAAATATACATCAGCTCCAGGATACGTTTGATGTCGTCATAAGTTCATTGGCCATCCATTACGTGCGGGATTTTGCCACATTAGCGAAAAACGCGTACAATCTATTGCGGAACAGCGGCGTTTTTATTTTCTCGCAGGAAAATCCGCTGAATACGTGCTTCACCGCCGGAAATCGCTGGACAACAAACGCCGACGGGAATGCGGTATATGCAAACATTTCGAATTACAGTGTCGATGGTGAAAGAAAATCAAAATGGTACATTGATGACGTGCAAAAATACCATAGAACGTTTTCAAGCATAATTAACGCGCTGATCAACGCGGGGTTTATAATCGAAAGGCTTCTCGAGCCCGTACCAACGGAAGAAGTGATGAAATCGTACCCCGAATACAAAAAAGATATTCATAAACCGGATTTCTTGCTTGTAAGGGCAAAAAAGTAGATTTATATGAAACAGATGAAATCAAGAATTATCGTGTCGTTCGCGGCGCTTGTTTTGCTTACGTGCTGTCAACGACAGACACAAGGCGAATTGAATCTGGATTATAAAACAGAGATAAACGGAACAGGCGAAATAGGGATTATCAAAAAACCGATTCCCGCCGATTATCGTTTTATTTTTGGAAGCAAGACCGTATTCCCTTCATATGATGATCAATCGAAGGATGGTTTTACAATCGACTTGAGAAGCGCCAATCTGTCAAAATTTGATTTATCGGGCAAAAGCCTTGAATTATTGCGGTCAACGTTCGATTCAAAGACAGTTTGGCCCGAGAGCTTACCTGCGGTCTTTCTTCCTGACACGATAATGGATCTGGGAAAAGACCCCGGATTAAACATACGAACATTGCATGCCTTGGGGATTACCGGAAAAAACGTGAGCCTGGCAATAATCGACCAAACATTACTCGTTGATCATATTGAATACAAGGATCAACTTCGTTTATACGAGGAAATTCACAATCCCGGGGACGAAGCGTCAATGCACGGATCTGCCGTTGCGTCGATAGCCGTGGGAAAAACCGTGGGCGTCGCTCCGAACGCCGATTTATACTACATAGCGGAAACTCATGGAGTGTTAACAAATGGAAAATTTGCCTGGGATCTTTCGTACTTGGCGCAATCGATCGACAGAATTTGCGAAATAAACAAATCGCTTCCACAGGAGAAGAAAATACGCGTCGTGTCAATTTCATTAGGCATCAACGGTAATTTCCATAATTCAAAGATGGCATTAGCCTCGATCAAAAAAGCCGCAGAACAAAACATATACGTGGTTTTTTGCGATAGCGACAATTTTATGGGTATGTTCAGAAATCCTCTTCTTGATCCAAATGACTTTTCGTCATATGAACCCGGGTTAGTATGGAGTCAATTTTACTATAAAAAGGATTCGCAAAAAAAGTATAAAGATACGGTCATGATTCCAATGGACTCAAGATGCGTGGCGAGCCCGACAGGAACGAGTGACTATGTCTTTTATTATGAAGGCGGATTGAGCTGGTCCGTGCCCTATGTGGCCGGTGTCTATGCATTGGCGTGTCAGGTTTACCCGAAAATCACGCCGACTGTATTTTGGGAAATTGTCCGAAGAACAGGCGAAACTATTATTCTTACGAAGGATGGTAACGGTTCGAAATTTGGCTGTATAATTAATCCCGTAAAAATTATTGAAGAAATAGGGAAATTAACATAGCGGCAGATACAAAATGCCGCTGACCCGGTAACAGTTTATATCATTTGAGCTGTTTACATTGGACAGGGGAACCCATGCGCATACAAAAAAATATTTCGGTATCTATGGCTTGCACAATTATTTCGATTCTTGTTCTTTTGGAATCATGTTCGTCAATGCCTTTTGCTGAGGCAAAGTTTGCCGAAAAGACAAACTCTACGGAACTGTATTCGTTTGACCGGAAGAACGTTCAGGATATCGGAAAGGTTTATCATTATCTTAAAACCGATTCAGTTGGATTTCTTCGCTGTGACGTTTGGATCTATATCGCATCGGCAACGCATACGGAAAGCTTTAAGATATATCCGTTTCCTGTTTTACGCGGGACAACGGATTTAGTGACCGCAGATTATGACAGTTCAAATTTCCAGACGACTAAAACCACGAGCCTTTTGGTTTCGCCGGATGGATCGCGGAGGCAAAACCTCAGCATTGAGACCAACGCCGATGGCACAATGGAAACCGTTACCAATAATGACGGATCGACTTACGCGGTGAGAATTGGACATACTCCGACGTATAACTGGAATTTTGACTGGTGCGATTTTGGTTTTATGTACAGGCATTTGATTAGCAAAGATTCTACTTTTGAGGTTGGCGTAACATCCGTGACTTCCGACTTTCATTTGCTTTACGCTGGGACAACGAAGCTCAAATTCCAGGGAAAACTGGATTACCTGGGACGTTCATGCAATTATTACACTATTGAGGGAGAGGCATTTGGCACTAAAATTGGCAAATATTATGCCGATGCCAATACTGGTGCGATAGTTGAAATCACTTCGCCGGTGCCCGACAATCCCAATTTTCGTTCATTCAAGCTAACGTTACTGGATACATTTGATACTTCTAACGATAAGTGGAATGAATTTATCATGGAAAAAACAAAAAAAGCATTGTGGAAATAGAGTCTTTTGGCGAAATGCCGTATTATCACCTCGGACGGGAAGAAAAAGAGACGTACCGATGCGGCAATTCCTTAACACCGGCTTTGCATATGATAAAAACAATGCGATACAGGGGCATTGTCCGGCTGCCTCAGAATAATTATTCAGGAATTGGCGGTTTCGCAAGTTGATTCGCCTACGCAATCAGTAACAAGGAATACCATGAAGATCGGAGCATATCAATTTAAAGCATCCAACTCTATTGAAGAAAACTATCAAGCAATTTTACGGGGAATAAATCGCGCACATGACAATGGAGTAAAAATTCTGTTTTTTCAGGAATGCGCGCTAACGGGATATCCACCGATTGAAATTAAAAGCACGGATGCCGTCGATTTTGAATACTTGAAAACCGCAAAAGAAAGAATACAAGAAAAAGCGATTCAGCAAAATATGAATATCGTTCTGGGATGCATAGATAAAATTTCGACCAAATACGCCAACATCATAGAAGTTTACCGGGCGAATGGCGCTTTAGCAACGGCGTATGGCAAACGTGCGCTTTGGGGATGGGACGCGGAGAACTTTATTCCCGGAAATAGTAAGGGAATAATAGAAATTGAAGGGCTGAAAATTGGAATTCGAATTTGCTATGAGACAAGATTTCCCGAGTATTTCAGGGAACTTTTTGTCGAAAGCATTGATGTATCCTTTATTGCGTTTTGCGATGTCTCCGAAAGCGCAAATGACGGGAGATACGATCTGATGATGTCTCATATCCGAACGAGAGCGGTTGAGAACGCATTTACCGTAATTACCTCAAATAGCATCTCAAAATACCAAACGGCCCCGACGTGCGTGATAGATCCGGACGGAAATATTATATGCGAGGCAGAAAAAAATATTGAGTCATTAATTGACTATGAAGTAACAAAAAGCGAAATCAATTTCGGAAGAAAAGGCAGAATCGAGGGATCAAAAAAACTGGCACAAAAAAAATGACGATAGAACCCGATTCCTTCGATTTAATCGAAAATTCAGATCGGCTTCATTCGACGAAAATGGGGATTGATAGAATCAGGACAAACCTTGAACTGGACGCGAAGGGAAAAATTGGTATGTCAACACCGATACATGAGTGATTACCGTCAACGCTCACAGCTACACGATCATTACCGCGCATAAAATACCGGGACACTCCGTTCAGTGAGCGCGGGAGCGGACTCAGCGCATGAGATCCCCCATCAATTTAATAAACTCTTAAGAAATGCTTCATCTCGGCTTTAGCACTGCCCTGTATTCTCCGAGTATCCGATGAGGAGGATATGCATGAAGGCAACGATACAGAGATTGATAGCACTTGCAGCGGTGGGCGGCGCATGTTTCGCGCTTGGCGCGCAGGACGCGAATGTAGATGAGAATGTGGATTCAAAAGGAATTCTCCTGAGTATCTCGGAGAAGAAAATAGCGGATTTGACGGTTGCTGATTTGGAAGCGATCGCATCGGCCAAGTCAATTGAAAGGCAAAAACGCCATTATGTGGAAGGGGCAGCGGTCGGCTCGTTCCTGATTCCGGGAGTGGGACAATTTATGACCGGAGACAAAGTTGGCGGATCGCTCCGTCTTGCGGGACAACTTGCGCTCGTGGCCGGAACGATGTATGGCGCATGGCTTTTATTGCCTTCCGAATTCCGGGGATCAAACTTGTCGAGAGGCGAAAGACGCGATTTGGTTCAAAATTACAAGGACAACGGCGAACGCAACCGGCTATATGCGAGTGCGGCCGTCATGACGGGCGGTTTTGCCCTGTCGGTTATTCACAGTGTTTGGGCGGCAACGGACGCAAAAAAACAAGCTACCGAAAATATCAATGCGGGGAAGGTAACATTTAAGCCCTCATTATATATCGGTGCTCATGGCATGGGTCCATCGATCAGAATGGCATGGTGAGGAAAAAATGAAAAATCGGAAAATATACCGGATTGCTTTTGCCGTGACGGGAATTGGCTCGACCGTTCTTGCCCTGATTTTGGCATTTACGCCTTTGGGTAACGAGACCGGAATTGATTTTAAAGAACACGTTGTGAATATGCATAGCCATTCGTCGCAAGAACGAATTGGTCCTGAAAAAGACAACCATGGAAAACGCGGCGGTTTTCTATTCCTGACAGTCGGTGCCGGCCTGTTGCTACTTGTTCGCAGAAAAAAATCGGCGGGTACGGAAACTGACCCAAAAACGGAAACAGAACCGATGGATGAGCTGGCTTCGCTCTATGGTCAAGGTTCGATAACGCGCGATGAATTTCTGGGACGAAAATCCGTTTTGGAGGAAGCGAGAAAATGAATGCATCGATAATACTCTTTATATGCTTGCGCGTTCTTTCATCCTTGTTTATGATTCTCCTGTTTGCGCTCTTGAGCGTGGCGACATACCGCCGCTTGAGCCCGGTACGCAATCGCCGAAAGGAAATAGTGAAAATCCCGGCATTCCGGTTTGCGCGCGGAGGAACCATCAGTGAAAATATAAACCCGTCTGGTATGGTCTTTTGCTGCCATGCTGGTGGTTCCTCTGTTTCTCTTTTTCATGATCGGCGGAACGATACGGCACTTCACCGATACTACGCCAAAAACCAGAGGAATGGGCGGAACGTCAAATATCGACAAGGGCCTTGAATCCTTAAACGAGCTCGTGAATAAAAATCCCGCCTCGCTCCTCGAAGTCGAAACCCTGGACTTGCCTTCGGAGTGTATAAAAACGAAGAACTCGCCGCCTCGACTTCGGGCTTTAACGTCGCATGACCTTTGCGCAAAGAATCTCGCACGAGTTTTCTTAAATGGAATTTTTACTTACCGGACATGACGATCGCCCGCTTTGAAGTTCGCTGGCAACACGGCGTATGGATGGCAATGCTCGGCGGTTTTCTTTTTTGGGGAACCTTTGGGGCTCTCGTAATTCTTGTTTTGACCAACGGATTTCTCACATGGTATGTTTCGCGCTCTATCATTAAACCCCTGGGTCTGCTGGAAAATGCCGCGCGCAAGGTAGGCCAGGGCGACTTGACCCCAAGCGTTCTTCCCCGCGAGGGCGACGAATTCGGCAGCGTAGCCGACGTTTTCGACGAGATGCGCATCCGGCTGAAGGATTCTCTCGAAGCGCAAAGCGCCCTCGAGGAAGACCGCAGAACCTGGGTCGCAAGCGTCTCGCATGATATCCGTCGACAATCTCGCGCGCAACGTAGTGCACCATGCGGGAAGCGAAAGCGTTCTCGACGTAACGCTGTTTGCAGACGAACGCAGTACCCGTATTGTTTTCAAGGATAACGGACCGGGAATTTCCCCCGAGGCACTGCCGTATATATTCGAGCGATTTTATCGCGGCGGGGGTGGCCTCGGTCTCACCATCGCGCAGGGCTTGGCCCGGGGAATGGGCGCGACGCTGAGGGCGGAAAGGACACGCCCGTTTTGCTCGTCTCGGCGCGGACCGCCGACATCGATAAAATTCGCGGCCTCGGTCTCGCCGCCGACGATTACGTAAGCAAACCGTTCAGTCCCTCCGAGCTCATGGCACGGGTAAAAGCCCATCTCGAGCGATACCGGAAACTGACAGGGAAGGATCCTGTCGAATCATCCCTTCTATCCCTTGGCCCGATATCGGTCGACCATCTAAAAAAAATCGTCCGCGTGCGCGACGGCGAAATCGAACTGACCTCGCGCGAATACGAGCTGCTTCTTTTGTTCGTGAATAATCCCGACAGATTATTTTCGAAGGAGGAATTGTATTCAAGGGTCTGGGGCGAGGATACCGGTTGAGGGCGTGACTTCCTAACGCCCGCAACACACACGAAAGCCGAAGTAGCTGCCTCCGTAGTACGGGTCGTAGTAATTGCGCGAGCCTACTTGCAGATAGCGCGAGAGGTAGAGCCATGAACCGCCCCGAAGAATGCGATACAAGCCGCTCGATGCGCCTTTGTAGTTTGCCTGCGCCGCTGTCGGGAGGGTTCCGAACCAATCCTGGCACCACTCGCATACATTGCCGCTCAGGTCGCAAAAGCCCCACACGTTCGCCGCTTTTGTGCCGACCGTCCGGGTCGTAACCGATGAATTACTTGTATACCACGCAACATCCCCCGAGTACTGCACGTCTCCGTCGCCGTCAATATCGACAATGCCCGATGTCGCGTCATAGGGCGCATCGGCACCGCTCGCGTAATCGTAAGGATATACAGACTTACAACTCGCCGCATACATCCACTCGCCTTCCGTTGGCAACCGATATCCTTTCGAACTCATATTTATATAAGGGTTGTCGGCGCTTCCCGACTTCGTATTTACCGAGCTTCCATAGCTATAGTCCACAG
>Ga0302293_10001089_pt1 | contig 13764 bp, 9 predicted proteins | sample III_Fen_N2_2_FD_198758 | JGI IMG/M metagenome (GOLD analysis project Ga0302293, IMG submission 198758) | Peat permafrost microbial communities from Stordalen Mire near Abisko, Sweden - III_Fen_N2_2 | ecosystem: Environmental > Terrestrial > Soil > Wetlands > Permafrost | place: Sweden: Abisko...
GTGTGCTGCTCCGGAAAGAAACTCCAGATTTTGCTGGAAGAAGTGGACAAACGCAAAAAAGCTATTTTAGTCAGGCTGCAACTTTCGAGTTTCATTGAAACCAATCCGGGACTGGAACATCTCGCAGGAGTTCAACCGGGCGGAACATTCATTTTGGTTTACCTGAACAAAGCAGCAACCACATTGCCAACTGTCGCCGGAGTTCGCGACCTGACGGCACTAACAAACCTGTCTGCTTCGGCTCTGGCAACAAACCGTTCCGCATTAGTTAACACCCAGATACTTACGGATAAAGCGAGCAGTATTCTCGATATCAATACCAACCTGAGCAATATAAACCTGCCGGACTTCATCCGGAGACAGCCCGAATTGCCCAATTACACCGTGGTGGCCGATTTTTCGCTGCCTTATATGTGCTGCTCCGACTGTTCCCCGGTTAATTTCATCGTCCAGAAACCGCCGGTTTCACTGCGGCTCGAAAAGGATGAATTCTGTCTGGGGAATGATACAAGTCCGTTACTCTTCGAAGTTTCGCCTGCCGACGGCATTATTAAGGCAGATCCGGTGGTTGCCGGAGTGACGATCGACGGGGTCAAACTGAATATCGATCCGGCACTGTTCCCGGACGACATGATTGGCAAACCGATTCATTTCACCGTAAACGAGCAAATTACGCTGACACAACTGACCGTTTACCGCGGGGTTCAGTTCGATTTTGCTGTTCCTGAATCGCCAACCGCCGAAACCAAAATCACGTTTATTCCGAGCGGAAACCTTGACGGATGCACTTTCCTTTGGAGTTTTGGCGACGACAGCCTTTCAACCGAACGGAATCCGACACACATTTACAAATTACCGGTCAACAAAGAAAATAAAGTGACTGTTTCGCTCACCGTGACGGCCCAGAACGGAGTTTGCCACAGCACGGTGGAACATGATATCGCATTTAAAATTGAAGACACCAAAATCAATCTCGACAAGCTTACCTATTGCTCTAACGACCGCAACAGCTATCCGTTTATCATCTCGCCTTCCGGAGCCACGGCAAAAATCGACGACCCGGGTGTTGGGCAGAACGCGGCAGGAGGTTTTGTTTTTAGCCCGGTAAACGCAGGAGTCGGAGAAATCGCATTCAATCTGAACGGCGCTCCTTCAGGCCTGAAAGTTACTGTCAATCCGGCGCCGGCAGCTAGTTTTGTAGCCAAACAGGTAGGCAATCAACTCATCCTGACCAACACTTCGACCAACGCTGTTTCGTACATCTGGTTGGTGAACGGTGCAAAATTCGAATCTGCCGACAATTCACCACTGGTTATCGATCTGACGCCAAACAGTCCGACAGTCTGGAACCTGATTCTTCAGGCAAACAGCAAAGACTGCGGAAGCAACGCGACCAAAGAAATACAATTTACAACCAAAGTGGATGTTCCGGTGAATACCTGCACCGACGACGCCAAAGCAGCGATGATTCAAGACCGGAACCGCCTGGCCAAACTTCAGATGCCAAATTCTGACCTGGTAAATCGCATATGGCTTGAAACCAGTAAACTATATGGCGGAACTACAGAATTTAAAGAAGGTGTTCTGAATGATATTGACAACTTTCTGAGTGGAAAGAACAATGAAAAACTGGATGTGCTTTTTGTCAATCTTTTTCGAAATACCACCAACACAATTGCTCAAATCGATCGGGTAAAACTGCCTAAAGATTTTACTATTCTGACCGAATTATTCAGATTGCAACTACAGCTTTTCTACAATATCTTAGGCTGTCAGTATCCTAAAATGATCAAGGAATTCTCTGGATCACTACAGGTTATTTTCGATCAGATTATCGAAATGATCAGGTTCATGAGACAAATTGCAGTGACAATACCCGAATTATTCAGATCTTTTGTAAAAGCATATTCAATAAGGGTCGAGAAATTAGCTGTGATTATGGAACATTTGGCCGTTCTAAAAGATGAAATTTAATCAGTTATTAAGCTCAGATTAGGTTCTGAAAAATTAAAACAGGCTTGAAAAACTCAAACCATATCATCGAAAAAGTTCTGGTGGAAGTGAATACTTCCAGGCTTGAAACCGCTCATTCGATCCGAAATACCATCGATGTGTTTTTGAAGAATGAGCTGTTTCCCAAGCTTGAAGTGTTGTTTGATGAGTATAAATTTCATGACGAAATAATCCGGTTTGACGAATTGACTCTGGATCTTTCAGTTCCAAAAGGAAATGATTTCAGCCAGCTTACGGATGAGATTTACCGGCAGTTAAAAGAAAAAATCGACCGACAGATGCCTTTCAAAAAGGAACTAAAAATCAATTATACTGAAAGTTACGAAACAGAAAAGCAAAACATCAGGCGCATTTCGGGTGAACAAAATTCAGGAGATGTTTTTCTATTTTTTCTGGAGAATGGCTATCTGCCTTGGTACGGTAAAGAAGAACAAATAGATAGTTTTACGCTACCTGAAAATTGGGAGAAAAATCTGGATAACAAGGAGTTTTTCAGAAAGCTTGACCAAATTCTGGGAAGGAGCGAAACCGCTGCCGATCGTTTCATACTTCAATTTCCGGATGAAACGGTAACTGCTTATCTACGTCGAAAAAATCTCCGGATTCATGCAGAAACTTCCGCCATATTAAAAGTCAGTCAAAATCTGGACAAGAATGGAAGGCGAGTTTTCCTGAAACTTCTGATCAGATTGGCTCATGATGATTTTCCCGGAGTCTCGAAAATATTCGACCGATTGATTTTCGGAGTGATGATGGAAGAAAAGCGATTGCTAAAAAAACCTGGAGTTCCTGGAATAGAGGAGCTCAAAAGATTATTTGAGTGCATTTTGCCGGGAAACGCACTTCAGTATTCGGTGCTTGAAAAAATTGATAGGTTGATTGAAGGCGAACCCTTGATTCCGAATGAAATGCATCAGCCTCAGGAAACAAAACCTGAACCATTTTTTGAAAAAGAGGACAACCAGATAGGAGTTCAGGATGCAGGTTTAATTCTGCTTCACCCATTTTTGAAACAGTTTTTTACAACAACCGGCATCATCGGGAAGCAAGGAATCCTAACGCACGAAAACTTTGATCTGGCGGTTCAGTCGCTGCATTTTCTGGCCACCGGTAACGAAAATGCCTTTGAAGGAAACCTAGTATTCGAGAAGTTTTTGTGTGGAGTGCCTCTGAAAATGCCAATTCAGAAACAGAGTTTACTCACTGATCTGATTAAAAATGAAGCAAACGAATTACTGATTGAAGTGGTCAGGCATTGGCCTGCCCTGAAAAATACCTCAGCCGATGGATTGCGGCAAATGTTTATTCAACGCGACGGAAAACTCTTTCAGGAAGACGACAGATACAAACTGATTGTGGAACGCAAAGCGCAGGATGTTCTTTTGGAAAGCTTATCGTGGAGTATCGCTGTGATTAAGTTACCGTGGATTTCAAATCTATTATTCACCGAATGGTAATGCTATGAAAACAAAAATAAATCAACCGGAAGCAAAAAAACAAAATACCACTCCGATATAGAATTGACGCCAACATCGTCAACATCATTCATTATGCCTGCCTGAAAACCATCGAACAAAAGTCAAATACTATCAGTCATTCCGACTTTCTGAAAGGCATTCTGAAAGAGTATTTGAAAGAAGGGAAGATGATTAATTTGAGTTAGTCCCAAATCTAAAACCTAAGATTAATACTTCAGTGTAAGGTAAACAAAATCGGTTATATTTGAAGTCGAACTAACGACTAAACCGATAACCTATGGAAACTGTTCTGAAAAAGCCTGCTACACGCAACGCAGGACTTGATATTTTGCGCGTTCTGGCCTGTTACATGGTCGTTCAAATCCACACCGGCGAGTTTTTCTATATTTCTCCTGAAGGAGCTGTCCTCGGTGGCGCCGGAAGCTTCTGGGTAGCCATTTATAATTCACTGATTCGCTGTGCTGTTCTACTATTTGTTATGATTTCGGGCTATTTTTTGTTCCCGGTAAAAGACGAACTACCTGCTTTTTTCCGCAAACGCTTTAGCCGGATCCTCTTCCCATTTGTGATCTGGTGTGTAATTTATGCCTTTTACCAACACCTCCGTGGCAGTGCCGATCTGGCGGCCACCCTGATCAATATCCTTTGTATTCCAGTGAACTATGGAACGCAGGTCGGGCATTTGTGGTATGTGTATATGCTTTTGGGCATTTACCTGTTTGCCCCGATCATTTCGCCCTGGCTGCAAACCGCCCCGAAAAAGCAGATTCAGTTTTACCTGGCCATCTGGGCCGTGACCATGCTGGTTCCCTATATCCACTTGGTTTATCCCGAAGTTTGGGGCGAATGTTTCTGGAATAAAACGCCGATGCTCTATTATTTTTCAGGCTTTCTGGGCTTTGCTATCCTGGGCTTTTACCTCAAACGGTTTCACACAGAAAAAAGTAAGGGAGATTATTTGCTCGGATTTATCCTTTTGCTGCTGGGCTATGCCGTTACAGCCTTCGTATTTGTCTCGCGGTTAAGCACCGCAAAATCGATTCCCGAACTGGAACTTTCGTGGGGTTACGACACCATCAATGTAGCCATGCTGGCTTTGGGTTATTTTCTGCTTATAAAAAACCTGACTTACCGCAATCCCGACTCGTTGGTGGCCCGGTTAACCGAAGATGTCGCGCTGAAAAGCTATGGCATTTACCTGGTTCACATCATTATCCTGAATACATTCTACAGCCTGATGATCGGCTGGATAACCGGCCAGGAATACCTGTTCCCGGTAATCAGTGCCGTTACCTTTGCCTGCTCATATCTGGTAATCAAACTGATTTCATACATTCCTGGAAGCAAATACATCATTGGATAAATTGTGCCGATCGGGGAAGCAAAAGAGAACATTGTTCCGGGAACCTAACATTACGGAATTGAGGATGAAATCCGTTTCATCTCTGAAAAACCGATCAAAAAAATTACTTTTACCCCGCTTTTGCAATTCCGAAAATTGGATCAGGTTTTCCAATAAACTTTCGGGCTGCAATTCAGTCTTAAGTAAAACGAATTAATTTCTGGCCGGACAGCGGGGATTGCTGCTGAAACAGCTGAAAGTCCGGCATAAAATCAATTTAATGTACAAAAATCGGATTCAGCTTGTTATCGGTTTCATTCTGCTCATTTTTCTATCCGGAAATTTGGTTAAAGCGCAATCATTGATTTCAGCAAAAAACGATAGCACCCAAGTTGAGCAAAAAGATCTTGTTGATGTTATTCAGGATGGCTTTAAGCTTCATCTTCGCGCTGATAGTATCATTCAAAATGGCAATGGGCCCTACTTTTCGATGATGCCGGTAGTGGGTTATTCGATGCAATCGGGTCTTACAGCCGCTTTGGTTACCAATACTTCGTTTTATACCGATAAGAATAAGACCCGTTTCTCCAACCTGTTGGCCAATGCTTATTACTCGCAATTCCATCAATATTGGATAATTGCTAACAGCAATGTTTTTCTCGAAAAACAAAAACTGCATTTCATCGGAGATACGCGTTTTTATAAATTCCCAACGCAAACCTATGGCTTGGGTACAAACACAACACTAGAGGATATTCTTCATGTCGACTTTTTGTATTTGCGTTTGTATCAAAGCGTATTTCGCGAGATCAGGAAAAATTTGTTTGCCGGCATTGGCTACAACCTCGATTATCATTGGGAAATAGAACCCGACCAAACTCCGGGATCTGCTTTAAATGATTTCAATGAATTTCAGAAAAGCAGTCAGTCAACCTCATCAGGAGTCACACTCAATCTTCTGTTTGATAGTCGGAAAAATTCGGTCAATCCGGAAAGTGGCTCCTTTGGAAACCTGCAATACCGCTCGAACCTAAAAATGTTGGGAAGTGACTCGAACTGGCAATCATTAATCATTGAAGCCAGACATTACTTTAGGATATCAGCTTCATCCCGAAATGTGATTGCATTTTGGAGCTACAATAATCTAACGCTGAACGGTACCCCACCCTATCTTGATTTCCCAAGTATTGGCTGGGACAATTATTCGAACACCGGACGAGGATACATTCCAGGCCGATATACCGGGAAAAATTTGTTTTATTTGGAATCAGAGTATCGGTTTGGAATTACCAGAAATGGACTTCTAGGTGGTATTGTGTTCGGAAACGCCGAAACAAATCTGCCAAATTTATCAAGTAAGATACAGAAAGTCATGCCTGGAGCCGGATTGGGAATTCGCATTAAAATGAACAAATATTCCAACACCAATATTGCCATCGACTATGGCTTTGGAATTGGGGGTTCTCGTGGTTTGTTCTTCAACCTCGGCGAGGTTTTTTAAGTGTTTGAGAGATAAATTTGCGCACAATTTTATAAAATTGAAGTGTGTATTTAATTTGCCGATTCGCTTCAAGCTTTTAACTTTACGCTTCAATTAAGTAAAACCCAAACCAAACCCAAATGATCCGTAAATTTCAATTCTTTCTATATGCCTTTTTTTGTGTTTTATTTCTGAAGGCACAACCAAACAAACAATTCATTCCAGGCGAAATATGGAACGACAACAACGGCAAACACATTAATGCACATGGTGGTGGAGTGCTTTTTCATAACGGCATTTATTACTGGTACGGCGAACATAAAATAGCCGGCAAAATCGGAAACTCAGCTCAGGTTGGGGTAAGCTGTTATTCGTCGAAAGATTTATACAACTGGAAAAGCGAAAGCATTGCCCTGAAAGTGGATGAGACCAATACTGAAAGTGATATTGCCAAAGGTTGCGTTCTCGAACGTCCCAAAGTAATTTACAACGTCAAAACCAAAAAGTTCGTGATGTGGTTTCACCTCGAACTGAAAGGCAAAGGATATTATGCATCCCGTAGCGGAGTGGCAGTGAGCGATAAGCCTGAAGGGCCGTTTACGTTTCTGAAGAGTTTCCGTCCGAATGCAGGATATTGGCCGGTGAATGTTCAGCCATGCCATAAAAAACCGGTTTCGCCCGAGGTGAAAGATTCGTATTGCGGAGGAAAAGGCTGTCTTCCGGCTCCTGTGGATTCAGTAAACTTGTTGGGCCGCGATTTCAAAGGCGGACAAATGGCCCGCGACATGAATTTATTTGTTGACGACGACGGTTCGGCCTACCACATCTATTCTTCCGAAGAAAACAGCACACTGCATATTTCGAAACTCTCTGACGATTACCTTTCCTATTCAGGAGAATATTTCCGAGTATTTGTTGGCCGTTACATGGAAGGGGCGACCTTGTTTAAACGAGATGGAAAATATTACATCATTGCTTCCGACTGTACCGGATGGGCGCCTAATGCGGCGCGCTCCGCGGTTGCCGATCAGATTTTTGGCGATTGGAAAGAACTTGGCAATCCGGCTGTGGGCAACGAATCAGAAACTACTTTCCGTTCGCAAAGCACCTTTGTTTTGCAGGTTCAGGGTAAAAAAGATTGCTATATTTTTATGGGCGATCGCTGGACGCCAGACAACCCGATTGACGGTCGTTACATCTGGTTGCCAATTACCTTCGAAAACGATGCGCCAAAGTTGTACTGGAAAGATGCATGGAGCTTAAAAAACGATGAACGAAAGAGAGAGCGTGAAGAATAATAGTAAACTCAAATTCTCCCATAAATAAATTAAATCAATCAATTAACTGAAATACAATGAAGAAAATCTTTCTGGCGCTGACAATCATGCTCATTTTCAGCACAAACATGTTCGCAAAAATCATTCTGCCATCGGTATTTGCCGACAACATGGTACTGCAACAAAATTCGGAAGTGGCCATCTGGGGCTGGTCCGATCCGGGCGAAACCGTGAAAATTGTGACTAGCTGGAACAGCAAAGACACCGTAAAAGTAAAGGCCGATAATGCAGCTGCCTGGAAAACTACGATCCGCACCATTGGCGCTGGCGGCCCCTATTCTGTCCAGATTCTTGGAAATGGCGGAGTAAAACTCAACAATGTGATGTTGGGCGAAGTTTGGATTTGCAGCGGACAATCGAACATGGAAATGAGTGTCAACTGGAAACTTATCAATGGCGAAGAAGAAGCTGCCAAAGCCAACAACCCCAATATCCGGATTTTCCATGTTCAGAAGATTGGAGCCGATTATCCACAGCAAACCTGTAATGCCACCTGGACGTTATGCACTCCGGAAACCATGCGCGCAACAAGCGCGGCAGGCTATTTCTTTGCCCGTGAATTGCAGCAAAAACTAAATGTTCCGGTTGGAATCATTGTTTCGGCCTGGGGCGGAACTCCTGCTGAGGTCTGGATCGAAAAAAGCCGCATTGAAACCAATCCGATATTGAATAAGGACAAATATTCAGATCATTTCGATTGGTGGCCTGGTGATGCGGGCACTTTGTACAATTCGATGATTGCCCCCATTATTCCTTATGGAATTGCTGGTGCTATATGGTATCAGGGTGAATCTAATATTGGTAAACCCTTTATCTACTCGCTGCTGATGAAGACATTGATCGAAAATTGGAGATCCGATTTTAAGAAAGATTTTCCTTTCTATTTTGTTCAGATTGCCCCTTATACTTATGGGCCAAAGGGAAATGCAGAATACCTTCGTGAACAACAGGAACTGGCCTCCAAAACTGTTCCAAACACGGGCATGGTTGTGATTTCCGATCTGGTTGACAACATCAAGGACATTCACCCCAAAGACAAACTGAATGTGGGCAAGCGTCTGGCCAATTATGCGCTGACTGAAACTTACAAACAAAACGTGGGCGCCTACAAATCACCTGCCTTCCAATCGATGCAGGTTGAAAAAGACAAAGTTCGTCTGACTTTCAGCAATATTTTGACTGGTTTAAAATGTACTGCCAAAACTCCTGAACGCTTCCTGATTGCAGGCGACGATCAGAAATTCGTTTCGGCTACAGCTAAAATGGATGGAAATACAATTGTTCTTTCCTCTAAGCTGGTAAAAACTCCAGTGGCAGTAAGGTTCTGTTTCGACGACACCACGATGCCCGATGTATTCAGCGCCGAAGGATTGCCGTTGGCTCCATTCAGAACCGATAAGTGGTAAAAATACCGGAAGGTCAAAGGTCAGGAAGGTTAGGAATTAATCCTTGTCATCCTTCGTCAAAATGCAAAAGCCATAACCGATGTCCGGAGAACGTTTCACAAAACGTGGAAGAACCAACCGGCGTCTGGGGAACGTTTCACAAAATGTGGAAGCACTAACCGGCATCTGGGGAACGTTTCACAAAATGTGGAAGCACTAACTGGCATCTGGGGAATGTTTCACAAAATGTGGAAGCACCAACCGGCATCTGGGGAATGTTTCACAAAATGTGGAAGCACCAAAACGATAACAATGCATAAAAGCGAAATCAAGGATGCCGATCACTCTTGCGACTGGCCGGTGAGCAATCCCAACTTTTTGCCTACCTTGCAGCGAATGACCGATTTTCTGAAAGAACAGAAGTTCATCAAATAAGCAAAAACTAAACCATGAAAAATCCACAAAATCCACAAAGACGTTATCAAACTAATATTCTGTTTTTGATGCTGTTTGCTGCTATATTGCTTGTTTCGTGCAATACGCAAAAGGCTGACTTTAGTAAACGTGATCAGGATTTTGATTCCGGATGGAAATTCAACCGTGGAGATGTTTCAGGAGCCGAAATAGCTTCGTTCGACGACTCACAATGGCGTGTGCTCGATCTGCCACACGACTGGAGCATCGAAGATTTACCAGCCCTCGAGGGTAAAAAACAAATCGGTCCGTTTTCGGAAGACAGCCCTGGCAAGGGTGCAACAGGCCATGTGGTGGGCGGAATTGGATGGTACCGCAAAACGTTCACGATAGATAAATTGGATGAAGGCAAAAAAGTACAGATACTGTTCGACGGCGTTTACATGAACTCAGAAGTCTGGATTAATGGTCAGTCACTTGGCGTTCATCCATACGGATACACTCCGTTTTATTACGATCTGACTCCAAATTTAAAACCAGCTGGAGAACCGAATACTGTAGCAGTAAAAGTGAACAACAACGGCAAAAACAGCCGTTGGTATAGTGGATCGGGCATTTACCGTCATGTGGTTTTGCAGGTTACTGATCAGGTACACATCCCAATCTGGGGAATTTCAGTTGTTACTCCTGAAGTAAGCAAGGAAAAAGCAACGGTGAAATTGAACATCAAAATAGCCAATGAAGCGAAAGCAACCGGAAAGCTTCAGATTACAACCCGACTGGTTTCGCCAACAAGTCAGGCGAATATTGAAGCCAAAACCACGATTGATTCGTTTTCTGGAGAATTGGCTGATGCCGAACAAATTTTTGAACTGAAGAATCCGGCACTTTGGTCGCTCGACTCGCCTCAATTGTATCAGGCCATTACTGAAGTTCTTTTCGATGGAAAAGTTGTTGATCAGCAAACCACCACTTTCGGAATCCGTTCCATCGAATTCAGCGCCGAAAAAGGCTTTCTACTGAATGGCGAAAGTATTGAACTGAAAGGCGGTTGCATGCACCACGACAATGGTCCGCTGGGTTCGGTAACCATCGACCGCGCTGAAGAACGACGCGTTGAACTGATGAAAAAATTCGGGTTCAATGCCATCCGTACCAGTCACAATCCACCGTCGCGCCAGTTTCTGGATGCCTGCGACCGATTGGGTGTTTTAGTTATCGACGAAGCTTTCGACCAATGGCAGCGCCCTAAAAATCCGGATGATTACAACCTCTACTTCGACAAATGGCATCAGCGCGATCTGGAAGCAATGGTTCTGCGCGACCGGAATCATCCGTCGGTTATTTTCTGGAGCATCGGCAACGAAATCAATGAGCGCGTCGATTCTTCCGGTCTGGAAATCATGAAAAACCTGAGCGCCATTGTTAAAAAAATTGATACTTCGCGCCCAATAACCGAAGCCATTTGCTTCTTCTGGGATCACCCGGGCTATAAATGGGAATCAACCATTCCGGCCTTTGCCTCACTCGACGTAGGTGGCTACAATTATCAGTGGAAAGAATACGAAAACGACCACAAAATTGCTCCGGAAAGGCTGATGATGGGCACTGAATCGTTCCCGAGAGAAGCGTTTGAAAACTGGCAAATGGTTGAAAAACATCCATACGTGATTGGCGATTTCGTTTGGACTTCCATGGATTACCTGGGAGAATCAGGAATTGGTCATTCATCAACCAAAAAAGATTCGAAAGATACCTTCTCGATGGACTGGCCCTGGTACAATTCGTATTGCGGCGACATCGACATTTGCGGATTCAAAAAGCCACAATCGTATTACCGCGATGTGGTCTGGAAAGTGAACAATCTGGAAATGGCTGTTCATGCACCAATCCCTTCAGGAATGAAAGAATTGGTGAGCTACTGGGGTTGGCCCGACGAACGGCAAAGCTGGAACTGGACCGGGAACGAAGGCCGGAAACTTCAGGTAAATGTTTACTCGAATTATCCGGAAGTGAGATTGGAACTGAACGGAAAAGTGATTGGCACCAAACAGGTTTCAGCAGAAACCAAACTGACCGCCACATTTGAAGTTCCATATGAAGCCGGCGAACTGAAAGCCATTGCCCTGAAAGACGGGAAGGAAATGGGAACCAAAATTCTGAAAACTACCGGTAATCCGGCCAAAATCCGTTTAACTGCCGACCGTTCGGAACTGAAAGCCAGCCGCAATGATCTTTCGTACGTGACTGTTGAAGTGGTGGACGGAAACGGTGCACTGATCCCAAATGCATATCTGCCTATCCGGTTTAAAGTTGAAGGTGCCGGAGAACTGGCTGCAGTCGAAAACGGCGATCCTGCCGATATGAAAAGCTTCCGCACGCCACAGGCTACCAGTTTTAATGGCCGCTGCCTGGTGATTCTGAGGCCAACCGGAACTTCCGGCGAAATTAAACTGAAAGCCGAATCGGCGGGATTGACCGGAGCTGAAATAACTGTAATGACGAAATAATTTGATAAAACGAAAAGGACGAACCCTCAATTTGGATTCGTCCTTTTCGTTTGCTTTTTACCAACAATCATTTAATGGTGGCCTTCAAATTTAAACGATACTTTCAGCTTAGTGCGATAGCTTTCAACTTTGCCATCTTTAATGGTCAGATCCATTGAAGTAACTTCAGCAATACGAAGTTCGCGCAGGGTTTCGGAAGCTTTTGCGATTGCGGTTGCTGCAGCTTTTTCCCACGATTCGCTGCTTGTACCTACCAATTCGATAATTTTGTAAACACTTTCAGTCATAACCGGCTCCTTTCGTTTTAGATTTTATTGCATTTACAGAAGACCCAACCGTATAGTTTCGGAAAATCGACTGTTTGACAATAGGTTTCAACGAGTGATTTCGTTGGCTTTATTCGCTCGAAAAATCATCAATTGTGCGGTTTAAATAAAAAATTCATTTTCCTTTGTGCCGGTGGAAAACATCCAGTTAAATATAAGGTTAAAAGAAGGCAATCCCTTGGCATTCGAAGAACTGTTTAAACAGACATTCCCACGAATGCTTGGCTATTGTAAGCTTTTCATTCATGATCAGGCCCGGGCAAACGATTTGGTACAAGAGTGCTTTGTGAAACTGTGGGAAAAACGGAACACCATCAAAACCACTCAATCCATTGAAAGTTTGCTGTTTGTAATGCTCCGGAATAAATGCCTGAATTATTTGCGCGATCAGAAGTTGCGCGACTACGAAAAAGATATTGAATCGATTAAAGAAAATGAACTTCAATATCTTTACCAGTTGGATTTTATCGGGAAAGAAGAAAAAACGCTTGAGGAAAGCCTGATTGAGGCTATCCGAGCATCGGTTGAAAAACTTCCGGAGAAACGAAAACTGGTTTTTATAAAGGCTAAAATTGAAGGGAAAAAGAACAAGGATGTGGCCGAAGAATTGGGTATTTCGCTAAAAGCTGTTGAAAAACACCTTCATCAGGCCAAAGAACAAATCAGACAGGAAGTACTTCTTAAATTCCCGCTGCTATCGGTTCTGATAGCAATTATCCTGAAGTAAAAATGTTGCGGGTTACGGGTTACGAGATACGCGTTGCGAAATACGTAACCTGTAACCCGAATTTTTTTTTCTCCCCGAGGTAGGGTTTTTCTAAAAACTGGGTACTCATCACGAAACATATAAAGAATGAGATCAATTATCACAAAATATTTAAGAGGAAAAAGCACAGTCGATGAGCAAAACGAATTGCTTCGATGGATCAGAAAAGATGAACATCTGAAGGAATTTCAGCAGACAAAAGAAGAATGGAGCAGTGATTTGGTGAAAGAGGATGTCCCATCTGAATTTGTCGGTGATTGGAGAATTATCCAAAACCGAATGATGGAACAATTGCAAGAGGCTGTTCAACGTAAACAGCGCACACTAAACTTCTTCCGGTATGCCGCAATTTTGATGATCCTTATAGCTGTTCCTGCCTTCCTTTATATTCTTTCCTCCGACCAGCAAGCTAGTCCGCTTATTTACACCACAGTAGCCGCCGATTATGGACAAATCTCAAAAGTTGTACTACCCGACAGCACTGTTATCTGGGTCAATTCCGGATCAACGATCAAATACAACAATGAATTTTCGTCCTCCAACCGCGACATCGAATTGATTGGCGAAGCCTATTTCAATGTTCATAAAAACAAAGATTTGCCTTTAGTGGTTGCAAGCGAAGATTTACGGGTAAAAGTTCTGGGGACCGAGTTTAGTGTATCAGCTTATCCTGAAGAAAAAAACATTCAGGTGGTTCTGGAAAAAGGAAAAAT
>Ga0302293_10001090_pt1 | contig 13757 bp, 11 predicted proteins | sample III_Fen_N2_2_FD_198758 | JGI IMG/M metagenome (GOLD analysis project Ga0302293, IMG submission 198758) | Peat permafrost microbial communities from Stordalen Mire near Abisko, Sweden - III_Fen_N2_2 | ecosystem: Environmental > Terrestrial > Soil > Wetlands > Permafrost | place: Sweden: Abisko...
GCTGATCTTCGGGAGCACTACCGGACGCGAACGATCGGTAAGAGTATCGTTGGTCTGTGTCAGCACAAGCTTGGCAACAGCACCGATATCGCCTGCGCCAATCTGGTCAGCCGGAATCTGTTTCTTACCCACCATATAGAAAAGGCCGCCGATTCTTTCTTCTTTTTCTTTTTCCGCGTTATAAATGGTGGCATTGGGCTTAATGACACCGGAATAGACACGGAAAATACTGATTCGACCGACAAAAGGATCTGCAATTGTTTTGAAAACAAAAGCGGTCAACGGTTCTGTATCGCTGCATGCGATTTCAATCGTTGACCCATCCGGTGCCGTACCGCTCACCGGTTCTTTTTCACCAGCGGCAGGCGTATCTTTGGAAAGACAATTCATCAGGAACTCCACGCCCCAGTTACGGTACGCGGAGCCAACGTAGATCGGGTGGAGACTTCCGTCGCGGAATCCGGCATGAACGCCTCTTCTGAACTCGTCCTCACTGAACGCTTCGCCCGCAAAATACTTCTCCATCAGTTCTTCATCGGATTCTGCAACTACTTCATTGACAGCATTCTGAAGCTCATTAATACGGCCCTCAAAAGCAGCAGGAACAGGCATCTCCGTCATAGCACCGGACTTCTCGTCAATCGAGAAAGCTCTGCGGTTCATAACATCAACCATTCCCGTCATCCTGCCATCGTCCATGATCGGAAGGGAAAGCGGAATCACGCCGGGGCCATAGTTCTCGCGCATGCGTGCGGCAACTGCTTCGAAATCTGCATTGGGTTCATCCATACGGTTCATAAAAAATAAAAAGGGTACATTGCGTTTCTTCAATAAACGAATCGATTTCTCGGATCCGACAGATGTACCGCCTTTGGCACTAATTAATACAATGGCACTGTCGGCGACACGAATGCCGGCCATCGTTTCACCCAAAAAGTCAAAATCACCTGGTGTATCAATGATGTTCATCTTGGAGTTCTTCCATTCACACGCCGCAAGGGTCGTATTGATGGAAATCTTGCGTTTGACCTCTTCAGGGTCAAAATCCATTGCCGTGTTGCCGTCTGCTGACCTTCCTAGTCGATCGATCGCCTTTGCGCTATACAGCATTGCCTCGGCGAGAGCTGTTTTACCGGATCCGCCATGTCCCAGCAAAGTGATATTGCGGATCTTGCTTGCTGGATAATTGATCATGTATCTGTCCTCCTTAGTATAGCTAATAGGGCTATTATACTATGTAAGGTGAACAACATCCACTGTCAAAATCGCGTATTTTATGTGCATTTTGTGTGCATGTTGACCCGACTTTTAAATATCGTATCGACAGCAAAAATGGCAAGCGCAATCGCTCCCGCAATCTCAATGGTTTCGAAAAAATACATCGTTGCATCCGCCGGCCGGTTCTCAATAAGACTGTAGACAATCTGAAACATTCCCGCTCCCGGAACGAATGGAAAAATACACGGGATCAGGAAAACCGTTACCGGCATCTTTTCGAGACGTGCCGCAATATGCGATAAAACAGCCACAAGAAGTACCGCCAGAAAAGTCGAAAGTACCGTTGATACATCTGCCGATCCTGCCGCAAGATTAACGGCCCCCGATACCAGACCGATCGACCCGCAGATCAGAGCCTGCTTGGGCGGTACCTGAAAAAGAATCGCCGCACCCGCCGCTGTAAGAAAACCGCCGAGAATGATTAACACATCCTGCCACATATACACACCTCCTGTCAGGGAATCATTTTATAAAGGAATAAACCTGTACCTACACCGACAGCTACAGCCGTTGCTATGATAAAAGCCTCCGCCGCCCGGGCGGTCCCCGACTGATAGTCACCATGCAGGACATCACGGATCGCTGTTGTAATGGCAACACCGGGAACAAGAGGCATAATCGAACTGATAATAATCAGATTGGAGGATGTGTCGACCGACACAAAGTGCGCCATGAGTGAGGCCAGAAAAGCAACGCCTGCCGCACTGATGAGATCGTGAAAAAAGCGTACCATCGACCTGCGCAGCAGCCATTTCCGCGCCAGTGCAAGCCACGCCCCCGTACCCATGCAGATAAGGCCCGCATAGAAATTCGCACCCGCAAAAGACAGATAAAAACACAGGGGGAGGACAAAAAGAAGCAGTGACTTTATCCATTCAGGATACCCCTTGCTCTTCTGAATATTCAGGAGTTTTTCATTTGCCGTTTCAATCGTAATTTCATGCGCACAAAGTGCCCTAGCCACCGTATTTACCTGCGCAACACGTGCAAGATTATTTTCCCTCACGCTAACTCGCCGCAGTGTTGTAAGTGTGTCGGAGGAAGGATCACGCAGCGTCATCAGAATACAGGACGGTGTTACAAATGACTCTGCCCCCTCATATCCTGAAATACTGAGCAGCCGTCCGATAGTGTCCTCAACCCGGTAGATCTCGGCTCCGCTCGACAGAAGAATCTCCCCGGCCAGAAGGGTAACGGAAAAAAGAAGCCTGACGTCCAGCTCATCCGTGCGAGCCGCCGGTACTGGTCTGTCGGCTGGTGTTGGGCTGCCGCCCGTGATTGGTACTGGCTGCGTTGTCTTATCGGCCTCGCTCATTTCACACATCCTCGCTCGGGTATTTCTTATCTTGTCTCATTTTAACAAAATCGGAAATTTTCTATCTTGTCTTATTTTAACAAAAAATGACGATGATTCGAGGCTGTATATTCAATCCTGGCAAAACTATCTGATTTTACTCGATAATGAATGGCGGACGCTTTCTTGTGGCGTCAAACATGCGCCATAAATATTCGCCGAGAATGCCCAGGGAAAGCATGGTTACACCGAAGGTCATCAGGAGCATCATCATTAACGATGTATATCCTTCAACCGTGATACGGTTCATCAGACTGTCAATGAATATCCCCAGCATCCATATCATAGAGCCAAGGAAATAAAGAAAGCCGACAACCGAGATGAAGCGGACCGGGAAGTAAGAAAAACCAAGCAGTGAATCGATAAACAGCTTGACCTTTTTCTGCACGGTCCATCTTGATTTTCCGATTCTGCGTTTTTGTCTCTGGTAATATACATTATCGGTCTTGAAGCCGCACCAGAGAATTTGTGCCATCAGGGAAGTGTTTTTTTCTTTCATTTCATTTAAGATATCAATAACCTGACGGTCGATGAGGAAACAGTCAAATCCGCCTTTGGGCATGTTGGGCAGTGCTAGTTTACGCATCGTAAGTGTATACAGTGAAGATGCAAATTTCTGGTACGCCGGCTCATCGCGGCCTTCACGGACGGCAAGAACTACTTTATTGCCGGCTTTGTATCGGTCAAACATCTCAAGGACAAGTTCAGAAGGATCCTGCAAATCGGCCGCCTTGCGGATGGCGCATGTCCCCGTACAGCGCGACAGCCCTGCGAGAATGGCGGCGTGTTCGCCGAAATTTCTAGACAGTTTTAAGGTGAGAATATGGGGATCGATTTGAGCAAGCTGTGTCATTACCTCGTATGACCGGTCGCCGGAACCGTCATCGACAAAGATGATTTCATAATCGCAGGCAAGGACATCCAGAACCTTTGTTTTCAGATCCGCATATAGCGGCAGAAGATTGTCCTGGTTGTAATAAACCGGTATGATGATTGAAATTTTTTCCATTTTGCATCCTCACAAATAATAAATTATGAGACCGGCAATGATCAAAGCATTGCCGATCAATTTTTTTCTGCTTATTTTTTCCTTAAGAAAAATATAGCTGTATGCCAAGATAAAAAGATAACCCGTAGAATCGATCATGATGCCATTTTTATAGGTTAAGCCGCGAAAAGCTTGAATGGTCAAAACAGTGGACAGCAGTAAAAGCAGGTAAGCCCCAATCACTTTAGCATTCATATATTCACGCAAAAATGATGAATGGGGCTCCAGAGCGCTTTTTTTAAGAAGTATTTGCGAAACTGTAGCAACCAGAACGGAGAGGACCAGAAGCCAGTTGGAACTATTCCAATTCATCTTTGTTCACCACCAATATGCCTGCAAGAATGAGTGCAGCCCCAATGATATTGCTGACCTGAATCTTTTCCTTGAAAATAAGAACAGCCCACAGCATCAGCCAAAAGACGGAAAAAGCCCGGCTCATGTAGGCAGTGGACAGGTCGATGCGCTTGATAACCTGCTGCCAGATAACAGCATATATAAACAGAGCCAGCAGCTCCAGACCATATATGATAAAAAACGGACGGGAAAAGAAAGCATACCCGGATGCCAGCTTAGCAGCCACGTTGGCAAGGGAATAAATGACAATTGAAAATTGTATCAGAAACAGAACATGCATCTTCTTCATAAAGCAAGCACGCGATCCATTTCCTTTTGATTGGAAGCTGTAATCACATAATAGCCATAGCGGCTTCCACTGTCGATAATAGGCTTACTGCTGAAGTGAATCGGACTGACTTCTACCACAGACATAGGCTCTGTCCGGACGATCCGGTTCATACGGTCAATATCTTCTTTGCTGAAAATAAATCTGACGGCCGCACTCCCCGGGATACCTTTTCTGTCGAAATTCGGAGCCTTCCCTGCAGCGACATCAAGAACCATCCCCAGGAAATCATAACCGGTTGAAAGGTTCACCAGATGAGATCCGATACAGTCGCCGCCCATCCTTGCTCCGACTTCAATGATCCGAATCCGGCCGTCCCCGTCGATCCGGAACTCGGTATGTGACGCACCGCAAGTGATGCACAGAGCATCAAGTACCGCTGAAATGGCAGAGGCGATGCTCAGCTCCCGGGCTGCGGAAAATCCGGCCGGTTCGCGGTGGCCTGTTTCGATAAAGCCCGGAGCTCCGGTCGTATCCTTCTTTGTCAGAGCCAGAATATGGTGCCGACCCTGAAAGGTTATTCCCTCACAGCTGAACTCGTCTCCTTCAAGGTATTCTTCAACGATTGCCTTCTTTTCGAAAGAATAGTCGATTGCCGCTGCAATAGCACGGTGCAGCTCATGGTCATCGCGGACAAGTGCGATACCCCGGCTTCCTGAGCGGTCGGTCGGTTTGACGATCAGCGGGAAAGACAGATGCAGATCCAAAGCTTCATACGACGCCTTCTCCACATCGACTAACGCAAACGCAGGAACAGGTATCCCGGCCTCTCTCATAGCGCAGCGCATTGAATACTTGTTGGTCGTTTTCAATACGCATTCCGCACTATTACCTGGCAGTCCAAGTCTATATGCCAATTCATTGACCGTGATGGCTGCTAAATCAGAAGCAATAGAACATACAGCCACCGGCTTGATCCTCCGGCAATGATGCTCAATCTGATCAATGTCAATTATGCTGATGGGATAATAGTGGTCAGAGGTCTCTTTTCCGTCAGCCCCTTCTTCCCATGCAAAAACATGGGTCTGGTAACCCATAGCCCTGGCCTTTTCTATCAAAGGCTTCTGGAAAATACCTGCTCCGATAATCACAACCGATTCTGTCATAGATCCATTCCTCTTTTCCGTTTTGGACATATCATATTTTATAATACTGCCGAATCGCCTTTACAACGCTGTAAAGATCCTGCTCAGGCAATTGGTAATACATTGGCAAGCGCATCAGCCGCTCACTTTCCGCCGTTGTATAGCGGTCTTCCCCGTTAAAGCGTCCGAATCTGAGGCCTGCTGGAGAACTATGCAGCGGTACATAATGGAAAACCGCCTGGATACAATGCTGCTTCAGGTGTTCAATCAACTTTGTCCGTTCATCGATATTTTTCGTTTTAATATAATACATGTGGGCATTATGGCTGCAGCAATCGGGGATAAAAGGCTGTTCTATCAGTCCGCGTTCCGCCAGCGGATGCAGAAGTTCATCATATAGATGCCAGCTTTTCAGACGATTCAGATTGATTTCATCGGCTTTATCCAGCTGTGCCCAAAGAAAGGCAGCGTTCATGTCGCTGGGCAGATAAGATGAACCGCACTCAACCCAGGAATATTTATCTACCTGACCGCGCAGAAAATTGCTGCGGTTTGTTCCTTTCTGTCTGATAATTTCGGCAGAACTGGCAAGATTATCGTCATGCAGCAGCAGTGCACCGCCTTCACCCATACTGTAATTTTTGGTTTCATGAAAACTGTAGCAGCCAATATCGCCAATTGTTCCCAGCGACCGTCCTTTGTATGTCGATATAACACCTTGTGCTGCATCTTCAACCACCTTCAGGTTATGACGATGAGCAATACAGTTGATCGTGTCCATCTCACAGCTTACACCGGCATAATGCACGGGTACAATCGCTTTTGTCCGTTCCGTAATTGCTTCTTCAATAAGATTCTCGTCCATATTCATCGTATTCGGACAAATGTCGATGAAAACAATTTTAGCGCCGCGCAGAACAAAAGCATTTGCTGTCGATACAAACGTATAGGATGGCATAATTACTTCATCCCCAGGCTGAATATTCAGTAGTAAAGCAGCCATTTCCAGAGCATGAGTGCACGATGTCGTCAGGTAAGCATATTCAACAGCAAACCGGCTCATCATCCAATTCGAGCATTGTGCTGTAAAAGATCCGTCTCCACTGATATGATGATTTTCTATTGCTATTTGTATATTTTCCAGTTCATCACAAAAACTTGGCGGGATATTAAAGTCAATCATAAATAGTCCCCTTCACAAACAATCCATTATGTATACGTTCCTGATATTCAGTGAACGTAGTGCGGCAGAATAATCCTAAAGTAACTATAGGATGCTGCCGCAACACTCCAAAGACAAAGGAGGATCTGGACAACTCGTCGGATCCATACACTCGTCAATAGTTTTTCAATAATCTGCTGATACCCTCTCGTGATGAAAAACATCAGCGGTATCAGCATCGGCAGTAAATATCGTCCCTGAGGCTCAAAGTCACTGTAATAGGAATAATATATACTTAGGATAATCGGGATGGGTATTGTCAGCAGCATCGCTGCGGGCAGCAGCAGCTTTGTTTTATCAAGTTTTGCTGTGCGGACGATGAATCCATTCAGGACCCATGAAACCACACCGACAGCACCGCCCCCCCACAATATCAGGTACATATAATACATGAGAGATTTGAGGTTCAGCTGCATATAGCCAAAGAAGCCGATCATACTCTTAAACGAAGTTTGCAGCCAGCGCTGATCAATAAGCATTTGAATAAGAGTCCAATGTTGAGTATATCCGCAGTATATGTCGGTCGGTTTATACTTGTCCTGCGCATAAAGCTGTGCAAAATGATTTGATGTCTGCAGTCCCAGAAAATCTCCGTCATAGATGATTGCATTGCGGATATACCACCAGCCTGCCAGAAGAAACACCAATGCAATCATCAGTCCGGCCTGCCGTCCGGTTTCCTGCCGAAACTCCTGCCTGTGCTCGAGTGTGCCGCAAGACCGATATGTGATCAGCCTTTCGGCTGCATAAAGCAGGATACTGCACAGGATGAAACCAAAAGCATTATAGTAGGTGAGTGCACACAACGAGATACCCAAAGACAGCAGAATACAGCTTGAGCGGGACCAATGCGTTTTCAGTCCGGTAATCCATGAATATATGATAATTGCCGTCGAAAAAATAGCCATTGCATCATTGTTTACGTACGAGCCGATATAGACAAATTGTGGAAGCAAGGCAATGGATATAACAAAGATCCAGCGGTACAATCCTGAAAATAATTTCTCCGCAATCTTAAAACACATGAAAACCGTACCGGTATTACATAACACACTGACGAAGCGCACAGACACCAGCAGGGCAAATGCGTCTTTGGTAAAAAAGCTGGTTATCTTCATAAAAACCGCACCAATGATTTGAGGCAATATCGGTGTGAATCCATATGAAATTCCCCATATCGGATTACGGATCACGGGATCACCGCCAAATGGCAAGGTTCCTTTATGAAGAATGAACTCTGCAATCTGATAACGCATAGATTCATCTGGGGCTGCATTATATGGCTGAGAAACTGCCCACACCATGTAAAAGCAAAATGCACAAAAAATAAACAGAGACGCTGTCAGCCAATATCGATTTTTCTTGTTTTTCATAATCTGCCTGTATTATCTTAACTGCGTTTCGAATATTGCGGGAAACGCAGGATATTATCACCAAAAATCCAAAGGATTGATCAATGGCGGTACAATTTGCATCCTTCAAACAACCTATGTATATTATCACTTCAAAACTATTAATTCAATCGCGGACAAAAAAAAGAACACCCGCCGCACGATTCATATAAATCATACGCCGGGTGTCTGAAATTACTGGTATACAATCTTTATACGTTGAAAAGAAGATCCCCGTATGTCGGGAAAGGCCATATATTCTGATCGACCATCATTTCAAGTTCATCAACCGGCAGACGAAGAACCGCCATAGCTGTAAATACATGATCGCGATAGAAGGCTGCCTGATCGGCAATACTGCCGTCAAAGGCTGCTGCCGCTGCATTGGCTTTGATCAGAGCCTTCATAGCTGCATCGGTCTCGGCAAGCTTCACGGAAACCTTTGTAAGAAGTTCTGTCTGAACAGAAACATCGATATTGGCGGAAACCGAAGCAACGGTACGGATCGATTTTGCCAGAGCAGATGTATATTCAATCACCGAAGGAATAATCTGTTTGGCAGCCATGTCAATCATCGTGCGGGCTTCAATATTGATAATCTTAATATAGTTCTCGTAGGTGATTTCCGCACGGGAATGCAGCTCGATACTGTTGAGAACGTGATGTTTTTCAAAAATACGGACGCTCTCAGGGGTCGTCAGGCATGCGACACTTGCCACCGTAGAAGTGATGTTCGGCAGTCCGCGCTTTTTAGCCTCTTCAACCCATTCTTCGGAATATCCGTTGCCGTTGAAGATGATGCGTCTGTGATCCTTGACGTTCTTGCAAATCAGATCCCATACAGCCTTATCAAAATCTTCCGCCTTCTCAAGTTCATCAGCAAACTGGGAAAGAATCTCAGATACAATTGTATTGAGGACGAAGTTTGGGCCTGCAATAGAACCGGAAGACGGAACCATGCGGAACTCAAACTTGTTTCCGGTAAAAGCAAACGGGGAAGTACGGTTACGGTCCGTTGCATCTTTCTTGAGATTGGGAAGACTTGCAACACCTGTATCGAGAATGCCGCCGACTTTCGTGTGGTCAAGCTTACCGGCTTCGATCTGTACGAGAATATCTTCAAGCTGCTCACCGAGGAAGACAGAGATGATCGCAGGAGGAGCCTCATTGGCACCGAGACGATGATCGTTGCCTGCATTAGCGGCGGAGAGACGAAGAAGAGGGGCATAGGTGTCAACTGCATTCAGCACGGCCACCAAAAACAGCAGGAACTGCATGTTCTGGTGAGGATTCTTGCCGGGATTCAAGAGATTGACACCGTCGTCGGTTCCGATAGACCAGTTGTTATGTTTGCCGGAACCGTTTACTCCTGCAAAAGGCTTCTCGTGCAGAAGGCATACCAGATTATGACGCTCGGCGACTTTTTTAAGAGTCTCCATGGCTAGCTGGTTATGGTCGGTGGCAATATTGGCGGTACCATAGTACGGTGCAAGCTCGTGCTGTGCGGGAGCTACTTCGTTGTGCTGCGTCTTCGCCGGAATGCCAAGCTTCCACATTTCTTCATTGGCATCTTTCATGAAGGCGGCAATACGCTCTTTGATGGAACCGAAATAATGATCTTCCATCTCCTGGCCTTTAGGCGGCATAGCGCCGAAAAGTGTACGTCCGGTAAAGATAAGGTCCTTTCTCTTAAGGTACTTGCTCTTATCTATGATGAAGTATTCCTGTTCAGGACCTACGGATGCAACAACCCTGGAAGAGGTGGTATTGCCGAAAAGCTTTAGAATACGCATGGACTCTTTGCTTAACGCCTGCATGGAACGAAGAAGAGGTGTCTTCTTATCCAGTGCTTCGCCTGTATAGGAGCAGAAAGCAGTCGGGATCACCAATGTGACACCTGCCGCATCCTCACGGATAAATGCAGGGGAAGTGCAGTCCCAGGCTGTGTAGCCGCGGGCTTCAAATGTTGCACGAATTCCGCCTGAAGGAAATGACGACGCATCAGGCTCGCCCTTGATAAGTTCTTTTCCGGAAAATTCAAGAACCGGTTTACCGTGGGAATCCGGTGTCAGAAAAGCATCATGCTTTTCGGCTGTAATGCCCGTCATCGGCTGAAACCAATGAGTGTAATGCGTGGCGCCTCTTTCTACTGCCCAGTCCCGCATGGCTGCGGCAACGACATCGGCAACGACAGGGTCAAGATCTGCGCCCTGTTCAATTGTCTTATTAATTTCTTTATAAATGTTTTTTGGAAGGCGACGGCTCATGACAGCATCATTAAAAACGTTCATTCCAAAAATCTCAGCTGCATTAATTCTATCACTCATAATTGTTTATCCTTTCGTAGTTGCAAATTGTGTAATGTCGTTCATTGGTGAAAATTTAAAAGACGTCCTCCCGAAGGAAGACGTCTTTGTCTTAATAGGAAAAATTATATCACCCTTTTCTATCAAAGGGAAGAGGGATTTTGTCCATTTTCTATCTCATTTACAGGTGCCACTCTTTCAAAAATAAGGATGACTCTGTCCTGCTTTGTCGAGGAACCGCCTGACAGAGAAATTTTCTCGGCACCTCCGAGAGAAGCCTGTACCCGTCCGCCCTCGTCGTTGACAAGACTGTGAAGCTTCCATCCCTGGGTTCCGCGGCGGGAAAGTGCCAATGCTATTGCTTCGGAATTCACTTCGCCTGAAGAATTATGCGGAATGACTTCTACCTCATACTCCATCGGGAACGATACAGGCACAAGTCCTGCACGAAGCTGGCTGTTCTGAAGCCTTTCAATCTCCTCCATCATATCCCTCACTTTCTGCTCGTTAGACTCCAACTTATCTTCACGGGAAGACAATTCCTGCTGCAGGGCAGCAATTTTTGCCTGGTCCGACTTGCTGATCTCTTCATATTGCAGGGTTATTCGTCCCTTCTCGCTCTGACTTATACCCATTTCCTTGAGCATGATCGCGCGTTTTTCAGCTTCCAGAATAATTCTTTCCGATTCCTCTGTTGCTTTCTGTTTCGCTTCATTGGCAATCTCCTCTGCAGCCAGGCGGGCATCCTGTGCCGCTTTAGCCATTTCGCTGGCCTCCTGCAATTCTTTGGTAATTGCCGCGGCTTCCAGTTCTGCAGTTTCCCACAGCACGCGCCGTTCCTCCTGAATTTTATCTATTTCTGTCTGCACTGTCTTCTGTGTTGCTTCCAATTCATCAAGACAATTTTGTTCTTCCTGCTTTGCTTTTACCCTAACCTCTTGTGCCCTCTGAAGAATTGCCTGTTCTTCCTGCTCGGCAAGCCTTTTGGTTTCCAATGCCGTGCCGTAAATAGCCTGTGCCGCTTCGTCCGCCTTGCGTTTAGCCTCTTCGGCCTCCGCTTTAACTGCCTCCGCTTTTTCAAAAATGGCACGAACTTCGTCGTCAGCTTTTTGTCTGGCAGCCTGTGCTTCTTCAGCAGCTGCTATGGCAGCTTTAGCCTCCGCCACATATGCTGCAAGTTCTGCGGCTGCCATTTTCTTGGTCTCCTCAACCTCTATCTGCACATGTTGCGCTTCGTCAATAGCATCCTTGCATTCCTGCTCAATTTCACCGAGTCTGGCAGCTGAATCGGACTCCGCCTTTTTCCTTATCTCCGCTGCATCATTCTCTGCTTTCCTGCGTATTGCTTCCGCTTCCTTTTCGGCACTTGTCTTAATATCCTCTAGCGAGAGAAATCGTTTATTGTATTCCAATTGATCCTGCTCGTTTTTCTTCCGGGCTGCAGCGGTTTCTTCGGCCAGACGGGCAGCTTCATCGAGTATCTGCTGCTTCTGCTGCATCGCGTCCGCCAGTTCCTTCTGAACCTGCACGGCAAGCCTGCTTGTCTCCTCATGTATCTCATCGATAATCCGAGCTGCTTCGCCCTGTGCCGCAGCTTTTGAACCCTCTATTAATTTTTCCCGCTGTATGCGTGCTTCTTTCAGGAGGTTAGCCTCTTCTTCGTTCTGTTCCCGGATAGCAGATAGTTCGGCATCGAGTTTAGATCTTTCTTCAAGTGATTTTCTGCGAATTTCAACATATTCCTGCTCCAGTCGAAGCTTCTCCCCTTCAAGCTGACGTTCCATTGCTTCGATTTCAAGACGGCTCTTTACTTTGGCATCAGCAATAATCTTATCACCTTCCGCCTTTTTTTCAGCTGCGCGGCCGCTGGCTTCCCTTTCAACCTGAAAAACGTTGATGGATGCTTCTTTTCTGGCAGCTTCTTCACCCTCACGGGCTGCCTTCTGGAAATCATATTTGCACATAAAACAACGGGCAACGTTATCACCCATCATAACTCCGCATACAGGACATTTTTTCATTGCAGGCACCTCACTTTTCATTGTAAAACACAAATATTATTATACCGCGATTTTGTTGACAAGACACGTATCCATATAAGAAACATTATTGGAACTGCAATGATTGCAGTCAAAAAAACTGCCTCCGCATATACGAAGGCAGTCTTTGATAATAAGGGTATGCTGCAAGCAGCAGAAACTGATATCTAATTAATAAGAATAGCCGTATTGATTCATAATATCAGTCCATGCGCCTGTTCCGTTAACAGCCAAAACAATAATCGTGATTATCACGCCAAGTGCAAGGAATGCAACGCCGATAATGTTCATGATCTTCGCTGATTTAAGCTTCTGCTGTCCTTCTTCTGCGGATACTGCCTTGTTGGCCTGAGAAGTGAAAACCAGGGCAATAATGCCAAGAACCAGTGAAACGATCGAAACTCCGTAGCAGCAGCAGAAAAGCACACCGAGTGCGATGTTGATAATCGAGAATACCGTCTGTCCTGTTGTGTTAAGCTTCTCCGAAGAATTTGAAGAGTAAACCGGTGCTGTGTATACGGGCGGAACCTGTGTGGTGCCTGATCCTGAAGTGTCGCCGTTGGATGAGTACATCGGGGCGGCTGGTGCCGGTGTGTATACAGGTGCTGAAATAGGTTCTGCAGGGATAGGCTGTTCAAATGTCTCAACCGGGGCGGCTGGTGTTACATCCTGAGATGTACCGCAAGCGGGGCAAAACTTCGCTTCACCAATTTCGGTGCCGCAACTCTTACAAAAAGCCATACGTAAACCTCCACATTCACATTGAATAATAAAGCAAAAGTCCTGCCCGTAAGACTCAACCTTTGCTCGATGAAAAGTACACAAATCTATAAATAGCTTAATGAATTAAGATACATTCGTCAAGAAAAATTTGTATTTTTGCGATATTTACTTGAATATTCGCCATAATTGTCATGGCGCAAGGATTGTAAACGGATAGACAGGGACATTGCGCAGAATTGTAAAAGCAACTACTGCAACACAAGCCAGTGCAATGATAATGGGAGAAACTCGTTTCGGAAGCCAGAGAATCCTCCGTCCCATGAGAAGATGCAGGTATTCACCTGTCAGAAGCCATCCGAGAATAACAAAAACAAACGGGAAAAGAAGATTGTAATTAAGCATTCCAATAAAATCCAAGTGCACGAGTGCATGAAGTGCACGGGTATTTCCGCAGCCGGGACAATACAGGCCGGTTGTTGCATTAACAGGACACGGAATAAAAAGCCGCGTCTGCGAGACTGGATTGAACGTAAAAATATAAAGAAAGCCGGCTGCCGCAAGTAACGGTGTGCCTATCAGCACAAAAAGGCGTCCGGTTTTGCGGGCAGCTGATTTTGCGGGAGTTTTTT
>Ga0302293_10001091_pt1 | contig 13740 bp, 5 predicted proteins | sample III_Fen_N2_2_FD_198758 | JGI IMG/M metagenome (GOLD analysis project Ga0302293, IMG submission 198758) | Peat permafrost microbial communities from Stordalen Mire near Abisko, Sweden - III_Fen_N2_2 | ecosystem: Environmental > Terrestrial > Soil > Wetlands > Permafrost | place: Sweden: Abisko...
TCTAATTTATTGATTATACGAATTTTCAATAAATGAAGATTTTTCAAACGAGAATAACTTTTTTGCTTTCATAAAAAAGCAAAAAAGTTATTCTCGTCTTCATAGTACCTCCATAAAATCTTTTTACAATACAGATACCAAGGCATTCCAAACATTTCTTATCAGTAAGCATCTAAGTCTTCGTACAGAGCCTTTCCGCTAGTATATACAAACAAATATATATTCTCATTTTTAACACTTCTCCATAAGCGTTTGATGTAAATATTATCGAGTGCTCTACCTTTATCCATACTGATTTTGATGCCATTTGTCAACATAAACATCGCTTGTAAATTGACTCCCTTGATCGGAATTAATAATTTCGGGAACACCATGTGTTGCAATAGCTTGTTCTATTACAGAAACAGACCATTTAGCTATCATACTATTGCTCAAACCCCATCCGACAACTTAGCGTGTATGAACATCAATGATTGCAAACAAGTACATAAATCGATACTCCATGGGAATCTTAAATATTCCAGTGAAACTGATGCACCTATTCCACTAATAGAAGCACCTGTGCTTAAGGGGAAGAATTTGTAAACACACTGACAAAATTACATATCTTTTTTAGATTTAGATGTCCTGAGCGAATTTCCTTTTAAAATTATTTTATGAGAGTTTGCAGCAAGACGGTCAAGAATAGCATCAGCAATTGTTGGATCAGAAAGATAATCATATCAATTTTCAAAAGGAAGCTGCGAAACGATAATCGTAGCCCTATATCCATATCTATCCTCAAGTATTTGTAAAAGAGCTAATCGAATGGTTTGATCAAGTGGAATAAGACCAAAGTCATCAATTATAATGAGGTCAGTTTTATTCAGCGTTTCGAGTAGTTTAGCAAAGGTACCATCCAGTTTCGATTGCACTATCTTTTCAACAAAGCGAGTCATTCCAAAGTATAATGTTCTGAGTCCCATTGTACAAGCTTGTCGCCCCAAGGCACATGCCAAATAGCTTTTCCCACAACCTGTAGCACCGGTAATCAAAACATTTTTAGCAGCAGTAACAAATCCACAATCGGATAGTTCAAAAAGTTGTTCCTTCGTAAAATTTCGCTCTTCACTACAATGGACTTGTTGTAATATACTCTCGTAACGAAGTTTACTAAGTTGAAGATACATTTTGGTTTTCTTATCAATTCTTGATTGTTCCTCCGACAGAGCCATTTGTGCCACTAATTCGTGAACCGAAGGTTGTTGATGATCTGATAATGCCGAATACGAACTGTAAGATTCTGCCATTCCTTGTAACTTGAGTTTCCGTAGCTGAGCTACCGTTTCTTCTTTGTGTATCATAATTTTATAGATTAATAGTTTTCTTAATTTTGGTTGTAGTTGTCATCGAAAAGAGTACGATAATTTTCTTTCCCACGAATATTACCATGTTTCTTTTCTGCTGTGATATTTTTAGTTTGACTTTCGATGACTTTGTCTCTATTATTCTGCAAAATAGTATTGATAGTTCGGTATGTGATATGACAAGTAGGAAGTACCATTTGACAAGCTTTTTCGAGTCTTTCTGCCGTGTATTTCGTTTGTAAGCGTATAATGCCCAGACAAGTATTGAAAGTCTGTTCGGTGAAGAATTTTGCATCAATAATCTTTTGTATTACCTGCTTTGTATTGGGTCCAATACGCTGGGCTTGTGAGAGGAAATACTCGGGAGTATAGCCTCTCATCTGTGTTACAGCTTGATGTTTGGCTGGCATATGGTTTTCATGAGTTGAATACCCGTGACGTTGATAATTCCGCCCGTGCAATGTAATGCGATTGTTTTGATAATATATTTCAACATGACTGTCATTATAAACCAACATTACCTGTTTACCAATATATTGAAATGGAACGCTATATAAATGCCAGTCTTCACCCAAGATAACGTGATAATTACGAGCCACTTTAGCCATTGCTTGATGCTTTATCTCAAATGGTTCTAACGGAAGTAAACCCAATAATGGTTTTTCCATTTCTAGAAATAGTTCATTGCGACTATGTTCTTTTCGTTGCATCGGGGTATTATTGAGCGTGTTTAGATGCGTCATTATCTTAGCATTTAAATCTTTAAGACTATAACATTGTTGTTGTTCTACCAAAGCATAAATGCGTTGATAAGCAATTCCCACATGACGCTCTACACTTGCTTTATCCCGTGGTTTGACGATTCGTGCTACGGTAATAGAAACAGTATAATGCAGAGCAAATTGATCGATAATCTCACTTATAATTGGTTCATAACGATTTGCTTTGGTTACGACTTGTTTTAAATTGTCACTCTTAATACTTCGTGGAACTCCACCAAGAAAAGCAAGACAGCGATTTAATGCCCCTATTAACTGAGTTTGTGTTTGATTTGGTAATGCTTCAATATAGGTTAAATTGCTGTATGGAAGAGTACAAACAAGAACTGGGCATTCTATTATTTCTCCTGAGTCGAGATTTACATATGAAAGTTTGTCGCCTGCAAAGTCTATCTCAAGACATTCTCCTGGCTTGTGGTCAAAATGCATCACGGCATTCGAAAGTTCTATTTTGCGTGTTATATATTCGCAAAAACGAGAATATTTATAGCCTTCTGGATATAACTTACGATATTCTTGCCATAACAATTCCCGGGTGATATGGGTCTTGTTTAATCGTTCAATGTAGTCTGGAATCAATCCTTCTATCTGTTCTCGTTTTAAATCACGGGATTGACCTTCATGAGGATAAAACAAAAGGCTTAATGCCGAGTCGTCCAACAAGAGCAATTGACCATTGGATAGTTCATTTTATCAACGATTTGTTGGTACTTCTTTACCGTATTGAAAGACATTGTTAACTCTCGTGAGACCCCTCGTAGGCTCACTCCTTTATCAATTAACTGGGGTATTCTTCGAATTTGTAACATAGTTTTTACTTTATTTGCCATGATGATTATTTGTTATAATTACCAACGTTAAAACTTATTTTACAAATTCTCCCACTTACTACTGCATCACTTTACGCCGGAATGTCAGGCTTATTTTGATGCTTCTGGGGTGCTTCTATTGTCGGAATGGGTGCATCAGTTTGGTGTGGAATATATATTATCGGTTATATTTTCTATTTCCCATACTGGATTAGCATGATTGATATCTAATTCTTTGAGGAGATATGAATATTTGTATTTGTCAGGATCGGCATGTGTTGTATGTTTAACCGGATAAAGCGTTTGCCACTCGACAATTTTCATTAATCGGTGTAATCGCTTACTGTTGATATGATATCTTAAACAAATAAGAACAACCAATAGTCGTTTATTGCCATAAAACGGAGTATTTAGATATTGTTCATCAAGAACTCACATTATTGCCAGATTTTTTTCAGATTCCTCTATGTGCTTATAATGAAGACTACTCCGATTGATTTATTAAACATTTATACAGAGTTGGTTATCTGCAAGGACCTTTTGTTTACGAATGCTTAAGCGAATCAAACCAATCGTTTGCTACTTTCAATTCTCCTATTTGAGCTTAAAGAGTCTGAATTAATGCCTCGTTATCAACTTTTTCATTTTGCTTGTCTTGCGTGAATAAAGAAGATGCATTAGTTATAAACTATTTCTTCCTGTTATTTAGCTGCGTTGGATGAAGATCATACTTCTTACATTAGACTTCGATGGTCTGTAGTCATTTCTTTCATTAACTGTTCTTCGGTACCAGGCATGATATCGTGAATCATTCCTCGCCAACGTAGTTCTTCAACAAGATTCATAGTTTATATTTTTGTTTGCAAAGATATTTGTTTTGTGCCAAAATCCAATAACCAAGAAAGCCGGCACATAACCGGCTTTCTTGTAGAAATCACATAGAGAGTACTATTATCTTAATAGCAAGACATTTCCGAAGGTCGTTTTTTTGTCATTATTGGAAGAAGCCTGACCGTCCCATTTTGTACCATCGAGGAAGGTAGCCTCAATTTTCCAGATGTAGCAGTCCATCTTGGCAACCACGCCGTTGTAGGTTCCGTCCCAGCCTTCCTGCGGAGCACCGTTGAAAAGCTTATCGGAGTACCACATCAGATTTCCCCAGGTGTCATAGATCCAGATTTTATATGTTTCCAGATTAAATCCTTTGGGTTGGAATCTGTTTAATCCCGGCGAATTACTTTCGGGGACGAAGGAATTGGGGACAAACAAGCCTTCTTGCATATCGACAAAGATTTGTTTGGTAACCGAGTCGGTGCAATAGTTGTTGACCGAAACCAGCGTGACATTGTAATAGCCATATTTGTAGATAGATGACATCTTGTCTTCATCACGGAACGATTGGTTTGATTGAACAACGATGGTATCGTGTTCATGACCGAAGTTCCAAAGGAAATCGTTGAATTCCACTTTTTTGGAAGTACTTCCATCGATAATTACCGGATTTTCGGTAACATTGGAGAAGAGGACTTGAGGTTTGTTGGGATAGATTTCCCACGTAAAGTCGGGTACAGCATGAGGAGCAACGGCTACCACCAGACTGTCGTGTCCGGCACAAATTCCGTTATCTTCGGTAACTCTGATTGTATCAATACCGGGTGTTATCCAGTCAATCTGACGAATCAGGTTGTTATTTGTCGAAGATGAATAGCTGGTTCGTCCACCGGTAACCGTCCAGGTAAAGGTGTGAGTCGGATCTTCGGGTTTGATGGCATAGGCGACTCTACGCGTGTTTTCACAAACCATGGTATCGCCGATTACTGAAACCACGGGAACGGTTTTCACGCTCTGTGTAAATCGTAATTGATTTGCTTTACATGTTTTTGTATCAAGGGCGGGATCTCTAAAATCATACCTTTGATTTAATATGATTTCATAGTCACCGGTCTTGGTTGGTTTGAACACGAATTGTGAACTGTCTGCACCGACTTGAATGACACGGTTTACCATCCACTCGAATTTATTTCCTTGAGCAAATACCTCATAAACTTTCGAGGCATTATTCTTTGACAGACAGTATCCTGAAGGGGTACCACCTAAGAGAATCGGATCCTTATCAAGGCTTTTAGAGACCTTATATGTACCCACAACCGAATCGCTGATACAGCCGGTTTGATCCTGTACTTTTACATAGTATCGTAAGGTGGTCAATGCTTTTATTTCAGAAAGCTTGGGAGTTAGGAATCCGGAGTTAATGGATGCTTCTGAAGACGTGACCTCGGTCTTTGTTGTATAATTATACCACAAGAAAGTACCTGCCGTTGAAGCCGTAGCTTGAAGCGTATCAATCTCTGATTCTGTCTTTGTATTTGAACAGACGAGTATTGTTGGTGTGGTAATAACAGGAGTCTGAGGTTTGGCAACCACAATCAGATTGACCGTCAATGGAGCACTTTCGCACAGATTTGATCCTTTGGTTGTCTGGGTCACATAATACGATGTCTTAGCTTCTGCTGCTCCCGTGGCCTGTGGTTTGGCATAAGCTAAAGGCAAATATGATGTTCCCGTTGCCAGAACATTCGAACTTCCAATATCGGCACTGTTGCTATACCATTTCAATGTATATGGTCCGGTTGATGATATCTGGAAGGCTGTGGGTTTGGCATACACGCAGATTGTCTTGTTGTTGCTCGAAATTGTTGGAGCTACAGGCGATGCTATCTGTATAAGGGTTGCCGTACCCGAATCGCTCACACAACCATTTTCTGTTTGAACAGCTTTGAAGGTTGTTGTCAATCCCTTTACTGGTAGCTTTGGCGTATAGGTTGAACCGCTGGCTGTTGTCCCCTGATCAATCCATTTGATGAGCGAACTTGCATTGGTTACCGTGTAGAGAGGAACATTCGTTGAAGACTGACACATGCTTTGAGTTGGTGTGGCAAATTGTGGTGTATTGGGTTTGGGATGCAATGTATAATATACCGTTGCTGGATCGCTCACACATTTCTCTACCGAGGTTTGTGTGGCATAGAATGGTATAACTCCCGTTGTTGTCAATGTTGTTGGTGTGTACAATGGCCCTTTTGACAGACTTGGTGCCAGACTCGTGGTGGCATACCAGTTTATGCTGGCATTCGTTTGGCTTGTTGCTTTCAGTGTCCCAAAGGGCTGTCCGTAACAAGAGCTATCCGGTGTGACAACCGGTTCATCCGGTTTGGGAAGTATTATGAAGCTTACCGGTATCTTCGCACTCTGACAGCCTGATACAATCGTTGATACAACGTATTTATAGATTCCATCTTTCCAATTGTCAACTCCCGATACGATATACGGATTCCCGGTAAATAGAGCTTTATCTGTTGATTCTTCGGCTGCTAGTGTTGCCGTACTGTCATACCATTTCGTGATCGATCCCGATAAGATCCCGCTTACGGATAAGGATACGGTTCCCGTGGTTGATTCACAAATCGACCTCGTATATCCTGCTGTTGGCGAAGCGGTGCTCTTGACTGTCAACAATAGCTCTACGGCATCGCTCAAACAGTGATCCGTCTGGTCATACTCTGCCACCCAGAACTGATAGGTCCCTGCCGTTAATGGTGTTGTCAACTGTGCTGTCGGATCGTAGGATGATGTTGCGGAACTCACCGTGGCTACCGCACTTTCTCCTGATCCCAACGCTGACTTCGGATCGTATGGACGATAAACCTGATAGTCGTAGAGATGTGCTGTGGCCGATGCTCCCCGTACCAACTTAAATGCCGGAATGGTACTATAGGTACACATCTCGTTCTTTACCGTAGCCGGGGCTTTGGCCGGACATAAATGATAATAGATAGTGTCGGAGCTTAATTCACTGACACAGCCGTTAACATCGGTCTGGTTTACATAATACACTCGGTTCTCATCGATGGTCGGTTCTGGTATTGTGCCACTGAGGATCGTGCCTGTAGCTCCCGTTAATACCTTTTTGCTTGCATCGTACCATTGTAACCTATTTGTTACCGGTGATGCCTCGGCTGTAATGGTTGGGAGTACTCCTACCCCTATTACTTTATAGTTAAATGGCTTGGATACCGGTGGTGCTACATAATGAATCGTGATGACTTTCGTTATCGAGTCTTTACATCCATGATCGGTGGTTCTGATATATTGCACAGAATCGATCTGGTTGGCTTTGGTGGAAGCTACCGTTATTAATGAATTCACCACTCCATTGACCTTAAACAGATTGCTGCCATTTTGTTTGCCGGCATCCGATCCGCCCAAATTTATGATGTTTTGTGTGTAGCAATAGTCTGATTTAAGAGTCGTATCAAAGACCGGAACCGGTTTTTGATATACCGATCTGGTTACTTTGGTTGCCGGACTCCAACAAGCCAGACCTGAACTTGTTTCCTTCTGACTGAAGCGTACATAGTAATCAACAACCCCTGGCGTTTTCGATCCCGGATTGTAGGTGGAGCTTGTGGCTCCTGCTATTGGCGTTAACACAGCATCACTATACCATTGCCATGAAGGTGTGGCTTCGGTGGTGCTGGCACTCAACGAACTGCTTGTCAATGCTGCATCATTCTCACACATGGCTACTTCCACTTTTTTGGGTGCCGCCCATGGACAATCAACGATGCTTAACACAACCGGTATTGCATCACTCTTACAGCCATTCTCGGTCTGACGTACATAGTAATGCTTTGTCATTACCGTTGTCTCTTTGGTATCGTAACATAAGTCTGTGGCTCCTGTTATGGGTGATGTGAATGCTGAATCAATTGCCCATTCTATGCCCAGACCCGAACCTGTTCCTGCTGTTGCACAAACTTCAGGAGCTGTTGTGCCTTTGGGTGGTATATCATTTAATAAATAAGACGGTTTGACTACTGCAACCGGTGCATCAGCATAGGTTACAGTCATCTTCAGGGTGGTACTGTCTATACAGCCGTTACCATCGGTAACGATATAATTCAAGGTATATACTCCATCGGTTTTGCCTCCTGCCGTTGGATCAAAAAGATTGGGCGAGGTGGCTCCTGTTCCTTTTAACACAGCTCCCATGGTATTCGAAACGTTCAGGGTTTGTACTCCTGAACTATAACATACCGTTGGTGTTACTGCTGAGATGGTCGGGGTCGGTAATGGATTAACCGTTACGGTTACCGCGGTGGTTGGTCCATAACATGATTTCCCTGGATCATACTCGGCTACATATATGGTATTCGCACCCGCATTGCTCGTGGTTATGGTATAACTGCTGCCTGTTGCCAGACTACCTGTAGTGGTCTTGGATGTACTAAACCATACCAATGGTCCTGTGCCTAGAGCTGTGGCTGATATCGTGGTCTTCAGATTTACTGCCGTACATGGTTTGGGTGTAATGTCTGCTTTCGGTGCTTTCGCCGGACAGTCAATCCTGCATTCCTGTGCTACAACAGCCTGACTCTCACACCCATTAATGGTCTGCGTAAACAGATAGTTCTGACATCCTGCAACCAAGGAGTCGGGACTTGTCCCTGTATGAGACACGATGGGACAATAGCTGTTGCCACTGCCCAACACAATGGTCTTGGGATCCGGATACCATCGTACATTGCTTAAATTTTGTGTTGTTGTTACATCGAAACAGTATGTTCCCGGTATCGGGGTGGTCATCGTGCTGATCCCGATTGTTGTCGGTTCCGGGGTATCATACACGTTGATGCTCGTATTCGCCGCTGCGGTTACACAACCGTTCAAATCGGTATAGCTATAACTGATGGTCTTGATGCCTGAACCTGCGGTTACTGCATCCAGACTTGCACTTGTCTCACTGACTTTGGTCAAGCCGGTCAGTGTGCCAAAGCTGCCTGTCCCTCCCGTGGGCAATGGGTCTACCTTGAGCAGTGCTGCCTGGGTTGCATCACTACAGATCAGGGTCGGATTGGCTGGTGCCCACACTACTGTGGGTAACGAATAGACCGTGACGCTCGTGCTTGTACTGTTCTTACAGCCATTGCCATCGGTATAATTAAAGCTGATTGTATACGGTCCGCCTGCTCTCGCTACCGACGGGATAAAGGTATAGTTGGGCGAAGTGCCTGAGACGCCTGTTCCACTTACAGATATGATTCCCGTGTTCGGACTGGTGGTGATGGCTTGTCCTACGGTGTTGCTTTCACAATAGTTCCCCGTGCTGGTGTTTAAGCCCGGTAAGCTTACACTCACTGTCGGACTTTGATTTACCGTGATAGTTGTACTCGCGGTGTTGATACAGCCATTGCCATCGGTACCCGTGACACTATAGATGGTCGTCTGTGTTGGACTCACGATCTTGCTCCCGCCTGTCCCCAATGTCTGATCCCAAAGATAGCTCGTGCCTCCAGATACGGTCAATGTTGTGCCATATCCAATGCAGATCGAGGTCGGTGCACTCGTGGTGATCGTTGGTAAGGGATTCACTACGACCGTTACACTTGCACTGTTCTTACAGCCATTGGCATCAACTCCCGTTACGCTATAAAGATTGCTCGTCTGGATGCTCGGTGCGGTCGGGCTGACGGTCTGTGTCCCGGTCCCGATCCCGTTGCTCCATGTATAGCTGTTGGCTCCCAATGCTGTCAATACGCTACTAAAGCCCGTACAGATCGGTGTGGCACTTACCGTAGTTGTGACCGTTGGCAGGGCATTGATCGTTAGGGTTACCGGTGTGGTTGGTCCATAACAGGTACTGGCTACACTATACTCTGCCGGATAATAGGTGTATACGCCCGGGGCGGTAGCTGTGACTATATAGCTGTTGCCTGTCCCCAGTTCTTTGGCTGTCTTTGTATTGGGACCATCAAACCAGTGTAAGACTCCCGCTGTTGGCGTGGTGGTCGCGGTAGCCGTGATCGCTGTGTTTAACACCAATACGGTACATGGCTTCGGATCTAATCCCGATGAGGGTGCCTGTGCCGGACATCTGGTTACACAGACTTGTGCCAATACCGGCTGACTTGCACAGCCATTGATGGTTTGTGTGTAATAATAGTTCTTACACCCTGCTTGCAATGAATCCGGGGTCGTTCCTGTATGGGCAATCACCGGCTCATATGTATCGCCTGTCCCTAGTTGGGTGGTCTTCAGACTATCATACCATTTTACTTCGGTATAGTTTAAACTCTTTACATTAAAGACAAGGCTTCCTGCCGCGAGTTGTGTTGTCATGCCACTGATAGACTGCGACGCCGGTTCCGGGGTGTCATACACGTTGATGCTCGTGGTTGTTGCTGCTTTCACACAGCCATGCAAATCGGTATAGCTATAGCTGATGCTTTTCATTCCCGATCCTGCTGTTATTGCATTCAGACTCGCACTGGTCTCCGTGGTCTTTGTCAAGCCTGTCAATGCTCCAAATGTACCGACTCCGCCTGCGGGCGTTACATTTACGGTCAATACTGCCGGTAGGGTTGCATCACTGCACACCAGGGTCGGATTGGCCAAATCCCATGCTACCGTCGGTAGTGCATATACCATCGCTGTAGTGCTCGTACTGTTCTTACAGCCGTTGCCATCGGTATAGTTGAAGGTGATTGTATACGGTCCGCCGGCCTTCGCGGTGCTCGGATCAAACGTATAGCTCGGACTACTGCCCGTTACTCCTGATCCGCTTACCGAGAGTATTCCTCCTGACGATGGAATGGTGCTGATGGATACCGAGCCTGAGTTGACACAATAGTTCCCACTTGCCGTGTTTAATGCCGGAACGCTTACACTTACTGTGGGTATGTCATTGACCGTGATCGTTGTGCTTGCTGTATTCTGACAGCCATTACCATCTGTTCCGGTAACGCTATAGATGGTCGTCCCAGTTGGACTCACGATCTTGCTGCCCCCTGTCCCCAATGTCTGATCCCAAAGATAGCTCGTGCCTCCAGTACTCGTGATGGTCGTACCAAAGCCTCTACAGATTGATGCTAGTGGACTGGCCGTGATGGTTGGTAAAGGATTGACTGTCACACTCACGCTTGCCGTGTTCTGACAGCCTTTGCTATCTGTTCCTGTAACAATATAGAGTGTTGTGGTCTGGATGGTCGGTGCCGTCGGGCTTACTGTTTGTTCTCCTGTCCCAACTCCGTTACTCCAGCTATAACTACTGCCTCCCAAGGCTGTCAGTTTGCTATTAAAGCCTGTACATATAACACCCGCACTTGACGTGGCGGTTACCGTCGGCAACCCATTGATGGTCAAGGTGACGGCTGTCGTTGGTCCAAAGCAGGTGTTGGCTACGTTATATTCTGCTACATAATAGGGATACACGCCAGGTGCTGTTACTGTCGTGGTATAGGTGGCTCCCGAGCCCAATCGTTGACTGCTGGTGCTTGATCCTACAAACCATACCAGGGTTCCCGTGCCTTGAGCGGTCGCTTCTACGGTCGAACTTAGTGACGATGCTGTACATTTTACCGGCTCCGTCTTTGCTAGCGGAGCTTTCGATGGACATTTTGTTATACATTCTTGGATCGATACCTGTTGACTTTCACAGCCATTGATCGTTTGTGTATAATAATATGTTTTACAGCCGGCTACCAATGAATCCGGTGCCGTTCCTGTATGTGCGATTATCGGCTCATAGGTTGTCCCTGTTCCTAAAAGAGTTATCTTGTCACTATCATACCATTTGATCCCTGTATAGCTTGTGGCATCAAAGATAAATGTTCCTGCTGAGGGTATTGGTGTTGACATTGCACTGATGCTCAATGTGGTCGGCTCTGGCGTGTCATATACGGTGAGTGATGTCGATGGGGCTACTTTTACGCAGCCTTTCGTATCCGTATAGGTATAACCGATCGTTTTTAATCCCACGCCTGCCGTTACCGGATTGAATGTCAAACTGGTCTCTGTCAATTTCGTTAAGCCGGTGATCGACCCGAAAACGCCCGTTCCTCCTGTCGGACTCACGGTAAGGGTCAACGTGGCCAGGGCTCCGTCACTACAGACAAGTGTCGGATTGGCTGATACCCAGGCTACCGTTGGTAACGAATACACACTCGCGGTGGTGGTAGCACTGTTCTTACAGCCATTGCCATCGATATAATTAAAGTTGATTGTATACGGTCCGCCTGCTGTCGCCACTGACGGGGTAAAGGTATAGTTCGGCGATGTCCCCGATACACCCGACCCGCTTACCGTGATTGTCCCGGTATTCGGCATGGTCGTTATCGCGATTCCCGTACTGTTGCTCTCACAATAGTTTCCCGTACTGGTATTCAAGCTTGGCAAACTCACGCTGACGCTTGGTATCGCATTAACGATTACACTTGTTGTCGCGGTGTTCTTACAGCCATTGCCGTCTGTCCCTGTCACGTAATAACTTGTTGTTGCTGTTGGTGTCACGCTTATTGTGGTGCTGCTTCCTGCGGGACTCCAGATATATGAGTTGCCTCCTCCTGCCGTCAGGCTTGTCCCTGTTCCTTTACATACTGCCGTAGCCAGTGCTGTGGCGGTGATCGTCGGACTGCCGTTGGCTGTGATGATCACGACATCTGATCCTTTACAGCCATTGACATCGCTCACTGAAAGGGTATAGTTTGTCGATCCTGCGGTTGTTGCCGTAAACACCGGTGTGCCTGTGTTTGTTACTGATAGATTAGTCCCCGGACTCCAGCTATAGCTATAGGGACTTGTTACTCCTGTTACTGTCGCATTAATATTCAAGGCCGTATTGATACAAACCGAGGCATCAAACCCTGCATTAACGGTCGGATTCGCATTTATCGTGATTGTATTGCTCCCCGTTACCGAACAGCCACCTACCGTATTGGTCGCTGAAACGGTATATGTCCCCGATACATTTGTCTTGGTAAAGTTGCTCCCCGTGATTGCTCCTGCATCAGAACAGCTATAGCTTACGGTGCCACCGCTTGAGAAGCTGAACAGTCCCGATAACGCTATCGTGCCAGCACTCGCTGTGGCACACTGTGTCACTGCTGTACCCGGACTTACCGTGATTTGTGCATTCGTGGTGATTGCTGTGGTTCCCGAGAGTGTTGCTCCACAGCCTTTCAAACTCGCATCCGTCAGGCTGCTCACCTGATATGTCCCGTCTACGGTCTCCGGAACGGTATAGCAACTTGCACTGCTTACCGTCACGCTATGCGATGCTCCCGAGCCATCTGTATAGCTTAGTTTATACGGGGCGATGCCTCCGCCTACACAGATCTTTATAGGGTTCTTTGTCGCTCCATAGCAGTAGGTCGTCCCTCCACTTATCGTATATGTCGGCAGGGCATATTGCGTGATCGTCCGATTACGCATTACTTGATTGCAGGCTACTCCTGATGCCGAATCGGTTACCGTCAATCCATAGGTCTTCGTCCCTGATGGTGCTGTTACCGTTAATGTGTTATTATTCAAATTGATATTGTCCGTCAGATTATACCATTTATACATATAACTCCCCGGACTCGCTAATGTTCCTATTTTCGCTACCAAAGAGGTGGTATTCGTCGTCCCGGTACAATAGGTCGTGTCTTTTGTTAGATCCCATGTCAAATCCGGTTGCTGGATTCTGGTTACCACCACGTTGCTCGTTGTGGCTACTCCAGGGCAGTTTGCATCGCTTATCGCCGTTACTGTATAGGTCCCATATCCTGTGGGCGTGATGTTATACGGACTCGCCGTGATGCTGCTCGCACTGCTGGTTGTTGTCCCATTACTCCATGACAGGCTAAAGGGCGAGATCCCACTTAACGCGATCCTTACTGTCGGGGCTGCCCCATTACTGCAGTAAGCTCCTCCGCCACTTATTGTATAGCTCGGAGTTGCATTCGATACTATCGTTACGTTCGCAGT
>Ga0302293_10001092_pt1 | contig 13739 bp, 11 predicted proteins | sample III_Fen_N2_2_FD_198758 | JGI IMG/M metagenome (GOLD analysis project Ga0302293, IMG submission 198758) | Peat permafrost microbial communities from Stordalen Mire near Abisko, Sweden - III_Fen_N2_2 | ecosystem: Environmental > Terrestrial > Soil > Wetlands > Permafrost | place: Sweden: Abisko...
ATCACACCTATGGCGACCCCAACATCGCTTTAAATGCAACAGTAACTTCGGGTCTTCCCATTACCTACTTCGCAACCACAACCAAATGCAGCATCCATGATTATCTTCTTTCACTAGACAGCGCAGGCACGTGCATCGTTAAGGCTGTGCAATCTACCACAGTCAATTATGTTCCTGCGACTATAACGCGCAGCTTCCAAATTGCAAAGGGCATGCAAACCATTTCCTTCACACCAGTTCCTACAAGAACTTATGGCGATGCATCCTTTGCTGTTTCAGCACAAGCATCTTCTGGGCTGGCCACAACGCTCTACTCCATAACAAAGTCGGTTTGCACTGTCAGTGGAACAAGCGTTACCATCGTTACAGGAGGGAACTGCATTCTGCAAGCAGCGCAAAGTGGTAATGCAAATTACAATGGCTTACTTGCTTATGACACCCTTGTGATTGCCAAGAAAGCGCAAGTCGTGACGATCACTCCTATCGATCAAATGGCATTTTCTACAACCCCTTTTACCCCAAAAGATACAGCAGAATCTGGGTTGCCGGTTGTCATTAGTTCAGCCACACCTAATGTCTGTACCGTAAGTGCGAATGCTGTTACTACAGTCACCAGCGGCCGTTGCAAATTGGTGGCAACTCAAGCAGGCGATGAGAAATACCTCAGTGCGATTAGTGATACAGCAGCATTCAATGTGATTCAGGCAACTCAAACAGTGAACTTTACGCCTTCGACTCTTTCAGATGTTACGAATGGTGTTGCGAACATTCCTTTCACAGTAAGCGCAACGTCAGGACTTCCTGTTACGATATCCGTAAGTGATCCAACGGTCTGTAGCGTAGATGTCTCAGGATCGATCACAATAAAGGCTCCGGGCACGTGCGAACTGTTGGGAGACCAAGCGGGCGATGGACGTTACACAGCTGCAGCCCAAGCCTTGCTGAGCTTCACGGTACTTCCTACGCCATAAGATTACTAAGCCTCGTGCAAGCGAGGCTACAAATCGGCCCATAGTGCACTGAGCTTCCAGAAGGTTTTCTTCGACTGGGGCTCAGCATTTTTCTTCGCCGTATGATCCACGTGAGCTTGCACTTTTGCAAGCAACGCTTCCACTGATTTTTCTAGTTCTTTGGTGAGCTTGCTTTTTGCTTGCGCCATCTGGCCGTAATCAAAAAAGACCACAGAATCTTCGGACAACGAGCGAATATCAAAACTTTTTAGAATCAAAGTACGTGCAAGATTTTCAAAGGCCTGCGGGCCTGCAAAAATATGTTGATGCACCTCGCCAAACTCATTCAGAGCAAAACAATCTAAGGTTTCAATAGCTACGCATGAATCATGTGAACGTGCATTTACAACCACAAATACGCGTTGCAAATTTCCAATTCCATTCCAAGAATGAGAGACTTGCTCGAGTATGGATTCCGTAGGTAAAAAGGCCGCAAACTGTTTTAAAAATTCACTAATGAACTGCACCCCATGAGTATGATTCATGTGCACTGTAAATTTTTGCGCATCGTGGTAAAGCCCATTCACAGCAAGCCAAGCGCAGGCATGTAATAAATCAGTGTGCTCACAAACAGGAACCTGCTTACCCGTTTGCGACGACGTGTGAAAATCGACTTGAACTATCCATAATTCAGTGTTTTGTGAATTCCGAGCCTTGACAAAACGAATGATGTGAATGGTGCGCGCATCGAGCAAATGAAACATCCGCGAGACTTTCCCAGGCTCTTGTTTTAAGTACGCACGCAACGTTTTTCCCATGATGGTGCGATCGCGATCCGAGATTGCGCCTTGCACTAGCGAAGCCTTGGGCTGCAGTTTGAGATAGGTTGCAATGAAATAATCTTGGATCGCTTTGGCGAGCGCTGCTTTCTCGGCGTATGGCCATTCGGAAAAAGCATGCATGTGCGCAAACTCATCTTTACCAAACATCCAACTCGTGGCGAGATCTTGCAAAGCATTCCATTTCTTGGCATGTTGCGTGGTCGATACACCCGCTAAACATTTGACTAAGAAGCACGTTTCTAATAATCGCAATTCGGAATCAGACCCAGGCTGGCTTCGCTTAAACCTGCGCACAGCTTCCATCATTTCTAAGTACGGATCAAGTCGCTCAACTTCATCGGCTTCCGCGATTTTTCTTTTCAGTTGATTGCAAAGAAGAACCACAGGATCCGAGAATGCATAAGCTTCGAGCAACGCAATTTTGATCACGGATTTAAAAGGGGAATGCAAGCCTTTCAGAATTTGCCACAAGGCCGCACCAAAGATTTCTTGTTCTGCGAAATCATCGACGCTTCCGATTTCAACCAGTGATTTTGTGGCTTGAAATTTTCCACCCTCAAGCGGACGAGCCCAATGAACAGGCTTCTTGCCTGCGATCCAGATCATGGATCTATAAAATTCGTCTTTCAATAATTTCTTTAATGCACTTCCACACGATTCGCCACCGAGTTCGCCAAACTCTTCGTTACGTAAATCTTCAATATCGGTTGCAAAAAAATGCACTTCTAATTTGTGGCTTGTCATAGCCCAATTCTCAAGCAACGAAATTTTTTGACGCAAGAGTTCTAGCTCGGAAGCCTTGAATTTGCTGCGATCAATGCCGATCCAGAAATCCATATCGCTGCCCGCAGAAAATGCCAATGTGCCTGCGGAGCCCATTAAATACAGGAATTCAATGCCTTGGTGTCTATTGAAGAATCCAGTCTTCTTTGGATGCAACGTCTTGAGCGTCGGAAACCAATCCACCAAACGGCTGCGATCATCATCGGATGGGTCGTAGCCATAAACACCATACACGGCATCGCCTTCCAAAGACGGAAACAACAGGGAACCATCAAGGTGAAAAATCATGGGCAATAGCTGCAAAACTTGGCGATGATCTTTGCTCAACTGCGACAAATGAAACTGGTAACGCAAAGCATTTTCTGCCTGCATTCGCTCTAATAGTGGTGATGTCCGCTCGCTGAATAAACCCATAGTTTGAATGTACGTTGCCACACAGGGAGCTGCAATCCCAAAGGCGGAAATGCGTTGTGAACAATGCATTCGCTAGGGCGCAGATTTTGGAAAGGAAATTTTGCCAATTATGGCAATTTTTCTACAAAGGAAATACAAGACTAGAACTGCCAACCAAGTTCCGCGCCGATTGGAAGCGAAATTACATATGCATTTTTGCCCGAGCCATTGTAACCCTTGTCGCACTGCAAACCGGAGTAGATGCCGAACAAGAAGTGATCTCCCTGTACACTCAGATCAAGTTCTGGTCGAACCCCCAAGCCCCTCCATGTACTTGTCTTAGTGGTAGTTGAATAATTGGCAAGAAGCCTTGAATACTCAACCTGCAAGACCCCTTGTGTTACAATGCGAATTAAACTGTGGCTTGCGGCAAGTTCGTAAATTCCTCTCACACCCACGCTCGATATTCTTTGTAAAGACAATGGATTTTTTTCGTCCGTATATTGATCCAGATATGAAGCGTTTATGACTCCAGGGCCATGGTAAACAACACCTAAGCCCCATCTGCTGGGGATATACTCAAGCACAAATTCTGCTGATGCGGCAAGCTGGTCAGAGACAGGGTTAATCACAGGATTGGTTACACCATTGGAAACCGACTCTCCCAACACAGGAGCCATATATCCACGAGCAAGAAAAATGACAGGCCTACGTCGTTCGTTGGTTTTCGCACTTTGAATTTCAGAATATCGGGTTGTGAATGGCAGCGCCCCCAAGATCCTCGATGCAACCTCGTTTGCTACCACATTCGCGTCTCCACCTACAAATTGTAGGATTCGTTTTTCTGATATGCGTGCCACATATTTCTGCTTCACGACATCCCAGATTCCAGTTCGGTATCCCGCAAAGCGCGCAACCGTATAATCTTTTAAATCATTGCTGTAGAGCGGGGCCCCATAACTCATGTATCCAATAATCTTGGGAGTGCTATCAATGCATTCTTGCGCAGACAATTCAGCAACGACAAGCAAGTATCGGACACCTCCCGCGGCACATTCCGACTTTGGCTTGGGTAATCGTAACGTATCTTCGCCATCAATGTATTCTAACAAGCTATCCGATAAGCACGTCGCAGGCTTCTCCGCCAACGAATAATTCTTCAGACCCATGCGGAGAACTTCTGGCACAACAGAATCGAGTCGCAGCTTCAACTCTGATATCGCTTCCGGGGGAATTGTTTTCAAGTCCGGCTTGTTTTTTTCCTTAGGGTTCAAGTACGTAGCTGAAGCTTGAGCCAAAACAAGTCCTATGGTTTCGCCTCGTGTTAGATTGACTTGATCCCCAGGATCCATCTGAAATTTCACAGTCGAAGCACACCCCATCAAGGCGATGTACACAGAGCAAATACAAATAATTTTGATCGACTTTTTCATCCTGGATTCCTTTGGACTCAATCCCTCTAAAGAGAGGTAAATATAAACACTGTCAACGCACCTCGCCTTGGGACAGAAGGCATCACCAGCCCCGATGAAGTGATTCGTGTGCTGTTAAGTGACGCGACAACAGGCAGCTAAAAAAAGAAGTTCAGAGGCCCCTCGGCCTATATAGACTCAACCGCATTGCTAGCCCCTCCAATATCAGCTCAAGCGCAGCAAAATCAAGAAAAAACAGTATCACAACGATTTTCTAAATTAGGCGTTCAAGGAGTCCAGATGACGTTTGAAGAAATGGTTCAATTAGCGCGCACTCGCAAGACCGATATGCCCGAGGGAAAGTCCACCACCGAGCTGTTTAAAAAAGGCCCGCATGGCATTGGCAAAAAGCTGGTAGAAGAGGCTGCAGAATCTTGGATGGCGGCGCGCTTTGAAACCCAAGATGACTTGGCTTTAGAACTCTCACAAGTGCTCTATTATGTAGCCGTGATGATGGCCGAGAAGAATTTAAGCCTTGAAGAAGTGTACAAGAAACTGTAAGGAATTCGACCATGATTAAAGTTGCTTTGCCCAATAAAGGAATGCTATTTGAGCCCACCATGGATCTATTCCGTGCCTGTGGCTATAAGGTTTCCAAGACACTCAAGTCTCTTTCGAGCGCTGACCCTGATAACGGCGTTGAGTTTTATTTCTTGCGCCCCGACGATATTCCCATGTATGTGGGTCGCGGCATTATCGACGCTGGCGTTACAGGCATTGACTTTGAAGCCGAAGCAGGCTCTCTCTGCGAAAAACTTTTGGATTTAGGCTATGGTGCTTCAAAGCATTGCGCGGCTGTGCCTAACGACTCTCCTTACAAAACGCTTGAAGACTTGCGTCACAAGCGCATTGCCACCAGTTTTCCTGAAATTGTGCGCAATTATTTTGGCTCTCCTGCACCTGAATTGATTACCCTCACCGGCGCAGTTGAAATCAGCGTAAGCCTTGGTGTATCTGACGCCGTGGTCGATGTAGTAGAAACGGGCACCACACTGAAGCAAGCGGGTTTGCGCATTATGGGCGAACCATTATTCCGTTCGCAAGCAGCCCTCTTTTCGCACCCTAGTCGTGGCAATCTGCCCGAGATCACTACTCTACGTAGGCGTCTCGAAGGCAAGCTCGTTGCCATGGCTTGGATGATGGTTGAGTACGACGTGCCTCAAGCCTTGCTAGATAAGGCTTGCAGTATTACGCCGGGGCTTTCCTCACCTACCGTTAGCCACTTGCACAACAAAGAATGGTTTGCGGTCAAAGCTATGGTGAAAAAAACAGAATCCAACATGGCTATGGATAAACTTGCAGAACTCGGTTGCAAGGGAATTCTGTTGACCGCCATTGAGACTGCACGCATCTAACCACTCATTTCAATCATATTGAGAAAGAGACAAGCCTTGTCTCTTTTTTTTGTTTTCGCTCATTGGGTTTGGTATGATCTCTCTATCCAGAAAATTCTGGCAGGGGTGTTCATGGCAGACGATTCAAGTGGTGAAAAAGTTTATTTAGCGCGGCAGCCGATCTTAGATCAAGACCGGAAAACTTTTGCCTACGAATTGCTGTTTCGTAGCGGAGCGACTGGTGGCGCGGTCATTAACGATGCGACTCAGGCCACAGCTCGCGTGCTTGTAAATGCATTAAACTCCATGGGTGTTGCAAGCCTTGTTGGCAAAAGCAAAGCTTTTATCAATTGCGACCGCAAAATGCTTTTGGAAAATAACTTCGAGCCTCTTGACCCCAATGTTTTTGTGCTCGAAATTCTCGAAGATGTGGTAGGTGATCCCGAGGTGGCCGAAGTCGTTAAAAAGCTTAAGGAACAAGGCTTTGAAATCGCTCTCGATGACTTTGAAATGACCCCTGAACACGTAGAAAAAGTCAGGCTTTTTATGCCTTTGGCGAACTATGTGAAAATTGATTTAATGCTCAATACCCCCGAGCAAATCAAAGCAACCGTTGACTTTTGTCGCAAATATCAAGGCATTCGTTTGCTAGCAGAAAAAGTGGAGACGGAAGAGCAATACCTCACATGTGCAAAACTCGGCTACACGTTATTCCAAGGTTACTTCTTTGCCAAGCCCGAGATTATTTCAGGCCGCAAACTTGAGCCCAAAGCAGCAGGAGTAATGCGCCTTTTGCAAGTGTTGCGCCAAGAGCCCGAAATTCATGTGCTCGAAGAGGCCTTTAAGCGCCAGCCCGAAGTCACCATCAACATGCTGAAGTTCATTAATTCGGCGAGCGTTGGGCTCCGCAACCGGGTGGATTCTATTCGTCTTGCTCTCACCATGATTGGGCAACGCAAACTACAGCAGTGGCTTATGCTCATGCTCTTTGCAGGTGGTGGAGCTCCTTCATCTTCGAACTCATCTACGCTATTTGACAATGCGGCGCAACGTTCGCGCTTTATGGAAAACCTTGCGCATATTATTGACCCGCGCGGCAATTTGCACGAACGCGCGTTTTTGGCGGGTATGCTCAGTCGCATGGATGCGCTTTGCAAAGTCAATATCGAAACGATTCTTAGCGAGTTTGATCTTGGCCCCGAACTCACAAATGCGTTGCGTGAAAATACAGGCATCTTGGGCGATCTTTTAAAAATCACCAAAGCCATTGAGATTGATCAGCTTTATGTTTCCTTGGGACTTTGCCAACTGCACAAAATCGATAACGAGCAATTGCAGCGAGCGCTCATGGAAAGCTGGGCTTGGGTAGAAGGCGTTAAGAGCTAAAGCCGCTGATCCAGAAATTTAAGGAAGGGAGAGTTCATGACTGACGATTCTAGCAGTGAGAAGGTCTATTTAGCGCGGCAACCGATCTTAGATCAAGACCGGAAAACTTTTGCCTACGAATTGCTGTTTCGCAGTGGAGCAACAGGCAGTGCGGTCATAAGCGATGCAACCCAAGCCACGGCACGCGTTCTTGTGAATGCATTGAATTCCATGGGCATTAGCAAGCTTGTCGGGAACAATAAGGCGTATATCAATTGTGATAGCAAAATGCTGCTGGAAAATATTTTTGAACCGCTCTTGGATCCAAAAGTATTTGTGCTAGAAGTTCTTGAAGATGTAGAGGCTACTCCAGAAATTGTTCTTGCCGTTACAAAGCTTAAGGAACAAGGCTTCCAGATCGCTCTCGATGATTTTGAAATGACCTCTGCACATGTGGAAAAAGTGAAATTATTGCTGCCCATAGCAGACTACGTCAAGTTTGACTTAATGAAGCAGAGTTCACTTGCACAACTCAAAGATGCTGTCGTTTTTTGCAGTAAATATCCTGCAATTCGTTTGATCGCAGAAAAGGTGGAAACCGAGGCGATGTATCTCGATTGCAAGCGGTTGGGCTACTCCTTTTTTCAAGGTTACTTTTTTGCGAAGCCCGAAATTATTGCTGGCCATAAACTTGAGCCCAAGGCCGCTGGAATATTGCGCCTTCTGCAAATTCTGCGACAGGAGCCCGAAATCAGCGAGCTCGAGGATGCTTTTAAGCGACAGCCCGAAGCCACCATAAACCTTTTGAAGTTCATCAATTCGGTGAGTATGGGGCTCAATCGCCGTGTAGACTCGATTCGACTAGCCATCACCATGATCGGCCACATAAAACTTCAGCAATGGCTTATGCTTATGCTGTTTGCAGGCGGAGGCGCCCCGACTGCTTCTAATTCGTCCACGCTATTCGACAATGCAGCACAACGTTCTCGCTTCATGGAAAACCTTGCTCGCATTATTGACCCTCATGGCAATCTGCACGAACGCGCATTCTTGGCTGGCATGCTTAGTCGCATGGATGCATTATGCAAAGTCAACATCGAAACGATCCTCGCTGAATTTGATTTGGGCGAAGAAATGAATCGCGCTCTCCGCGAAAATACAGGGATCTTGGGCGACTTATTGAAGATCACCAAAGCTGTTGAAATCGATGAACTCGACGTGTCGTTAGGACTTTGCTTGTTGCATAAAATCGACACGGAACAAATGCTCAAGGCGCTCATGGAAAGCTGGGAATGGGTGGAAAGCGTGAAAGGGTAGGAGTCGAGTTGAAAATTGAGAATTGAAAGTTGAAAGAGGAACCGCCGATACTCACGTGGCGACACGGAGGGAGGTGAACAAGTTCCAGAGTTCCGGAGTGGAGAGTTTCAGAGTTCTATAGTGGAGAGTTGCGTCGCTTCATTTCTTATCGGTTAGAAGTCACAACTCTCCTCTCTCCACTAACCATGCGTTTGAGAATGACTAGTACGGATTCAATGTTGCAACTCTCCACTTTTTTATCTGTTCTCGATTTACATTATTCGTATGGCTGATGAAAAAAATCCTTCGATTATTGAAGCAGATTCCAATCGCATTCGACGCCAAGTACAATCTGCGCTAAGAGCACTTTCGCTCGATGCTTACCGCGAAGAATCTGCGCAAATTATTCGCTTGCTCGCGGGCTGGGACTTGTTGCAAAAGGCGCAAGTGGTCGCAGGGTTTCATCCATCGCGTAATGAGCCGCAAATTCAAACATTGTTACAGAGCATTGCAAATACGCGAACCTTACTGCTACCTCGTGTGCTGCCCCAAGCACTCATGGAGTTCGTGCAGATCCAAGACATCCATCGCGAGCTTCATAATGGGTCTTTTGGCCTTATGGAACCGCGCCTGTCGTTCAAAGCTTTTGTTGGGTCACCGATCGAACTTTTTTTTGTGCCGGGCATCGCTTTTGGAAAATATGGCGAACGCATTGGGCATGGCGGTGGCTATTATGACCGCTACTTGGCCAAATTCCCCAAGGCGATCAAGGTTGGCTTAGCCCTGAGCTGCCAGATTCTAAATCATGAAGTGCCACAGCTTCCACATGACATCAGAATGAGCTATATTGTGTCCCCGACCGGAATCATCCCCACTGGGACGTAGCCCGAAAAGTCCGAACTGGGTATAACCCAACGAAGACCCACTGAGCCTAAGCCCCAAGAACCTCAGGCCATCACCGACCGGAGAATCCTAAAAATGAAAGCAATCCTTGCCCTGGAAGACGGAAACACCTTCACAGGTATCGCTTTTGGCGCGCACACCGAATGTGGTGGCGAAATCGTATTTAACACCTCCATGACTGGCTACCAAGAGATCCTCTCGGACCCTTCTTACAATGGCCAAGTTGTGTGCATGACCTACCCAGAAATTGGCAATTATGGTATTGCCCCCGAAGACGTAGAATCGTCCAAGGTTCAGGTAAGCGGATTCATCGTGAAGAATCTCTGCCCCTACCCTTCGAACTGGCGCGGTGGAAAGCTCACTCTCGACGAATATTTAAAGCAAAACAATATTCCTGGTATTCAGGGAATTGACACTCGCAAACTGGTGCGCATTCTGCGGTCTAGTGGCGCTAAGCGCGGCGTGATCTGCATGGGCGATATCTCTGCAGAAGAAGCCGTCGCGCGAGCAAAGAAAATTCCTAGCATGGCCGGCTCAGACCTTGCGAAAGTGGTCACTTGCAATAAGCCTTCAGTATGGACAGAAGCTGCACACGTGTTGCAGCCAGCTGGCCAAACAAAGGGCGAGTTTAAAGTGGTCGCACTTGATTTTGGTGTGAAGTCCAATACGCTCCGTCGCTTGGTAGAACTGGGCGCACAGATCGATGTGGTTCCTGCGCAAACGACTGCAGAAGAAATTTTGGCACGCAAACCCGATGGCGTTTATTTGTCTAACGGCCCTGGCGATCCTGAGGCTGTGACCTACGCGATTGAAACAGTTCGCAAACTGATCGGTCAAGTGCCCATCTTTGGCATTTGCCTTGGCCATCAGATCCTTGGCCTTGCCATGGGTGGCAAGACTTTCAAGCTCAAGTTCGGACACCGCGGCGCCAATCATCCAATCAAGAATTTGGACACTGGCAAGGTTGAAATCACCTCGCAGAACCATGGTTTTGCAGTGCAGCCCGGCACCCTTCCCGAAAGCGTTGGCCGCGTAACACATGTGAACCTCAACGACAACACGATTGCTGGCATCCGCCACGTGAAATACCCAGTGTTCTCGATCCAATACCACCCCGAGGCTTCGCCCGGACCCCACGATTCCTATTACCTCTTCGAGGAGTTCGCAGCCCATGCCCGGACATTCAGAGCAACGCGGAAAGCCTAATTTCAGACAGGGTGACCGCCCACAAACGGATCGCCCTCGTCAAGATTTTTCACCTAAGCCCAACTACCCGCGCAACGACAACGACGCGCGGCCAAGGTTTGTGCAGGATTCTAGTTCAAGGCCCGACGTGGCTAAAACGGATTTCAACACTCCGCTTTCAAACCCACGCCCAGAGCGCGCCCCTAGGCGTTTCGAATCTATCCGTAAGCCTCAGGATCAAAACGAAGAGTATACCGAACCACAGACCGCGGTAGGCGGCATTGCTGAGGTTGAGGCTTTACTCAAGAACAAGCCTGGTTTAGTGCATCGCATCGCGATCCGCAAAGATTCTGGCGACAAGCGTCTTTACGAATTACAGAAACTTGTGAAGCACTTGCACATCCATTACCAACAGCTCGATGCAGCACAACTCGACGAACTTGTGCGCCCCAATCAAGGCGTGGTTGCGCTTTGCCATGAACGCGAAGTCACCACTTGGGATGACATTCGTCTCGAACTGTTCCTTGCCATCGAGAAAGACGAGCCAAAAACTGTCGCAGTCATTTGCAACATCGAAGACCCACGCAACTTGGGCGCTTGCCTGCGCTCTGCATTAGCCCTCGGAGTCGATGCTGTGCTTTTGCCCTCTAAGGGGATGTGTGGTTTGACTCCCCTCGCTGCACGCGCTTCTGCAGGTGCAATTTCGCAATTGAATCTGTGCCGCCCCGACAATCTTGAAGCAGCACTTGGTGAACTTGTCTTGGCTGGCTACGACTTGCTCGGACTCGATTCCGATACTCCTGATTCCATTCATGACACGCCATTTCGCAAGCACACGATTATCGCAGTGGGTGGTGAAGATCGCCCACTACCTCCGTTCATTCGCAAGCAATGCACCAAGGTGTTGCGCATTCCTATGATCGAAGCGGCGCATTCTTACAACGCATCAGTGGCACTTACGCTTGCACTCTACGAACGCGCTCGCAGCATCGCTTTCGAAGGCATGCTCACTCCCCCTGCACCTGCCGAACCTGCCGAAGAATAGTTTGTGCGCAATCTTTTGTGGCCTCTGGATTAGATTGATCCAGGGGCTTTTTATTTCGTAGAAAAAAGTCATCTGTCAATATGAACCGCTCGTCCAATTTTTTTGTTATGCATGAACGCAAACGTTAAAGCACATCGCATTTGGCTTGAAGTTACTGAAGGTACTCTCATGAAAGATGACATGAGCGGGATCATAGAAAATCTTCGCACCATGGGTTTTCACTTTTCTTTGGACGATCTTGAACCAGAGCAGAAGCCTCGGAATACATGCTGTAGTCGAAGGTATTGAGACCTATCGAACAGCTAAGAATCACGCAGGCCATGGGCGCAAACACGGTGCAGGGCTGGGTATTCGCCAAAGCAATGCCAGCCGAAGAATGCATCGAGTTCATTCAAAAATTCCGATTCCCCAATTAGCTACAGTCCAAGCCCAACAGTGAGTTTCGGACCAATAGCCATCATGACGCCAGGAGCATTCTCTGAGCTCGCGCCTTCGGCTGTAATTACGAATTCCAAGTTGAAACCAGAACGATGACGCCAGCCAAAACCGACGGAACCTTCTCCACCATAAGACACAGCAGACTTTTCAGAAACCACGGCATTATCCATGTGGCTGCTAGTTCCATAGGTGGTAATTACAGCGTAATTTGCTGCGATCAAAACCCCTGCGGTGCCGACAAAGTAAACGGTTCCTTTCGTGGTAATTTTTGGACCAATCGCTGTGCCCGCCCAATACAACTGACGATCTTCATCTTTGGTGTTGCCATTCACCGTGGTATTCGCGTAAGTGGCAAAACGACTCACCTGCAAAAAGTTGCGCAAGCCAAATTCCATTCCAGGAAAAGCACGCACCGGCACATGAAAATCAAAGTTCAATCCACCACCTGTCGCCACAACATTCAGCGCTGGCTGAGAAACTAAAAACGATCCGCCCGCAAGAAAGCTTGGACCATCGCCAGCCCAAGCAGCAGCACACAACGCAAAGGCTACGACGCATGTTTTCCCAAAATTCAAAGCCAATTTCAAAGCCATAGAATCCCATGTTTTTTTAATGACTGCTGCTTTATAAAATATGCCCAGAACCACTTTATGCACTTTGATTTTATCTGTGAAAACACCGCTTTCGTTCTCAACGATGAGAGCAGAAGACACCAATCGTTTCGCGTTTTCAAAAACCAATGTCAAGAATTAATGCGCAAAAACATCCACAAAGCAACGAGTTACTGTAAACGCCCAGGAAATTCCTTGCGAAATTTTGCCACCTTAGGTGCAATTATAAAGCGACAGTAGCCTTGCGTTGGGTGTTGTTTAAAATAATTGCGATGATATTCTTCGGCAGAATAGAAAGCATCGAAAGGCCGCAACTCAGTAACCAAAAGGTCGCTCCACAGCTTGGTTTGTTCCACCTCTGCCATGGCACGCAAGGCAATAGCCTTCTGTTCTTTGCTATTAAAAAATATCACGGAGCGATACTGTGTGCCCACATCATTTCCTTGCCGATTCAAAGTCGTTGGATCATGCACATGAAAGAATAACAGCAACAAATCATGCAAAGAAATTTCATTCGGATTGAAAACGATTTTCACCGCTTCAGCATGGCCTGTAGAGCCAGAGCAAACCTGCTCATAAGTGGGGTCTTTGACTTGTCCACCCGAATACCCAGACTCGACACTCACCACGCCTTTCACCTGCTGGAATATGGCTTCTAAGCACCAAAAACAACCGCCACCCAAAACAATTTCCTCGTGCGATGTAGTCATGTCGCACACTCCTTCTGCCCACAAGAGCATAACGCCAAGTAGCAATGATTTTCCCATGCTGACATTGTACGCAATCAGAGCAACGCCAAGGGTTCAGCGATCCACCTGAATCGGCGCTTGGTCAGGGAATGAATTCAAGTGGAAAGAGGAGAATTGTAACATCTAGCCCTTATGCAGCAAGACTTCGCAGTCATCATCACCTCTCCGCGTCATCACCGCTTTTCTGAGTCATCACCGCTTCTCCGCGTCATTGCCGTTTTTTTGAGTCATCACCGCTTGGCGGTGATCTCCTTGTATTCCCAAACGCATCCAATCTCGTTAGGCCTGAAAAAACAGCTTGCGCACTGGGACAAATTCCTTGGTAAATACAAATGGAGCAAGATTGCTTACCGTCCCTTACCATGCTTCGCTC
>Ga0302293_10001099_pt1 | contig 13714 bp, 10 predicted proteins | sample III_Fen_N2_2_FD_198758 | JGI IMG/M metagenome (GOLD analysis project Ga0302293, IMG submission 198758) | Peat permafrost microbial communities from Stordalen Mire near Abisko, Sweden - III_Fen_N2_2 | ecosystem: Environmental > Terrestrial > Soil > Wetlands > Permafrost | place: Sweden: Abisko...
AATCAGCGGGAATATCGTTTCGATCTTTCCGGTTTCCATGGAGACGGAGTTGATGATGCCTTCTCGTTTGCAGTGCGGTAGCACCTGCGCCAGAACGGCAGGGTTCGGAGAATCGATACAAAGTGGCAGGGAAGACGCACTTTCGGCGAGTTGTGCCAGCCAAATCAAAGTTTCCGCTTCAATTTCGCTATCGACCGCCGCGCAGACATCCAAATAATCCGCACCCGCCTCTTCCTGACGAACGGCGAGGTCGCGCAGATACGCTTCATCCCGTTCCCGAATCGCTTTTCCGACAGAAGGTATGAACCCGTTTAGTTTTTCTCCAATGATGATCATTTCGTGGCTCCTCATTGTAATATAAGCATTTTTGACGTTATGTTTTATAATACCAGATCATATATCGTTATGATATACCACATTTCATTGACATTTTCAATAGATGATCCTACACTATGTAGCAAGGAGATTTCACTATGATTCAAAAGGAATTTATACGAAGCGAACTTCGCTACCGCTATCCCGATTTGATCGATCAGATTCGTGCGCCGTTACAACAGGTTGGTCGACCGCTCTTGTTTGAAAACGGCGCTCGTAAATTTGGCGCGCGCATCATCGTCTGTACAGGCGAGGAGCTCGATTCGCTGCAAGCGGTTGGTCAATCCGAACCTCTATTTCTTACCATCGGCACGCCAAATAAAGAAACGATAAATGTCTACGATGTTTGTGTGTTGCCACAGGACGAGCAAGTTGGCGTTGTGCTCAATTTTGTGCAGCGCTTGTTTGACCGTCTGGATGACTGGACGCAGAGCCTCCGGCAAGCCGCGGAAACGGGAGTGGAAGCGGAGGAATTGCTTAGTCGTGCATCTGAAATGCTCCAAAATCCGGTTTTATTGTTGGATGAACGCGGACATATCGTCGCTCAATCGGAGAGAGTGGACGCAACCGCAATTGCAAGATTTTCGGATGCCGACAAATTACAAAACATCGATTTGGAACTCAACATTGTGTATAAACTGGGTGAAGCTGCATTGCCAGACGCGCTTCTTGTGCGGCTCCAGTCCGGCGAAGTGCTCTACACGTTGTTGTGCGCGGCAAATAATCGTCCGCTCTATGCCAGCGACGAAATCGTGTTTGAATCGCTCGCCGGATTTTTGCGCTTAATGCTCTCGCAGCGCACATTGCGCCTTGGCTCTTATCGTCAACACCAAGAAAACGAAGCGGCCGCAGAAGCATTTCGTTCGTTGCTTTCGCAAGATAGCCCGGAGCAAATCACGATAGACACGCTCAATCGTCTCGGTTGGAGCGAAAATAACGAATATGCTGTCCTCGCGATTGAACCGATCGATGGCGATCTTCGCGCGGCGCAAGCAGACGATATCTGCGATTTATTAGAATCTTCGCTGGATGAATGCTGTGCGTTTACGATTCTACCCGTTATTGTGACTGTCGTACGGTCGGGATTGCTGGAAAGCGATGCGCTGCAAAACAAGTTGCACTCTCTCGCCGAAACGCGAAAATTACGCATTGGCGTTTGCGAATCGTTTCTGGGATTTTCGTTTTTTGTGCTGCGGCTTTCTCAAGCTAAGCAAGCGATCAACCATGCAGCGGATTTTGGCGGCGCAACTCGGTTGTCGGACTTCGTTGAGCAAGAGATCGCCGCGCAGTCGATCAGCGCATTTCCGAAGGAACTGATTTGCATGCGCTCTATACTGGCGCTTGCGACGTTTGACCGCTCGCACGGGACAAATTATCTGGAAACAACGGAACAGTATGTAAAAAATCGATTTAACGCGGTCAAGACGGCGGGGGAGCTGTTCATTCACAGAAGCACGCTGCTCTATCGCCTGGAGCGCATCAAAGCGCAATTCGGACTGGATTTGGATGACAAACAGATTCCATTGCTGCACTTACTGTTATCGTTGCAATTGGTCAAAGATTTATAAAAAAACCGTCCGAAGACGATAATTGGGCAGAGATCAATAAAAAAACGCCCCTAAGCGTTAATTATAAAAGAATCAATAAAAAACCGCCCGAAGGCGGTAATTCGCATGAAAATCTATTTGCCATCCCGGAGCTGTCCGCTGCGCATCGCGCGCTCTAGATAGCCACCACGCTGCGTTTTGATGTCTGTCACGGTGACTACCGCGCCGTTGCAGTGATCCTCCAGTGTGGCAATCGCTTCCGGCAAACGCTTGCGTTGCATGGTCATGATCAGCATGCTACGGTCGTTGTCACGGCCGTGTACGTCGATGGTCGTCATACCAAAGCCTCTCGCACGTAGACAAGCTTCTGCTTCTTTCGCGGAGGCAAGATCGGGCAATACAACCTGCATGGAACTCAACCCAAACGCAAGCAACTCATCCAGCCAGCTGCCGATATAGTTGCCGCAGGCGAAAGCCACCGCATAGACGATACCCTTGAGGAAATCATACTTGAATCCGACTAAAACGCTGCTGGCAACAATCAGCCAGAGCGTTATCTCAACGATCGCGATCAAAGAACCAATGGTGCGCTCACCGCGGTTGATTAATACGATACGGAGTGTGCCAAACGACACCTCTAAAATTTTACCAAAGAAAATGAAGAGATAAACCCAAATAGTCGAACCTTTGGCGAATGCTTCAATCGCCTGTAAGAATTCATTCATGGTTCAACCCCCTTTCAGCTTGCCGATTATACTGTGCCAGTGTTACTATTGTCAATGAAACCAAATGTGAACCAACGTGTCGCAAAAGCGAACCCGGCTTCGCTTCTTCACATGCGCTTTGAGAAAAAGTAAGCGCGGGAACAAAGAAACAGGAAGACTTGTGGAAACGAAAACAACCATGCAAAATAGCTACAGTAGCGGGGTTAATTGGAACCCCTGGCACGGTTGCCATAAAATCTCTGCGGGGTGCGCGCACTGCTATGTTTATCGAATGGACGGAAAACACGGTAAGGACGCAAGCTCTGTCACCAAGACGATCGGGTTTTATCTGCCGGTTGCACACGCGCGAGACGGTTCGTATAAAATTCCACCAGGCAATTTCATTTGGACTTGCTTTACGTCGGATTTTCTTTTGGATGATGCCGACGTCTGGCGGGCAGAAGCTTGGCGCATGATGCGCGAACGAAGCGACTGCGAGTTTCTTTTTATAACGAAGCGGATTACGCGGTTTGTGCAATGCTTGCCGGAGGATTGGGGAGACGGGTATCCGAATGTCTCCATTTGCTGCACGGTTGAAAACCAGGCAAAGGTGGAGGAGCGACTGCCAATCTTTCGTACTGTGCCAATTCGTCATAAGATGATCGTATGTGAGCCGTTACTTGAGCGAATCGATCTTTCAGATTATCTCGGTGACTGGGTGGAGAGCGTAACGGTCGGCGGAGAATCTGGCGACGAAGCGCGCATTTGCGATTATAGCTGGATTCTGGAGATCCGCAGGCAATGTATTGAGGCTGATGTTCCGTTTCGATTTAAGCAGACAGGCGCAAACTTCGTAAAAGATGGCAAGCGCTATCAAATCAAGCGCGCCTTGCAGCACGATCAAGCGCGCAAGGCAAACATCAATACCGAAAAGTGCGAGTCGAATTAGCTTTCAGGCACATACTCCGTCACGTAGACACCCTTAATTTTGGAGTTGCTGTCGCATTCGGCAGTTTCGCTGAAGCTCGCGCCTACGGCAACGGGTGTGGAGAATGTATCGTTGATGATAGTGGTAGCAATGGTATTGCCATCCTGATCGATGAACTCAACCTGCGCTTCGATTGAAGTGAGTTCCTCCGAGCCGAGATTGAGAAACCGGATGCGCGCGGTGGTTGTGCCGCCGCTTACCTTGAGTTCACGGACGGTGGTTTCAATTTGGCTACCGCCGTAAAAGATCTTCGAACTCGAATTCAAAATCGTCGTTGTTTCCGTTTTGCAGCCGGTCAGCAATAAGATCAGCGCAAGCGATGATAAGCAAATGGCAAGAAACTTTCGCATGGATCAGAGAACTCCTCTACTCTGGCGCGGAGCATAGCCGCGCTCGAATTACTATATTATATGTATTTACGCGACCAACTGCAATGGAATTGCCACAAAGTGGTCGGAGTTTCACAATTGTGTCAAACGAATGATCCCGTGCGTTCTTTATCAAGCGCAATATTTCAATCGAGCAAGTTTCAATTTGAATAAGGTATGATTCGATGCGTTCGTTATCAAGCGCAATATTTCAATCGATCAAGTTTGAATTTGAATAAGTATGATTCGATGCGTTCGTTATCAAGCGCAATATTTCAATCGATCAAGTTTCAATTTAAATACGGTATGATTCGATGCGTTCGTTATCAAGCGCAATATTTCCTGTCGATCAAGTTTCAATTTGAATTAGGTATGATTCAGACGTTGACAATTGTTTGGTGAATTTGCTATACTTCTCTAGGTGCAAATCTTGGAGAGATGTCCGAGTGGTTTATGGAGCTGGTCTTGAAAACCAGTGATGCTGAAAGGCACCGGGGGTTCGAATCCCTCTCTCTCCGCCAAAAACGGAGAAATTAAATATGGAGAAGTACCCAAGTGGCTGTAAGGGGCTCCCCTGCTAAGGGAGTAGGCTGGGGTAACTGGCGCGAGGGTTCAAATCCCTCCTTCTCCGCCACAAAAGAGCATTCGAAAGAGTGCTCTTTTTGCATGTAAAAATATAATGTTTTCGAAAATGCTTTGACTATTTCCTAAATAATTATTAATAATTCCTATTCTGGCCACAACACTTCTTGTATTTTTTTCCACTTCCGCAGGGACACGGAACATTTCTTTTATTACCGGAATACTTCGTTTTTGTATCTTTGGGATACTCAAATGTTCTCCAGTTGCTAATAACACGGTTATTCAGTACGCCTTCACAGATCATCATTTTTTCTAGTTTGCATGCCTTCTCGTTATCATCCTCAGTCCATTCGGAGGCATCTAAATGTGCAATATCTTCACTATGATTTCCATCTTTTGTTTCCGTAGCAATTCCAATAATATTAATTAGAAAAGGGAATTGTTTTTTTAATACCGTTATATGGCTCGAAAGAAGATCTCTACGCACCTCACGGTATTCATTGTATTCAACCTCATTTCTATAGGGGAATAAAAAGAACAAATATGCTGGACTTAATGGCTGTTCGGGCATTACAACTCTTGTTGCTACGCAATCGTTTTCTGTGGTGTTCATAAAGTTTAGAAACATGTCAGAAAGAATACGTCTTCGCATCCGATTTTCTTTAGCTAAGATTCTAAAGATTTCTTCTTGTGAAACTATTGATGGACTAGACATATAACCAGAAGTTCCCGTAGTAACATGAAAGAGAAATTTATCAATAAGTGCATCCCAAAAATAGCTTGTTTTATTCGCTTCAACAAGACGTGCCCGTAAGGAGCTATTTGTGTAATCTTGCCAACTTCCTTGACTCACTATTACACTGTCATATTTTTGATCATTATAATACGAACTAAAACTCTTTTTGCCATTTTGATCTGTACTAGTTAAGTATAAAGCTAATAATTCTTCCTCTCCCGCAGCTACAATCTGTTTATGCTCAAGTAAAAACCTTTCTTTTTCCATAAGGTAATCAGTAAAGTCTGAAACGGTATCAACTGACCTCATAACTATGTCTAGTGAGAAATCGTCAAAAACATGGACGAATCCTTTTTCAGGGTTAATCATACCAATTTGAAACGGCTTTATTTCACACGATCTATTATCATAATGCTGTTTGCCTAGAATTTGGTTGTTTATAAAAAGACTACCCGAATCTCCGTGAAAGTATTCTTGACATTTTCCCGCTGCTCCATGCGCGATTACAATGCGATGCACATAAGCTTCGTTAATTGGTGGAATATTAATTGGGAATTTTTGTTTGCATTCTCTATCAAGATAAATTAGACCTGGGTATTTAAATATCCACCTTTCAGCGCCAAATATTTGACTTGCCGAATTGTCAATCGCTCGTTTATACCATCGAATCCATGCAGTTTCATAATCACCATTCACAGTAAAAGCACAGTTTTTATCAGAGAAAATAAGTATGTGATTTTCAAAAACCACAAGGAGGTCACATAGTTCTTTTCCTTCTCCAATTAATTGACCATCGTTCGTCCTTATTCTACCTTGATCTCGATAGACATTCGGGTAACTCCACAGAGACAAAAACGTTCTGTCACATAATTTACTTAAATATGTCTCCGAATCGTTTGTCCCGCTCGATTTTTCAATAATAGTCTCGGGATAATTTATTTTCATTGCATTTTATCTCCTGTAAGCAGATGTATCTATTATACAAAAAACAAAACACTATTGTATCATTTATTAAATTAGATTCAGCCGATAATTAGTTTTTCTTCGCCCCAATCAAAATCATCCCCGCGATCACGCAAGCACCGCCGAGCCACTGAAACACATCTGTGCTTTCACGCAATAGCAGGGTAGAGAGCAACATGGAAGTGAGCGGCATGAGCCCGGAGAAGGCGGCGGCGGTAAACGCCCCGCTGCGCTTAATTCCCGCATACCAGCAAAGATAGGCCAGCGCGGTTACAAAGATTCCATACCATAGCAGCGCAGTCCACTCAACAATTCCGATTTGCGCGAGCCTTATCATCGGCTGCTCAAACGCCGCAGGAATCAGGCAAAGCAGCAATGCCGCAATCGTAACCAACGTCGTTTGCACGAGCGGATCAAGCGGGGCTCCCTCCGCCGCCTTCTGAATCACAGAGGTTCGGCAAACGATGTTAAAGATGGATTCGCTCGCAGCAGCTCCAACGACCAGAAGATTGCCAATCAAATGCCCGCTATTCCATCCTGCTCCCGCTTTTGCTATGCCTTGCACGAGCAATCCGCCGAGTATCGTCGCGAAGATTCCGCCCACTGCGCGGAAGCCAACCGTTTCGCGTAAGAATGCCCACGCAAGAAACGCGGTGATAGCGGGCGTTACTCCCGTTAATATTCCCGCCTCAAGCGTGCTCGTTCTGCTCACGCCATTGAGCAGCAGAAAGCGAAATAGAAACATGCCAAAGAACGCCTGCAATAATACAGCAACCACCTGCCGAAAAGACAATTGCTTGATCGTGCGCATCAGTTTCTGAAAACAGATCGGAATCAGCAAAATCAGCGCAAAAGCCATGCTAACTGCGGCAATGGTAAACACACCCAATTGACCGGACACATACCGCGCGGCAACCACACTTGTGCCCGCAAGAGAAAAGGCGCCTGCTAAATAGAACTTCCCGATTCGCGTATCGTCTTTCATATAAACCTCGTTAATTTTTTTTGCAGCGTTGTTCGTTTGACATTTTCCAGAATATCGTTGCATTTTTATTGTTTTCTGATACGATACTAATCGGGGATCTGGTATTGCAAAAGAGCCAATTTGACGTAAATATGAGCATACCAGTATAAAATCATGTTACCGATGATCGACCGTTTTTCCGAAGAACCCATCCGCAGACAAATTTACAAGCAACTCAAAGAGCAAATCCTGCGCGGCGAATTACAGCAGGGCGAGGGGCTTCCTTCCACGCGCGAACTTGCGAGCGATCTCGCCGTATCGCGCAGTACGGTTGTTGAGGCTTATGATATGCTGCTTGCGGAAGGGTTTCTGGAGAGCCGACAAGGCTCTCAAACATTGGTTGCGGATGGCGTTACGATATTCGCTTCTCATGAATCGCACGCTTTACCAGAAAAGGAAAAGAAAACGTCAGTCCTAGCGGATTTTACGACAGGCAAGCCGGATTTAGAGCAATTCCCGCGCGCGCAATGGCTGCGCCTGCTGAGTAAATCTGCGCAGAGCCTTCAATCCGCGTCATATGGCTACACGGGACCGAAGGGATTTGAACACTTATGTGTTGAAATATCCGCGTGGCTCTCGCGTAGTCGGGGGATTTCTGTGAGTGACGATGATATCTTTATCACGGCGGGGGCGACGCATGCGCTGCGTGTGCTGGCTGATCTGCTTTGCGCAAACAACGGGCGGGTGATCATGGAAGATCCTTGCCATAAAGGGCTCTATGATACGCTGATGGCCTGCAGTTGCGAAATAGTACCGATACCGGCGGATGACCACGGCATGCAAACCGAATTGCTGAGCGGAAACGAACGCGCGCAGATGATTTATGTCACGCCATCGCATCAATTCCCGCTGGGCGGAATTCTGCCTGCGGCACGGAGAGCTTCGCTGATTCGTTACGCACGCGAGCAGAACGTTTATATCGTAGAAGATGATTACGACAGTGAGTTTCGTTTTACGGGCGCTCCGATCTCACCGCTGTATTCGCTCGATTCCAATTGCGTTATTTATATTGGAACATTCAGCAAAACCGTGTTTCCCGCTCTTCGAATCGGGTTTGTGTTGTTGCCCAAGGAGCTGCAATCCCGATGGTGTTATTTGCGAACGCATCATGATGTGCAAAACCCGGTGTTTGAACAGGCTGCGCTCGCGGAGTTTCTCAGAACGCGCGCGTTTGACCGGCATATTCGCGCCGCTCGAAACCGCTACGCAAAGCGAAGACTGGCACTGCTCGAAGCGCTCGCCAGCAACTTTGGCAGTGATTGCAACGTTTGCGGAGACGCGGCAGGGCTGCACCTCGCGGTTCGTTTTTCCGGCAAACAGTTCGGAGAGGATTTTCAGGCGTTTTGTCTGAAGCATGGCGTCGTTATAAGCCCGATGGAATCGCATTGCATCGAGAAAGGGCGACACAAGGATCAACTGCTGCTGGGATATGGACATTTAGAGCCGGAGGAAATCAAAGAAGGCGTTCATTTGTTATCCGATGTGATCGGAGAATATGAGAACCAAATCGCTCTTGAGCATGATTGACGATTCTAATTTTGCGTGATAAGTTAAGTAATATAGTAACGATATCGGGGGAACAGTATGATCTATCGAAATGCGACGATTGCGGATATTCCACAGATCGAAGAACTGCAAAAGCGATACCATATTTCGTTTATTCATGAAGAAGAAAAGAAGAACGGTTTTGTCACCACGCTCTTTACGAAAGAGCAACTTACAGAACTGATTGAACAGGAAGACGGTATATCGATCGCCTGCGACGGGGAAGAGGTTGTGGCGTATGCCATGGCGGCTTCCTGGCAATATTGGAGTCGGTGGCCGCTGTTTCAATTCATGATTGCCGATCTACCAAACACTGCGTATCACGGACAAAAACTTTCGACCGAAAACTCGTACCAATATGGACCAGTGTGTATCGATATGGCCTATCGCGGGCAGGGCGTGCTGCAAGATCTGTTCACCTATTCCGCGCGGCAGATGAGCAAACGATATCCGATCCTTATTACGTTTATCAATCACGTCAACACGCGCTCATTTGCGGCGCATACGCAAAAAGTCAGGTTGGAGGTAATCAAAAGCTTTTCATTCAACGGTAACAATTATTACGAACTTGGTTACGACACTACGCGCACTACACGAAAAGAAATGAATGAAAATCCTTCATAATAAACATGCACTAAGCGCTGAAAAGCGCTTTTTTGCATATTTGACTGCATATTTTTCGTGAAATATGGCTGTTAACACCAAAAATTGACATTTACGACCTTGATGATCATTATTGTGAGTAGTATGATATACAAATTGTTTTTAAAGTGAAAATAGAGGGGTATCATCATGAGAAAGACTAAAATAATCTGCACCATTGGACCTGCGTGTGAAACGGAAGAGTTGATCACCGCAATGTGCCAAGCGGGCATGAATACGGCAAGGCTCAATTTTTCGCATGGCACGCATGAGGAGCATCACCGCCGCATTGAGTTGATAAAAAAAGTGCGCGCTGAGCTGAATATGCCGATTGCCATCATGCAAGATACCAAGGGCCCGGAGTTTCGCATCAAAACCTTCAAGTCCGGTAAAATCGCACTCTGCGAAGGAGATACGTTTACCTTCACCACGAAGGACGTGCAGGGATCGAAGGATCGCGTTGCGGTCAGTTTTTGCGGTCTCGCCAGTTCGCTGGAGGTTGGTGACCGTATCCTCGTGAACAACGGGTTGCTCATCTTTGAGGTCACTCAGTTGACCGATACCGATGCTGTTTGCACGGTTCTTGCAGGCGGTGAACTATCTGATCGAAAGAGCATGAGCTTTCCGAATAAGATCATCAGTCAGGAATACCTGAGCGAACAGGATAAAGCTGACCTGTTATTCGGTATTCAAAACGACGTGGACTATATCGCCGCTTCTTTCGTCTCCACGCGGCAGAATCTAATTGACCTGAAAACGTTTCTCAAAGAAAACGGCGGAGAATCCATCGCGATTATCGCAAAGATCGAGAACCGAACAGGCGTAAACAACATTCATGAAATCTGTGAAGAATGCGAAGGAATTATGATCGGCCGCGGCGACCTCGGCGTCGAGATTCCCTTCGAGGAACTGCCCTATATTCAGAAGTATCTCGTGACGGAATGCCGCTTGTTAGGCAAACGCGTCATCACCGCGACTGAGATGCTCGAAAGCATGATTCATAACCCGCGTCCAACACGCGCGGAAATTTCGGACGTTGCAAACGCCGTTTACGATGGCACTAGCGCGGTCATGCTCTCTGGTGAAACCGCTGCCGGAAAATATCCGGTAGAATCGCTCACAACAATGGGGAAAATCGCCGAGGAAACAGAAAAACACATTCATTATATTAAGCGTTTTCGTAATGCGGATTTTCACATTAAAAACTCTATTGATGCGATTTCGCACGCCACTTGCGGTATGGCGATCGATCTGGATGCGCGCGTCATCGTTGCCTGTACGCTCACTGGCATCACCGCGCGGATGATCTCGCGTTTCCGTCCACCGATGGATATCATTGGACTAACCACGGATCAAAAAGCCTGGTATAAGCTCGCGTTGAGTTGGGGTGTGACACCTGTGATGAGCGGAACGTTTACCTCTACCGATGTGCTGTTCTATCACGCGACGGAAACGGCGAAAAAAATGTTTGACTTGAAAACCGGAGATCATGTGATCATCACCGGCGGGCAAGTAAGCGGCGTTTCCGGCAACACGAGCTTGATTAAAGTGGAGACGATATAAACAGTGGTTTTTCTTTGGAGCACATGAATGCGCTCTTTTTTGAGCAATACGATAAAAACGGATGTAAGCAATGTAAAAATATGCGATTATTTCTGTTTTTATGAGATATGCCCTTGACACAACCATAAAATATATGGTATATTATCCGAAATTCAGATATATACATGCGATGAAAGAGACATGCTGATCGCAAGTTCGTCTTTAGAGAGCCAGTGTATGGTGTAAACTGGTGGCGACGCGGGCAGCGGATCCCTCCCGAGCAGAGACGCCGAAGCAGAGTAAGCGTATTACGGCAGGCACCGTTAACGGCCAGGGTTTGATAGAACCCGATTTAAGAGGATCAGTGCGTTTTCGGCATAGATAAAAGGATGCAAGAAAACACGGGATCAATTTGAGTGGTACCGCGAGGATGAATCCGTCCCCGTCTCAAAAATGAGACGGGGGCTTTTTTTATACTCATTTATCAGGCGATCAAGAACGATCGACAGCAGGAGGTCAGTGTATGAGCAAGGTATTTTTACTGGATTCAACACTGCGCGACGGTGCGCAGAGCGTTGGCATCTCTTTTTCCGTACAGGATAAAATTAAAATCGCACGAATTCTTGACGAACTTCAGGTTGACTATATTGAAGCAGGTAATCCCGGCTCCAACCCCAAGGACATGGAGTTTTTTGAGTGCCTTGCGCAAAACCCGCTCAAGCACGCGAAAGTAACCGCATTTGGAGCCACGCGCAAGAAGCATATCGCGGTGGAAGACGACGCAAATATCAAATCCCTTCTCTCCGCAAACACCGAGTGCGTTACCATCTTCGGTAAATCCTGGGATATCCACGTGACGGATATTCTGCGCGCGGAGTTGCCTGAAAACATCAACATGATCCGTGATACCGTCCGTTACTTAAAAGAGCAGGGCAAAGAGGTCGTTTATGATGCGGAGCATTTCTTTGACGGCTACCGCGCAAACCCCGACTACGCACTGAGCACCTTACAGGCAGCGTACGAGAGCGGCGCAGATTGTCTCTGCCTCTGCGACACGAACGGCGGCAGCTTTCCGGACTTTGTACAAAACGTAACCAAGCTTGTGAAAGATCGTTTCCCTGTCGCCATCGGTATTCATGCGCACGACGACGCGGGCATGGCGGCGGCAAACAGTGTACTTGCTGTCACCGCAGGTGCTACGCATGTTCAGGGGACTCTAGCGGGCTTTGGCGAACGTTGCGGCAACGCAAACCTTTCGACGGTTTTAGCCAGTCTACAGCTCAAATTGGGCTACGATTGTGTACCAGCCGAAGCATTGGAGCGACTGACCAGTACGGTCCATGCGGTGGCCGATATTTCCAACATCAGCGTCGGTAAAAACATGCCATATGTCGGCGCGAACGCCTTTGCGCATAAGGGTGGCATGCACGTTGACGGCGTCATGAAAAACTCACTCACGTTTGAGCACGTTTCTCCATCATCGGTTGGCAACAGCCGCCGGGTGATGATGTCCGAGGTAGCAGGCAGAAGCGCAATCCTCGAAAAAGTAAAGGGATTTTATCCCGATATCAAAAAGGATTCCGAAGAAGCCACGAAGATCATCGACATGGTCAAGCAGATGGAACATCAAGGTTATCAATTTGAGGGGGCGGAAGCGTCATTCGAGCTGGAAGTAAGAAAACTCCTCGGTGTACGGCCAAAATTTTTCGAGCTTCAGATGCTCAGCGTGTTAGACGAGCCACAATCAGAAATCCGCAAAAAGCCTTCGCTTGCTTCGATTAAAGTATTGGTAGGCGACAGGTTGGAGATTACAGCGGCGGAGGGCTTAGGCCCGGTGAACGCCATTGACGCAGCATTACGAAAAGCGCTGGAGGTATTTTATCCCGAAATCGGAGAAATCCGGTTGACGGATTACAAGGTACGCGTGCTGGATAGCGAGAGCGCAACCGCAGCAAAGGTTCGGGTTCTCATCGAATCCACCGACGGGCACGAATACTGGACAACCGTAGGCGTAGCGGTAGACATCATGCAGGCAAGCACACGCGCGCTGATGGATTCCATCGAATTCAAGCTGCTGAAGTCTCAGGTACAGTCGAAGTATTTCGAAGTACAGAGCGAGACCGCATAACAAGAAATTCACCTAATGATCGAAAGGGGTACCATATATGAAACTCACAGGTGCGCAAATTCTGATTGAATGTCTCGTGGAGCAGGGAGTCGACACCGTGTTCGGCTATCCGGGCGGCTCCGTGCTGAATATCTATGACGAACTCTATAAAAGCAGTGATCGCATCCACCATATTCTCACCGCGCACGAGCAAGGTGCGTCCCATGCGGCGGACGGTTACGCGCGCGCAAGCGGCAAGGTCGGCGTCTGCATCGCGACCTCCGGCCCGGGGGCTACAAACCTCGTCACCGGCATTGCAACGGCCTATCTAGACAGCGTGCCGGTTGTGTTTATCACCGGAAACGTCAACGTCAACCTGATCGGCAAAGACAGTTTTCAGGAAGCGGACATCGCGGGCATCACAACCCCGATCACGAAGCATAACTTCATTGTGAAAGATGTGAAGGATCTGGCGGAAATCCTGCGTGAAGCGTTTGAAATCGCTCGCACGGGCAGACCAGGCCCCGTACTCGTCGATATCCCGAAAAACGTGACCGCCGAGACCGCCGAATATACAGCGGAGAAAATTGA
>Ga0302293_10001103_pt1 | contig 13676 bp, 11 predicted proteins | sample III_Fen_N2_2_FD_198758 | JGI IMG/M metagenome (GOLD analysis project Ga0302293, IMG submission 198758) | Peat permafrost microbial communities from Stordalen Mire near Abisko, Sweden - III_Fen_N2_2 | ecosystem: Environmental > Terrestrial > Soil > Wetlands > Permafrost | place: Sweden: Abisko...
ACGGATGGGGCACGAAGATTGGCGAGATCTTTGAATCACTTACCAGCGGCATGAAGAAGGCCGAAAAACTTACACCCCTGCTGATTGAAGGGCTTCCGACGGAAGCGGATCTTGTAAAAGTGGATGAATATGCGGACCAGCTTGCCGCGAAGATCCTTGCGCTCGGTGATGATTTAATCTGATTCACTATCCAGTGCGGATAATAAAGATGTATAAATGTCGGCGGTGGATGATTTCCAACGCCGGCACATTTTTTGTGCTACTTCTTCATTGGGGGCGACGAGCATCAGATCGGCGGTTGTCCGCGCGCCGTCGGCAAGAGATAGACGAACCTGAAAGGCACCGTTGGCGTCCGGCAGATAGCTTGCCAGAACACTGGCCGCCTCATGAACCATTTGACGCCATTGGGCGGCAGTTTTCGTAAAATACGCCCGTACATGTGTCGGGAGAGTCGGAAGCAGCTGCTGAAGGATGATCTCGCCTTCGGGTGTAATGTCACAAAGTTCCATCGGACGGTCTGCAGCGTCCAGACGTGTCTCGCCTTTGCGAGCAGCTTCAATGATAAACCGGTCTTTGACCAGTGCTTCCTTGGCATGCACAAAAGAAAAATAATCCAGATACAGCGATTCCATCGCCCAGTTCATCAAATCTGCTGACGGAATGCTGCTGACCTGATGAAGCATATAGAGGATGATCAGTTTGCCGTTCGGTAGATCGGTTTCAGGCATGAATTTATCTCGCTTTCAGGAATGAATGGATTAGCTGTATTATATCTGATTTGCAGGACAGATGCTATGCAGTTCATTTTTGATATTGTTGGACAGCGAATCATATCATAATCCGCACGCAATTCTTATCGATTCCCGTAATTTTGGGAGGATTCACTGTCGTTTTGTATTCACACTTCACGTTCGAAAATGCTATACTTACCGAAGATACGGATTATGCCTTCAAAAACGGCGGTATTTCGCACGAAAAGAGGATCATTTCCGGCATTATTAAAATAATAGGAGTTTATGATGATTACATTAGATACAACCAACGTTCTTACTTTTATTGACGAGACACAGATCGGCCGGATGGAGCCGCAGGTGAAACTGGCTCACGATATGCTGCACAAGAAAACAGGCGCCGGCAATGAGTTCCTCGGATGGCTGGATCTGCCCGTAAATTATGACAAAGAGGAATTTGCCCGCATTCGTAAATCCGCTGCAAAAATCCGTAAGGATTCCGATATCCTTCTGGTCGTCGGCATTGGCGGATCCTATTTGGGCGCACGCGCTGCAATCGAGCTGCTTTCCCATTCGTTTGCCAACTATGCATCGCGCAAAATCAGAAAATCACCTCTCGTCGTTTTCTGCGGCAATTCCATCAGCGCTACTTATATGGCTGATCTTTTCGAACTGATTGAGGGCAGGGACGTATCGGTCAACATTATTTCCAAATCCGGTACAACGACCGAGCCGGCGATCGCTTTCCGCGTTCTTCGTTCCTATATGGAGAAGAAATACGGCAAAGAAGAAGCAAGAAGCCGTATTTATGCGACGACGGACAAAGCAAGAGGCGCTCTGAAAGGTTTGGCCGATGAAGAGGGATATGAGTCTTTTGTCGTTCCTGATGACGTAGGCGGCCGTTTCTCCGTTCTCACAGCGGTAGGACTTCTGCCGATCGCCGTTGCAGGCGCAGATATCCGCGAGATCATGAAGGGCGCGAGGGATGCTTCACAGGCCTTTAAGAAGGTGTCTGTCACGGAGAACCCGTGCTATCGCTATGCAGCCGTCCGGAACTGTCTGCTTCGCAGCGGATATTCTACGGAAGTTATGGTCAACTACGAACCTTCCTTTCATTTTATGACGGAGTGGTGGAAGCAGCTCTTCGGAGAATCAGAAGGCAAAGACGGCCGCGGAATTTTCCCTGCGGGCGTGGACAATACGACGGATCTCCATTCCATGGGTCAGTACATTCAGGATGGTCAGCGCATATTGTTTGAGACGGTTATTCAGAACGACAAACCGCGCCGCACATTTGAGATTCCTACGGACAAGGATAATCTGGACGGATTGAATTTCCTGTCCGGCATGGATATGAACGAAGTGAACAAGAAAGCAATGCAGGGCACAGTCCTTGCCCATGTCGACGGAAAAGTTCCGAACATGATTCTTCATGTACCGGAATTCTCCCCCTACTGGTTCGGACAGCTCGTATTCTTCTTTGAGAAAGCCTGCGGAATCTCCGGATATCTGCTGGCGGTGAACCCTTTCAACCAGCCCGGCGTGGAAGCCTACAAGAAGAACATGTTTGCTCTTCTCGGCAAGCCCGGCTACGAGAAAGAAAAGGCTGAACTAGAGAAGCGTCTCGCCGGACAGGCATAAGTTCCTGAGCCGATGCGCTGAAAACAAATGCTTTTCAACAGGCAGAAGGATGCTGTTTGAAACCGGGGTACCCATCTCTTGTCGGTCCGTTTGGATGGAACCTGAGGAAGCACCGGGATCGGGATGTTCTTCTGCTTTGTTGCTGTTTGGCAGGGAGGCCGGATGAGTATGGTAAAGGTAAAAATTTGCGGACTCCGCCGACTGGAGGATGCGCAGATTGTAAACGAAGCGAAACCGGATTATATCGGGTTTATTCTGACGCCTTCAAAAAGGCGGGTCACCATTCCCGAAGCACTCGCTATTTCCGGTGCTTTACATCCGTCCATCCGCCGCGTGGGCGTTTTTGCGGGAGAGTCCCCTGCAGAAATCGCGCAGACGGCTTCCAAACTGTCACTGGACGGCATTCAGCTCCATATGGATACCACGACACCGTTTCTTGACGCCCTTGCTTACGAGCTCGGTCACTGCCTCTTTCCGCGGATTCCGTTTGTATGGCAGCGGATTCCGGTACCGGCGTCTGCAGTGGACGCTTCGGATATAGAAGAATCCCTGCATTCTTTTGCTGATTTTTCGCGTTTTGACGGTCTTCTTCTGGACACCCGAAAAGAGAAATCGGACGGAGGAGCCGGGCTGGTTTTCCCCTGGAAACCGGCTGCGGAATATCTTGACAGTCACAACATATCCTCGAGCCGCATTATTGTGGCCGGCGGTTTGGACGAGAACAACGTTTCTGATGCAATTGCGTTTTTTTTACCCTATGCGGTGGATGTGTCCAGCGGCGTGGAAACCGACGGATTCAAAGACCGGCAGAAGGTTCTGCGATTTATTGAGACAGCTAGAAAGGCACAGGTTCACGAATGAACAGAACAAATAAATATGCCCCGGTCGTTCTGGAACGGGGGGATCTCCTGTCCGTAGAAAATCCGGCCCGTTATACCGGAGGCGAATGGGGAATCACGATCAAGCAGGAAGTCCTTGACGAGATTCAGCGAACCGGCGAGACAAAATACATTCGCTATGCGTTTTGTTTCCCGGACATTTATGAAATCGGAATGAGCAACCTTGCGGTCCGGATTCTGTACCATGTACTCAATCAATGTCCTGACGTGTGGTGCGAACGTGCGTTTTCGCCATGGAAAGATATGGACAGGCTCATGCGCGAAAAACATATTCCGCTTTTCTCACTCGAATCCAAAACCGCGCTTCGCGATTTCGATATTCTCGGATTTTCCCTGCAGTACGAAATGTGCTATACGAATGTGCTTCAGATGCTGGATCTGTCCGGCATCCCGCTCCGCTCCTGCGACCGCAGTGAGGACGATCCGATCATCACGGCCGGCGGACCGGTCGTCTACAACATTGAACCGATGACGGATTTCCTGGACCTTGTCATGATCGGCGAGGGGGAGGAAATGATCGCTGAGTTTATGGCGGAGATGAAAAAATACAAAGACTCCAAAAAAACCGGTCAGCCGATGACGCGCGAGACTTTCCTGCAGAATGCGGCCAAGATCGAAGGCGTCTATATTCCGGCTTTTTATGACGTGTCGTATCAGGAAGACGGAACCATTCACGATGTGAAGCCGAACCGGCCCGGTATTCCGGCAAAAATCCGGAAAAGAGTGATTCTGAACATGGATCAGGCCCCCTATCCAACGCAATCCATCGTGCCGAACACAAAGATTGTTCATGACCGTGCGTATCTCGAGCTTTTTCGCGGATGCATACGCGGCTGCAGGTTCTGTCAGGCCGGTTTTGTGTACCGCCCGGTGCGTGAGAAGTCTGCGAAGGTATTGTGCGAACAGGGAATCGAAATCGAAAAAGCCACCGGTTACGATGAACTCGGCATGCTGTCTCTCTCGACAAGCGATTATTCGGAACTGCCCGGTCTTACGGACAGTCTTCTGTCCGCATTCGACGGGCATCATACAAGTCTTTCGCTGCCGTCCATGCGCGTGGACTCTTTTTCGCTGGAGCTGACGGAAAAAGTTTCCGAGACACGAAAATCGGGCCTTACCTTTGCGCCGGAAGCCGGAACCCAGCGTCTGCGCGACGTCATCAACAAGGGAATTACAGAGGAAGACATCATGACATCTCTTGCACTTGCATTCGAAGGCGGGTGGAGCAGTGTAAAGCTGTATTTCATGCTCGGGCTGCCGACGGAGACGCTAGAAGATGTAATCGGCATTGCGGATCTGGTCCGGAAAATCGAAAAGCTCTATTTCGAAGTCGGACGGAAAACCGGTCAGCGTATGCGCCGGCTGGAGATGACCGTATCCACTTCGATGTTCATACCGAAGCCTTTTACCCCGTTCCAGTGGGAAAGGCAGAACACCATGGACGAATTTGTTCAGAAACAGCAGATTCTGCGGGATCGGCTGAGAAGCAAGAACATCAAATACATCTGGCACGATCTGGATACCTCTGTATGGGAGGTCGTAATCGCCAGAGGCGACAGACGTCTTGGGCCCGTGCTTCTCGAGGGCTATCTGGCCGGACATATTTTTGATGCGTGGGATGATTGTTTTTCTTTGGGTAAATGGATGACCATACTGGAAAAACACGGGTTAAAATCCGATTTTTATGCCATCCGGGCACGGACTCCTGAGGAAGTTTTCCCTTGGGATCATATCGACTGCGGTGTGCGTAAAGATTTTCTTCTCCGTGAAAGAGAACGTGCTTATGCGGAGCAGACGACGCCGTCCTGCCGCGAACATTGTGAGGGCTGCGGAGCAGCCGGCTTCGGCGGGGGTGTATGTTATGAATCAAAGTGAGCGAGAGAAAGCGATGACTCTGCTGGCACATCAGCCTGCATTTATTTACCGTCTACGGTTCTCGAGGTCCGGCAGCCTGAGTTTTATCGGGCATCTGGATTTGATGCGGACGTTTGAACGGTCTCTTCGGCGCGCCGGTTTTCCGCTGCTTCATTCACAGGGGTACAACCCCCGGCCGATGCTCGTCTTTGCACTTCCGCTCGGAGTCGGAATATCCACGACCGATGATTACGTAGACGTTTCTCTTGCGGAAGCAAGGGATATAATGGAAGTGATGGAGGGTCTTCAGAACGCTCTCCCGGACGGTCTGCGCATTCTCGACGGATGGCCGGTCCCTGAAACGGGCGGAAGCATTATGGCCATGGTTACTGCTGCCCGCTACCGTCTGCAGGCTCAGCAGATCTTTCCTGCGCTGCAGAGACTGTTTCTGCGCAGCGAGGTTACGGTTGAGAAGCGATCAAAGGGACAGCTTCGGATGCTCGACATCCGGCCCCTGATGCTTGCCCTTGAACATGGAGATACAGAGGACGAAAATGAAGCGATTGTGCTTGTTTGCGCCGGTTCGCATGAGAATCTCCGGCCGGATCTGCTGCTTCAGGCGCTTACAGCTTTTGAAGATTTTCCTTTACAGAATGCCGCCAATTGCGGGGTTGAGCGATCCGGCCTCTATGCCGGCACATACCCCGACTTGAAATGTTTTAAGGAGATGATCTGATATGCTGCGATTGTTTGGCGAATTGAAGGAATCCATCACGGATGGTCCGGGTCTTCGTTATGCGATATTTACGCAGGGATGTCCGCATTACTGTCCCGGGTGCCATAATCCCGAGAGTCACTCCTTCACCGAAGGCTATCTCGTCAAAGAAGAGAATGTGATCCGGGAGATCCTTGCCAATCCTCTGCTCGACGGCGTGACGCTCAGCGGGGGAGAGCCGTTCATGCAGGCACCCGAACTAACCGGCATTGCGGCCGCAGTGAAAGAAAAGGGTCTGAACGTCATTGTCTTTTCCGGATATACATTCGAAGAACTTCTGGAGTTGAGTGCCTATCGAAAAGGATACCGGTCTTTGCTGGAGAAAACAGATGTTCTGATCGACGGACGATACGAGGCTGACAAGAAATCGATGAATCTGCGTTTCCGCGGATCATCCAATCAGCGTGCGATTGATGTTCCTGCATCCCTTGCAGAAGGGAATGTAGTTTTATATCCATTGTAATGATCAAATGGAAAGATTGTTTTTTTCGTGAAATAACGGTAAGATAAGACATGCCTGCTTCTGCTTTCGAAGTTTGAAGCTGTAATTCATTCGCAAAGGGGGACGCTTCATGAATACAGCGGAGCATGATTTTGCAGAAAGCCTTTTGCACATTTTTGACAACGTACTGATTACAGAGGAGAAGGCGCTCTCCAAAGGATATTTTGCCGACCTTTCGATTGCCGAACTGCACACCCTCGACGCAATCGGACCGTATGAAGCAAGAGCCATGAGCGAGACAGCCATTCGACTTGGCATAACGACAGGCACACTTACTGTTGCGGTGGACCGGTTGGTCAGAAAAGGTTATGTGGAACGGAATCGAGACACCAAAGACCGTCGTGTCGTACGAATTCATCTCACCAGACGCGGCAAACTCGCATTCCGCATGCACGGCAAGTTCCATACGCTCCTGGTTCGCAGAATTATGGAACCTCTCGATGCTGAAAGACAGGAAATACTGGCCGAAATGATTCGAAATGTTGATCAATTCGTCTCGGAACAATATCGTAAATACAGTGATGAAGATATAAAAAACACAGCAATGGACGACTCAAGGAGGTCATTGGAAGATGTCTGAGCAAGTACCCGAAACCCAGCAGGGAGAATCTGATAAACAGGGAGAACCCCGAGAACGCAGCGCCGACGAACACCCGGACGTGAAGAAAAAAGATCGAATATACGATGATCTTATTACTATGGTTTCGAAGCTGATCACGCTTTCGCCCACAGATATAACACCGGAATCCGACATCATTTTTGATTTGGGCCTGGATTCGCTCCAGTTATACGAGCTTGTAATTGATTTGGAAGATGGATACGACATCCGTCTCCCGGATGAAGATCTTGAGAAAATTCATACGGTTCAGGATATTGCCGATCTGGTTTTTGCATTAGCGCGATAAGGAATTATCGTGCTTTTCTTTTGAGGGTGTATATGCATTATGTTTTTATCCTGAACTATCTGGCCGACAAAAAACGTGTTTTTGAGACGGAGAAAGCCATTCTGATCCTGAAGGAAAAGATGGAGGACTTCGTTCATGTCCATCGCACGGAATATGCGGGTCATGCCGGTGTTCTGGCTGCAAAATATGCGGATATGTATTCCGAAAACGCACTTGTTTTTGCGTGCGGCGGTGATGGAACCGTTCATGAAGTCGCCAACGCACTTGTTTTTCGCAGCACACCTATGGCGGTTCTGCCGATGGGGACCGGGAATGATTTTGCGCGAACGGTTCTGCCGGATCTGTATAATGAGCAGCCCCATCTGCTGATTGAACGAATTGAGCGGTTCCAAGTACGTCCGATCGATGTCATACGAGTAGAGAGTCTGGATGCACACGGCACGCTCCTTCCGGACAGCAGCCGTTACAGCATCAACATCACATCTTTCGGGCTGGATACGGTCATACAGTCGACCGCGAAAAATATCATTAAGTCATCCGGACACACGCGTCTGGTTCGAAAAAACGCATATTCGATTGCCATCCTGATTCATTTGATCCGCGGATGGAATTTTCAGATGAAGTATAAATTTACGCTGGCGGGAAACAAGGGGACTGCGGAGGGCGAACTTCCGTATTGTCTGGCTGGGGTCTGCAACGGCGAGTATTACGGCAATGGTTTTCACCCTGCGCCATTTGCACAGATTGACGACGGCATTCTGGATGTTTGCCTGGTTGAGAATCTTCCCAGAAGGAAAGCGATTCCTTTGATTTCGAAATACAAAAAAGGCACGCATACAGGCAACAAAAAAATACACATGTTCCGCGTGACGAGCGGTGTGATTTCTTCCGGTGTTCCTGGAATACAATTGCAGGGGAATTATGACGGGGAGGATTTCTGGGGGGATGAGGTACGGTTTGAAGTCGTGCCGGGCGCGATTCAGTTCGCGTTCTTTTCCATCTGAAGCATCCAGTCGGTGACAGCTTCCGTGAGTTTGTGGGCATCTTTCCCGAAATCGGCCGGATGGAAGGGCTTTCCGTAATGGACGACCACTTTCTTGCGGCGATGATTCTTGTGATCCCAGGGCTGCGGTTTCTTCATATGTCTGGAAAAGACGTCATATCCGCCTTCAATGTATATGGGAAGAAGTGGGACGTTTGCTTTGATCGCCATATAGGCCGCGCCGTCTTTGAGTTCAGCGACTTTACCGTCATGACTTCGAGTGCCTTCCGGGTGAACAAGCATGATCTGGCCTTTTTCGATTTCTTTCTTCGCTTTAATTAATCCCCGTACCGGACTGCCGTAGCGGTCCACGGCAATCCCCTGGCCGACGCGCATGATCATGCGGCCGAGAAGCCCGTGGGATGTTTCGAGATCGGATGCGGCAAGACAGCACATGACTTTGAAGTGCTTTCTCGGTAAAAAACTTGCCAGCCACATGCCGTCGACATAGGTCTGATGATTGCAGGCGATTACATACGGTATTTCTTTTGGAATATTGTTTTTACCCTCCGAAGAGAAACGAAGAAATGTATATGTTGCCATCAAGCCGAGAGAATATACGAAATTGCCGAGTATTCCCCGCTTGACCGGATATTTATCTTTCTGGATGGCTGCAATCGCTTGCGTCGATTGGATTTCTGCTGCCTGCTGCACTATATTTGGATCCTCCATGAAGATTCTGGACACATAATCTGATATGATTTTCATTTGCACAACCCATGCTAGACTAGTAAGGAATAAAAGTCAAATGCTGTTTCATAAAAATTAGTTTGAAAATCAAAATAATTCACTTTTCAAGTAGACGCTTGAGAGGAACAGTGATATCATCAAAAAGTATAAAAAGCGTAAATTTACGGGTTTTTCCATTTACCGGTTCATTCATTTCTTTTCAAAAATCTCACTTCCGGGGGGCTGCTATGCAAATCGTCACAGGAAAAAGCATTCGCGAATCGGTCCGATATGAGAATCTGCGGGATCTCGTTCTCGATACACGTAAACTGTATCCTGCCAGAGATGCTTTTATTTTCCGGAAGAAGCCTGCGGAAGCGGAAATACATAAAACATATACGGATTTCGTGAATGATGTCGAATATATCGGCACGGGATTGTTTGCCATGGATCTGGCTGACGCACATATTTCCGTTGTCGGTGAGAATTCCTATGAATGGGTTGTATCTTATTCTGCTGTGGTTGGCAGCGGCTGCGTCGGCGTCCCGCTGGATCGTCTGCTTCCGGAAATGGAAGTATACAATCTTTTGAAACGCGGGAAGGTCCAGGCCATTTTCTATCATCCGAAACACCACGAAATGATGGTTTCCGTCGCTTCGAGAGCCGAAAAGGAAAGCTTGCCGGTGAAATATTTCATCTGCATGGATACAAGCCTCCTTACCGGAGAGTTTCCGGCCGACGTGCGTTTCGTTGACTATTCCGACCTTCGCCAAAAGGGCAAGGAATTATTTAATCTGGGCAACCGGCAGTTCCACGAAGCACCGATTGATCCGGATGCGGTTCGTATTCTGCTTTTTACCTCCGGAACAACAGCAATGAGTAAGGGCGTTATGCTTTCTCACAAAAATATATGTGCGAATGTCTATAGTGTAGCGACATCGCTTCCTGTAAACCCGGGTGAACGCGCTTTCTCCATATTGCCGCTTCATCATACGCTTGAAAATACATGTGATTTTTTCCTGATATCCAGAGGCTGTGCCATTTGTTTCTCGGACGGGCTCCGCTATCTGACCAAGAATATACAGGAATGGCATGTGGAGATCATGGTGTCCGTGCCGCTCCTGTTTGAGACGGTTCACAGAAAAATTATGGACGGCATCGAAGAATCCGGAAAGAGCACACTGATTTCGGTCGCTGTTCCGGTCACTCGTTTTCTGAAACGTCTGCATATTGATATCCGGCGGTTGGTCTTCGCTGACATCCTCAAGAAGCTGGGCGGACATATTCGCCTTGTCGTCATTGGAGGTGCGGGGATCGACAAATCCATTATCCGTGACTTCAATAATTTCGGCATCGATTTTCTGATGGGTTACGGCCTTACGGAGACAGCTCCTGTTATCAGTTTGGCACTCGGAGACTGCAAAGCGTTCGGAAGCGTCGGAAGACCGCTGACCAACATTGAAGCGGCGATTGATACCGACAGCGAAAAACGCGGAACCGTCGGAGAGATTCTTTCCCGCAGTGATTGTGTAATGCACGGATATTATGAGAATCAGGAAGCGACAGATGAAGTTCTGACTCCTGAGGGCTGGCTGCGAACAGGCGATATGGGTTATATGGATAAGAAAGGCTATATTTTCATCACCGGACGTGTAAAATCCATGATCGTACTGACCAATGGCAAAAAAGCGTTTCCGGAAGAAATCGAGAGCCTGATCGACCTGATTCCCGGTGTGCGTGAATCGTTCGTCTGGGGCGAAGAGTCCGGCAAGGACGGCGTTGAGATCTGCGCCAAAATTCTGATTGACCGTCAGGAGATCGGCAAACATCTGCCCATCCCTGAGAAGACGCCGGGCGATCTGTCCATTCAGGCGTATTTCCAGCTGCACATAAAAGAGATCAACCATCAGATGCCTTCCTTCAAAGCCATTCGCTATTTTGTCCTTTCCGAGGGTGAAATGATTAAGACCACGACGATGAAGATCAAGCGCAGGCAGGAACTGGACTCTATTCATGAAATTCTAGCGAAAATCGGCGCGACTCTAAAGATGGCAAACGGTCAGAATTTAGACACCCTCTGAGGAGGTGCTTTTTTGGGACTGCGCATTTTATATGGCGAACATACGGGCGATCTGCTGGATGCATGTCTTGAAGAGATATGCAGCGAAGCCATCCTCTGGCCGCAGAAACGAGCTTTTCTGATTGTTCCCGAGCAGACGAAAGCTGACACCGAGAGAAGATATCTCGAGGTCAGGCAGCGGTTGGATGCCGAAAAGCCGCATCCGGAAGGTTCCGACGGGAATGCCCTCATGTTAATCGACGTCGTCAGCTTCCAGCGGTTTGCACACCGGATATTGTCCGAAACGGGCGGTTTTCCGGAAGGTTTTCTGGATGACGCATCAAAAACGATGATCATTCATCAGATTCTTCAGGAGGGAAGATCCGACTTCAAGGTTCTTTCCGCTTTATCTGAACGGATTGGGTTTATTCCGGATCTGCAGAACGTCCTGGGCGATTTTTTGCGGTATCATGTGACACCCGAAAAAATCCGTTCGTTGGAAGAGGATGAAAGCGATCCTGCTTTCTCAGCAAAAATGTCGGATTTTGCACTTCTCATGGAACGAATGGATGCCCGGATCCATGCACTCGGGTTCAGTGACCAGGGCGAGGAATTGAAGCGTCTGTCCGATACGCTGGCCAAGCTCGCCGATACGGATGCCGCAGAGCTTTCGTGGCCTCTTTCCCGGCTCCGGTACATGCGGGATACTTCCATATGGATTATGGGATTCGGTCAGGTGCGGGATTTCACGCCGCAGGAATGGGATGTACTCGATCAGCTGCACGAACTGTGTGAGAAAATGACAGTTTCCGTATGCGCAGACGCAATTCCCATGCATGACTCGCAGATTCTGTCCGGTTCCGATGCTTTTTACTTCGGGAGGCAAACGCTGCTTCATCTGACAGAACGCTTTCCCGGCTGCCGTATTTCGGCCGTTCTTCCGCACAAGGAAAAACTCGCGGCGTTTTCACATCTGACATGTGCATATACAAAAAGATGTTCGGATACATTTACCGGCGATATCGCCGGCATTCGTCTGTTTCAAATGAAAAGCAGCATGGATGAACTTCGTTATGTTGCCGGAGAAATTCGAAAACTTGTTCTGACACAAGGATACCGGTATAACGAAATCAGTGTCGTTCTGTGTGACCCGCAATCTTATGAGTCGAATCTTCATGCGGTCTTTGCCGAATACGGTCTGGATCCTTTTCTGGACAAGCGGAGGCCGCTGTCCGGCACGGTTCTGATGCGGTTTGTAACTGCGATTCTGGATCTGGGCATCCACGGCTGGTCTTTTCGCCCGCTTATGGCGTGTCTGAAGTCCGGGCTTTGTCACATTACTGCAGCGGATGCCGACAAACTGGAGAATTATTGCCTGAAATACGGACTTTTCAAAGGCTTCAGGATATTCTATCCGGCGAATTATGCTTCTGAGAAAGATCCGGCCGGTCCGGAAATGCTCGCGATGGTCGAAAGGGTTCTGACTCCGGTACGGCAGTTTCTGGATACCATGCTGCATGCCGAAACATGTTCGCAAAAAGCAGGCAGTCTGCTGCAGTTCCTTCGTGTCTACGGAGGGCAGGAAACCGGAGAATATCAGGCGGGTGCCGGCGGTCAGGTCGAGGCTCTTTCCGAAGAATGGCTCGATGCCGGAGATCAGGATGCAGCCCTTGCTCTGGTGTCATCCTTTAATGAATTGATCCGGCTTCTGTATAAGCTTGAAGGACCGGTCGGGGAGACGAAGATGACGCTTCTGAATTTCAGGAGCATCCTGGCTTCGGGAATGGATGCAACCCTGTCGGGAGCCATTCCGTCCTATGTGGATCAAATCCAGATATCCGATACGAAGAGGGGCTACCAGAGATCCTGCAGAGCCCTTTTTCTGGTCGGCGCGACACGAAGCGTATTTCCGTACAGGAAAGTGAACGAGGGGTTCCTCCGCGGTCATGAGCGCGAGAAGATTGCAGGATCGCTGCAGATTCCATTTCCGAGCAGGGCAAGAGATCAGGTATATGCGGATTTCTTCACGGCCTATGCGCTGTTGGACTGTCCGGAAGAGCGGCTGTATGTATCCTGTCCGCTCACAGAAGAACCCTCTTCCGTCATGCATCTTGCACAGACGGTTTTCCCTGCAGCCGAAGTTCTCAAGAATCCTCCGCTGGCGGATCACGATCCGAGGCTTTTTTCAAAAACCGCCCTGCAGAGATATGCAGCATCCGGACTGCCGGATCCGTGGGACGTCGAAGAGACCGGAGCGGGCCGTGCGGGTATTCTGCGTGCCTTCCCGGAACTTCTGAACGTGAAAAATCGTCCGGCCGTTTCGTTCCGGGTGGAAATACCGGAAGACCTGATGAATCAGCGCTATAACCAAACGGTGAAAATGAGCGTGTCACAGATGGAAACCTATGCAGCATGCCCATACCAGCATTTCGGGAACTATTGTCTGCATTTGCAGGAGAGGGAAATATTTGAAGTCCAAATGAATGATATCGGTTCAGTCCTGCACCGCATGTTTGAAGTGTCGCTCACATCCTACATGGACGACAGCCGGAATGCGGCATCGGCCGGGGACAAAGAAATGGTCTACAACCGCTATCTC
>Ga0302293_10001104_pt1 | contig 13671 bp, 7 predicted proteins | sample III_Fen_N2_2_FD_198758 | JGI IMG/M metagenome (GOLD analysis project Ga0302293, IMG submission 198758) | Peat permafrost microbial communities from Stordalen Mire near Abisko, Sweden - III_Fen_N2_2 | ecosystem: Environmental > Terrestrial > Soil > Wetlands > Permafrost | place: Sweden: Abisko...
CCGCTTGCTTGAAATATGGCCTTCCCTGTCTTCGATAAGTGTAGCCAACCATAGAAAAAATTTCATAACGTCTATATTTAATCATTATAATCGATTCGCAGTTTAGTCAATATCTTAATACTTTTTTATGAAAGACAATTACTTTCTTGTGGTACGATGCTGATTTGTTCGTATATGTTCGGGGAACTTCTGGATCATCTGGATCGTTATCCTTCAGTAAAACGATCGAAGTAAAAGGTTGCAAGGTTACTGAAGTAGCATATTTAGTGCCCTTTACATCAATCATTGGATAGCTTAAAGAAATTGTTTTTGCAGTTGATGTAGCGTTGTACTCCAGACTAATATCAGACTCAATTGATATTAATAAAGGGTCAATACCAAAATTACCTGAAATAACATCACCACCATTACCATTTTTTGAATTGAATTGAGTAACTGTATTTGGATAATTATTTAATGCATCATGTCCATAGTAGATGACATTGGCTGTTCCTGACTTATATATTAGATTATTTCTAAATGTATTTGCTCCAAGTTGCTGATCGTACTCATAAAGTGAATAACCACCAGATCTAGAACTTTGACCACAATTAAAAATGATATTATTAGATATATCCAACCCAGAAACATTATAAGTTCCAGCACCATATGGACTGATAACTATTCCCGCATCGTGCGTATTCATAATTGTATTATTCCAAATATTAGTTCCTGATGGATTTGTTGAATAATTATTACTGAGTTCAAGTCCTGTACAAGTTTGCCAGGGTTTAGCCGCTAATTCTGCACTACGGTTATTGTTGTCAATTATATTATAATAAAATTGTATCTGACCTCCAGAAAGTTGATTAGATGTAGGACAATTATAAATATAGTTTTTGTAAATATTTATCCCAGATCCCAACCCACTATTGATAATTACACCTATTCCCCGACCATAATAAATATTCGGTGCCGTCATATAATTATTATAAAAATTGATATTTGATACAGAATATCCTGCTGTTATTTCAACAATAGAAAATGCCGAATGTGCCCAATCTTTAAACGTATTGTCGTGTATTGACCAAGTATCACAACCATCCTGAAGTAAAATTCCATCTAAGGTTGATTGATCTTCATAATCATATAGAAATGTTACAGGCGCTCCGGTATCAAATGTACAATTCTTAATCTCGCAATTATTTACAGTTTGTCCGGCAATTGTTGAATTAACATCTATTCCACATCGATCACTATGCCATCCAATGTTACAATTATCGAATGTAATATATCCACCATTTGTCCATCTAACAGAAGTACTCGAACCTCCGCGAAAATCCATGTTCTGAATTTTGACATACGAATTATAAAGGAATAATGCTTCCTGTCTGATCGCACCGGTTGTAAGTGAAGTAAAAACCAATGCAGGGTTTGATGTGGAATAAATATATAATACTGATGTTCCGGTATTGTAATAAAATTTTTCGGTAGAGGAAACAGTTGTTGTCAGGCATTTTTTTACTTCTACGCCATTAATCCAAAGTCTTTTTATTTGAGAAGGAGCAGGTGAAAGGGTGATCGACCAAGTATTCCCAACATTAGACCAATTACCTGCAACTGACCAATTAGGAATATCATCTTCTGCTGTAATAACAGGCTTATTTCCAGTTCCATAACTATTAATCACAATATTATTTCCCGCACTTCCACCGTGAGGAAAATATAAATTTTCCTTCCAAGTATCTCCACACTTAAACAAGATATTATCACCAGCAACAAAGGTATGTCCCCATGAAACCATATTACAGGTTTTCCACGCTAATGCAGAAGTAAGACCGGAATTGGAATCATTTCCAGAAGTACTAACATAGTAGGTTGTCGCATGAACAGAAATCGAAACGAATAAGAATATGATTAAAAACAGCTTTTTCATACTAATTAATTATTACCCAATCCGATGAACTTGATATACCGTAAGCCTTATACGTCTTTTTATGAGTGGTATCATTAAATTCGTCACCTATTTTTAATGGAGTGGTAGTTGGTGGATTAGTGCCAAAATATTGAATTGAAAGAATAGGAACTGAATACACACTAATGGTATCTGATGCTAACGGAACATTCAACGATGTTCGTCCAGTCGCAGCGTTTAGTCCTGTTGAACCTCCATTCCACTTTGTGTCTGTTGTTAGATAACCCACACTTGCATGATTACCCCACCCATAAGCAGTATTCCAGTTTGCTGAATTGTTTGTAATAGAAGTTTCCCATACTCCTGAACCTGCTAATGGAATTCCTGCACCAGGATAGACCATTCCGGTTCCATCTCCCACACCAATGGCAGTTCTAAAATCGGAAGCATTCAATAGTGTTGCCGTGTTGTTTGCATTAATCCTCAGAAATGTAATTGCCGAAGGATTTGTGAGTTTAATAATGTTTTCCCCAGTAGTGGTTATGCCATGAAGTTTATTTACCTCCGTGAGAGTTGTGGTCACATCGGCTATTTTCTTCCACCTGAATGGCGTTTGTGCTTCTACGCTCATTAAAAGCAAAAAGCCGACGAATAATAAAAATTGTTTTTTCATAATGAATTATTTTTATTGCTTGTAATCTATATTGTGAAAAGGTTCAAATTGCCCATAGTTGAACTAAAACTATCCCGCCAAAATATGACAGGATAGTTTTATAATAGATTTACACCTGTGTAATATTAACCAAAGTGTTATTATCAATCAGATATTGAATATCTCCATCAGGATTACCAACATTATTTGTCATTAGGTATGAAGGAACTGTCAGGTTAATTACTGCATTACCTGCGATGCCATAAAATACATTATCCTCACCTGTTGTATTTCCAATTGTAGGAGCTATATAATTAGATAGATCAATGTTTATCAGGGAGGTGCAACCTGCGAAACAACTATCTCCTGCTGTGGTGACACTACCTGTTGAAGTTAGAGATGTACAACCTGCGAAACAATTACTTCCTGCTGTGGTAACATTATCTATTGAAGTCAGGGAGGTGCAACCATAGAAACAATATTCTCCTGCTGTAACTACACTACCTGTTGAAGTCAGAGATGTGCAACCATTGAAACAATTATTTCCTGCTGTGGTGACACTACCTGTTGTAGTCAGTGAGGTGCAACCATAGAAACAACTATCTCCTGCTGTGGTGACACTACCTGTTGTAGTCAGTGAGGTGCAACCATAGAAACAATATTCTCCTGCTGTAACTACACTACCTGTTGAAGTTAGAGATGTACAACCATTAAAACAATAATTTCCTGCTGTGGTGACACTACCTGTTGAAGTCAGGGAGGTGCAACCATAGAAACAATTATTTCCTGCTGTGGTGAATTTAGCACCTGTGATTTCAGTTAAACTTGAACCTCCTTCATCATAATCACCAAAAGCATAATATCCTGCATAAACCACATCGTTAAATGTACCTGTAATAAGTGCTGAATTACTAAAAGCAAAATCAGAAATATACCTGAATACTCCTGTGTCCGTAATTGAAATAATGTGAGCGTTTCTGCGAAACAGACTGTCTTTCAGAATTGACCCCGAACGTCCCGTTAATGTAACAGAATTCCCATCTACGCTAACTGCGGTAAACGGTACTCCAAAGTTTGGAAAGTCCAAAAAAGCGTTCCAGTCTGATAATGAATTGACATCTGCAACTGGTATGTTTGCAGGATTTGTAACGTCATCAAACTCTAAGGTTATTGTTTTGCTTGCCCCGTAGAGTTCGGCAAACATTGCGTTTACTGCTTCAAAACCTGCACGGATGGTATCTCCCAATCCGTCATTGGCTGCATCACCAATATTAATTGTGTACTGTCCCATTTTTTATAAAATTTAAAGGTTGTTGTATAAAATTGTTATTTTTTGATTTGTCAGATCAAACTGTTCCCTGATAGCCGAAACCACCCCATTAACCGTCACTTCCTGACTTGAATCACAGGTGACAAGTGTACTATCACAGGTTATTGAAGGTGGTTCAGAAGGGTTCACATTTGCCCCAAGTTGTGTGTTTATTGCCTTTACTGCAAGTTCAGCGCTATCCAATAATTCCCCATTAACTTTTATTTCGCTGAATTTTTCGTACAATATCGCAGGAGAATTAGTATTTCTATTCCTAATGCCGATATATGGTTCATCTTCTCCGGGCACAGACACTGATCTTGCCGTATAAGATTTCCTGTAACAGACTTTTCCTTTGCCTGTGTCGGAAGAGCTTATACTAAAAGTATTATCATCTATGCTATCGATATAGATCATGCCGGAGTAGTTTTCATCATTGTATTAAATGCTACGACTGCTTCCTGGGCTGTTTCAAAAGCTACAGAATCAATCTCAATCTCATCGAATGATTTAAGCACGACGATCCTTGTTCCAAGCTGAGTATGGGCAACGGTAATTAATGGCTCATCGTCAAGCGATAATCTCGTTGATCTTGCCTCGTAATCTTTGGGATATGTTTCTGCCGGAATGTCTGTATTCTCGCCATGCATCTTAAAAGTATTGGCGTCAACGTTTTCGATATAAATCATAGCGTTTTAATTTTATATGGTTTAAATTTATAATTATTTTTCTATTAATTGCGGACATCTAATTTTTTCTTAATCGTGGTCTATTCGACATGCTATTGCCTCTACTTGCGGGCAATCTCATTGGTTGTTGTCCTTGCTGTCTTAATAACAATCGACCCGTTCCTGCGCCTACACCCGAAGATGAACCTGCACTCTGATTAACCACGGGCGATAATTGCCCCTGAATCCATCCTGATACCGGGTTAGGCATAGAATATATCATCATCAAATTAAGCCCATTGCCGACCTTTAAATACTGCTCCTTGGAAACATACCCACCTTCATAGGCTTTTCCTAGTGCGTCCCATATTGCGCTTCCTGATTCAACCAAACTCCATGCATCATGAAACATAGATGCTGATGGACCCGGGAGCACGGAAGATATAATTTGCTTTGCCTGCCCCCTGCTCGGAGTCCTGAGCATATATAATTCGTCGTTGGCATATCCGAGAATATAATCAATCCAATCGCTTTTAACTCCGGCTGCGTCAAGTCCAAGGGATGTGGCATTAAATAGTTCATGGTACAATCCCTGTGCTCCACCCATCGTAAGACTGGCGATAGATGCTATTCCGTTTACTACCCATGCATCGAGACTACCCAGCTGCTGTGCCTGCTTCTGAGTGTTTGCGTCAACACTTCCTAATGTCGCGGACTGTACCGCATACTTTACCCCTACATTCGTAACAAGCCTTGTTTGCATGTATAAAAAGTTACTTACTGGAATGGAAACCATGTCCCTGATCCCCATCCATTGAGTTGCAGATAATCCTTTTGTATTTGGATCACCACCCCTTGTAGCCCTATACCACCCAATCTTAAACTGCGACCATTCATTACGGTTAAATCCCTGAAGCCCGTCAATGGTCTTTACAATGACCGAAGATGGGTCATACTCATGCCGAAAGAATCTGGTCATCTCAGGTTGAGACATTGGATTTTTAGAGTTAAATAATTCCTCAGTTCTTCTCAGTCCCCATGAGGTTGCGTGTTCTACGTCTTCCCTTGCCTGCTCCCTGAAAATAGGATCACTGTTGTATTTTTTAATGTCAAACTTATGTCCTGTTCTGTCATAATACTCCTTGGCCATAAGCGAAGAAAATACCCTTCTTCCAACCTGTGTGTCGGAGAAAGTAATAATATTCATAGCTCCATGCTCGAGAGCAGATGGAATTTTACTTGTAAAGAAGTTCTCGTTCGCGTCCTGATCCCACCTACTGAAATGTTTATCTCCAAAATAGTCGTCCATAATGGAACTGTATTCGACGGGGTGCCTGTTGTATTCTCCGTAAAAACCCAAGGCATCCTTGGCACTAATAGCTCCCCTGAGTAAATTTGAAGCTGACTCTGCCAATATCCTGTTTGGATTGGCTATAAGGGCTTTCTTTTTTGCGGCCAAAAGCCTGTCGTATGTTTTTTCTGCTGTATTATAAATCTCACGCTTACGTCCGTTAAGCACAAATGCTGTCCGACTGACAAGACCCTTTTGAAATGCCACCCCTAATGTGTACATAGGGGTTTTTTTATCGGTGACTACTTTCCCGAATGCGCTTTTTATAGCATTGCTGTTTGCCCTGAGTTCAGGGAGCACGAAGTAGTTACGAGTCATTTCGTCTAAGTGAGCCTTACCGACAACACTAGGATTGGTTTCGATCATGTATAATCTGTTCTCCCTGGCAAACGTGGCGCCGGCAATCATCTTGGGCTGAGTCCATCCGATATTCAATTCATGGGTCAGGTCATCAGATTGCAGGAATCCTGATTTCTTATATTCCTTTAACGGGAAATAATCTTCACCTAAGTCTGTGTAAGTCCTGCCATTTCGCATTGTGGCAACCTCGGCCATTCCGTTCATGGACTGGTAAACATTTCTTGTACCCTGAATATAGTTCCAACGCCTAGGGTCAACTATCTTTAAGTGATCCTGATATCTCTGAACGTCCAATAATTCTTTTCCGTCTATGGTCTTAGTAGCTCCAATTTCCCTTGCATCAGAAAGCAGTTTATCATACGTTCTTTTTTTATCAGCGAACTCAACCTTGTCTTTTGCCTTATTGAAATTGGCAGTGTAGTTTTCTCCGAACATGTGATCGAGAATACTCAGGTCGCTCAACGGATCTTTGAGAGAGCTACGGAAACTTGACTCTGCCAAAATCATCCCCATGTAATTCAACTCTTCTCGTTCTTTGGAATACTTAGTTTTCCCCGAGAATCCTCTGAGCTTATTTTGAGTACTACTCACGCTGCCTTGCCCTAGTCCTTTAAACAAAGCCTTCTCTTCTTTAAGGAATTTTTCTTCAACTTCTTTTTTGTACCGGCTTGATTGTATAATGGAGTTACCTACATCTGAAAACGTGCGGGATAGCCCATCGTTTTTGCCTAAGTTTCCAAGAATAACTTCCAACTCCCTGGGGTTTAAAGACCTGACGTATTCATAAATCTGCTTCTCGGTTTTATCTTTCAGCCATTCATTTCCCTTCTTTGATTTCTCATATACGGCGGCGGCGGAATCCATGTATTTACGCAGGATTTCCTTAGTCTTTATTTTTTCAAGAAGCATTGCCGATTCAGGAGTGAACCCATCTACCTTCAGGTTTTTTACAAACTGCATGTAGGAATCCATGTCTACCCCATCAAGAGCTTCGATGTCAGACTTCTTTGCATTTAATAAAGTAAAGATGAGTTCTCTTGCTTTATCTCCTACGCTTTTCACATCCTGAACATTAATGCCTTTTCTTTCTGCGACGATCTTATTTGAGAATGCCGCCTTAAAATCTTCAAGTTCTTTTTCGAGCTTGCCTGATACTCCGGCGATATCCTCGCCCTTACTGCCAATTAACTTTATGGCAGAATCCAACTCCTCAGTTGTCAGTAATCCCTGATCATTCAGTTCAGATAACCTTACTCTTGCCCGGTCTAATGCCCTTGACATTTTTACATACCCTGACATGCTCGTAATTTCTCCAACCTTTTCGCCAAGGCTTGCCATGCTGGTTAAAAGGTCGGCATAAGTCTTTGCTTCCTTGATTTTAATGACACCTTCGTCAAAATGAGATACCTGAAAGTAAGCCTCAATCACGGCATTCAAATCAGGAGTTTTCTGATCCCTTGTTTTGATCTTGGAAATTATTGCATTGAAATCAGCAAGCTCTTCAACCGTCAAATCCTTAGGATTGATTTTCAATATCTCTTCAACCATAGATTTAGCTGTTCCGAAACCTGCATTCTTACCTAGATTATAGCTCTTGATTACCTTTAGCGTGTTCTTTGCTTTCCAAACAGCTTCTTTATATTCTGCCCCATCAAGAACATTATATACGTAATCGAGAAGGTGCTCCATTTTGGTATCCGTGGAAGCATTACTTAGTCGGTTGATAATTGACCTGTATTGCCCGGGATTAATCTTCTTTACGTCAGCCTTCGAGTTGTAATTCTTGATCATATCCTTGATCTGTGCGCCAAGGTCTTTGAATTGATCCTTAATGGACTTACCGCTTTTATTTGCTGATAGTGATTCAAGCCTGATCTGATCCTTTAATCCTGCCATTTCCGACAGGGTAACTTTGGTTTCAGGAGATTCAGATGGAAGTTTCATTCTTTGCTTTCTCTCGTCTTTGATTCGCTGCTTGGCTTCTTTTTGAATGTCCTTATATTCTTTGATCGATTCGTCAATTAAATCATCAGGGATTTCAATTTTATTATCCTTGAAATAATTTTTAACCGCGTCAACTAAGTCCCGTCCTTTGACTCCAAGTTTTAATGAGATGGCACGAGTCACATCTTTGATAACCGTTCCCCACCTAGCTCTTTCTTCTCCGGTAAAAGAAGTTTTGGCACCGGTCAAAGAAGCAATATCAGATGCAGCCTTTGCCAATAAATCATCAGCTTCTTTTAATTTTGCTGCACGTTTTTCTTCCTTTGTAAGCTTAACAGGAGCCTCGATATTCTGAGGCTCAACTGTTGGATTTTCTACTTGCAGCCCTTGCCCTTTGGAGGCATCTTGACTGGTGCTTTCTTTGCCATTTTCAGTGGTTTTAGATGTTAGTACTTGTTCATTATTTATATTCGGTTCAACTTTTTGTGAACTTAAATCAGCAGGTTTAGATATATCTGTTTGATTTTCAGTAGGAACTTCTGGATTTTCGGGAACTTTTTTTACTTCCGTGTCGGATATGTTTACAAATTCCTCTTTATTTGCCTGTACTGACTGAGCGTCTTGAAACTTAGATATCTCATTCCCTAATCGCTCTTGCTCTTTTTCGATTTGTTCAAGTGTAAATTTTCTGAGATCAGAAGATTTCATTATCTCTAAATCCTTGTAATTCTTATAGAGTTCATCAGCCGCTTCTTTTAACGCAGCATTTATAACGGGTTCGTTATTTTTCAGCTTATCGAGTACGCCCTGAGTATCTTCTGATAAATCTACTTTTGGTGACTTTGGAAGATTCAGTCTGGTCTGTGCATTAGCAAGTGCAGCTTCTTTGTCTTCGCTGTTATTTGCTTTAAGAATCTCAATCTGAGAATTAAAGTCGGTTTTTATCTCATCGGCCTTAATTGGATCTTCCGTCTTTGCAACCTTTCCATCTCTTTGTGCTTCGAGAGTAGCCACTTGCCCTGCTACTTCGGCATCTTTTTTTGCCTTAGCTTCTGCTTCTCTGTCTGCCTTAGCTTTATCAACCGTCTTTTTAGCCTTACCGATTGCAGTTAAAACGCTTTCTACGTAAGTTGTTTCTTCATCCGTTCTTTCGAGTGGGCTTTTATTCCATCCGCCCTGAAGATTTATGCCAATTCCCTTTTTGCGTAATTCTTTGGTGGTTTCGAAAAATCCTTCCTGAGTATTGGAGAAATTAATTGCTTCCTTCCTGCGTATTGCGTCAAGTACGGTTTGAAGATGATCTGAAATTTCCTGTGGATTAGCCGATGTAGCTACTTCAAGTAAGTTTCCATCCTTATCAAAAGTTTTAATCCTTGATATTCCGTTTTCAGTCTTAGCCTCTGCGGTAACTGCATTATCGGTTAAATCAAATCCTGTGATCAGATTTCTTGTGCCTTCTCCGTTTGGATCAAGGGCATAGGCAATTTTTACCTTTAGTGTTGCGGGAATATTCTTGTCGCTTAAATTAAATTTTCTTTCTTCTACGGCTTTCCATAACTCTTCTTTAGTGGCGTATCCCGAAGCGTTTAATTCATCGAGAGTTACACCTGTTTTTGAGAAGCTATTATATCTGTCGTATGCCAATTCGGGTCTGCGAGATAGCGGGTTCTCGTTAAGTCCACCAACTCCATATTTATGCATCATCCCGAACATCAGGTTGCTTTTTGCGAAATCCTGCCATGTCGTAGGAGTTTTATCTCCTTCAAGCATCTTTCCGCCAATAGTGAATGCTGCAACCTCAGATTCGAACCCTGCAAGCTTTATTCCTTTATCTAATGCAATCTGAAGTAATGGCTTATCCGTAAATGAAGCAGCGTATTTTCCTGCCTGGGAAGATAATAATCCCATCGGCCCAACTGCCATACCAAGTAGCATCGGATTCTTTCCGCTTTTAATGGTTTCTTCCAAGTTGATTTCACCAATAGATTTACCGGCCTCAAGTTGTGATAATACATTCTGAGTTGCTGCATGTCCGGCAAGTGCTGTTCCTGATCCGAGCATGGTACTACCTACCTGGTTCCCGATATTCATTATTGCATTTTTGACTGCCCAATCAGCAGCTTCTCCCTTTACCCCTGAGAGTAAAAGTTTCTTACTCATTGCGTCTCCGGCACCTGCCAATATCTTTGTAGCTGAACTTAATGCCCTTGCGCCTTCCATTGCGGCGGGAACTGCCTTCCATAGTGTGCTTCCAACTTTACCAAATCCCGAGAATATCGGTAAGTCTACTAATACTCCAACTCCAAATGCTGCGATATCTTCAAGTGAGTTTGGATTATAATTCTTTAGCCAAATATCTGATTCCTGTTGTTTTTGTCTCCATTCTCCTATTGGACTTGTAGCTACTAATGCTGAAGTTACAGATGCAGGCTGTCCGGTTAATTTGGAAACTATTGGTGCAGCCAACCTTGCTCCGGCTGTCGGGTCTTGCATTAACGCCATGAATTGAGTAGCTGAACCAATAACTGACTTAGTAAAACTTCTTGCCTGAAATTCAAGCGCATCAGAAGTGGTTTTAGTACTACCATCTTTCTTTAATGTCGTATCATTTCCGCCACCTTCAGGAGTAATTCCTGCCGAAGTCGGTACATAATTTGCAATTTTCTGTAAATATTCAGGAGAGAACATGGTTGTTTTCTGTGCATCCGATATAGCTATTTGCTGCATAGCCGTATTGTCTCCTGCGGCTGCGTATTTAGCCTTAAAATCGACGATCTTAGGATACATTGGGCTTGTAGGTGACAATGCCCCACCTTCCTGAAACGCGCTCTCTAAGACGTTATTTTGAGCCTGATTTGCGGCGGTAGATACTAAGTTCTGCGCATGGGAAATATCGGCATCAAGCGTTGATTTAATCGGTTGAGCTATAGTCCTGTCTTTATTAAATGATTCTATCTGATACTTTAAATCAGGATTGTCTTTTTTAATATTCTCGATTCTAGTTTCAAACGGAGTAATAGTCCCTTGATTGTACGTGGATGATAAGTCTGCAATAAATTTATTTCCGTTGCCATCAACTACAATTCTGCCAACATGGTCGATGGATGACCCGTTTGTTTTGAAGAATATTACATCCCCGTCCTTAGATTTATCCTCGGGTATGTTTTTTACAGTAGTCAGTGTACTTAATTTTGATGCGCTCGTGGTTATGGGGTCTAACCCTAAACCATTGGTTTTGTTCAGGGATGCGATTACGGCACCTGAACAATCACTTTCTGTGACTTTAGTCTTGCCATACATCGAATCATTACCAACACCCTTAGCCCCTAATTTATAAGATTTCCCTACAACAGAATCAGCGAACGAATCTGCTGTATCCGTGCTTATTACGCCAATATAATTTGGCATTGGAAGCGCTTTCCCTTTAACTGGAACTGCCGTTGTTATTTTGTCGTTAGGCTTAATCAAAGGACGCACAGGTTCTTCCTTAATTATTGGCTGTGGGTCAGAATTATCCATTTCATCCGTACTCCTATAAAGAGAATTTGAAGGATAATAATTAGAGTTATCTATCGGTTTCTGTGGCGTAGATTCTATTTTTGTTGTAATAGGGGCTGGAGTTGCAATAGCATCAGTAGAAGTGTCCATTGAGGCAGGTGCGATCTCCTTCGGATCAATTATGGGCTGATTTGCCATTCCGGTAGTGTCCACGGATTCATTGTACTGTGGGTATTTATCCACTATTTTTTTAACCAAAACATTGTCATCCAAAGATTCATACTGAGGATATTTTGCCTTGATTTTTGATGCAAACTCGCTGTATGATAATTTATCTGGCATAGCTTATAATATTCCTAGTGGATCAACTTCTTTTGGCTTTGGTGCAGTATTTGGCGTAGGCTCAGCCTTCTTCCCATCCTTCAACTCAATCGCATTTTTATAATTGGTTTCCGAGATGGAATTTTCTTTATGGAATTTAAGAAGTGCCTTTACGTCTTCCGGCTTAGTCCAATCAAAAACATGAGACACGGGATTGCTTGGGTTGGTTTTGTCGATTATTTCAATATTATTTGAACCTTTACCCATATCTCCCCATATCACGCTAGTTTTTCTGACCTCGTATTTTGCCGGGTCCAAGTCAGCGCTTAACGCGTCAATTGCTCTTTTATATCCGGGCTTAGATTCATATCCGGGATCGGTAGGCTTCATAGGATTACCTTTTTCGTCTACGCTCGGCATTTCTTTCTTCCTATTGTCTTTCGACAATAAGTTCGCAATATTGGCATTCTCGAGAGGCGCATCAATTTTCACGGGATCAATTAATGGCTGTTCTGTCTTGATGTTAGTAGGCTTCTTTACCTGATAGATAGGTGCCAACATCGAGTTATATGCTAATTTTGCTGCACGTACTTCTTCCTCGGATGAATTCGCATCCAATACGGGTATTCTTTTTTGATCTCCATTGGGCATAAAAATAGTTACAGAACCTTTCATCCTTCCGGTAGTAGGATCTTTTACCCAAGCCGGATTTGATCTTGAAGAACCGCCTATTTTATTCACGTAATTATCAAGTGAGCCCGAATCTCCATAAAGAGTAGCCTGCATGACCTTATTGGCATCAATATAATCATTTGGATCAGTTTGTTTTCCACCCGATCTCGGTTGATTTGCCCTGATGTATTTTTCCTTAGTAATATCCCTAAGCCTGATATCAACCAATTTCTGTGCGTCTGCTATTTTATCGGGAGTATTTAGCCTCTTATTGGCTAGGATTATTTTTGCAGCATCAGCGGCTTCTTTACCGAATGTTTCAATAATCTGTTCCTTTTCTCCCGGTTTTGCATAAGCCATTTTTTCGTTGAATCGTTTACTGATATCATCAAGCATTTTGCCATCGTCAGCCATTACGATCTGTGCTCCCGTCCAATCACGAAGTTTCATTAATCCTAATGTACTCTTGCCGATATTTCCATCCTGTGCCCATTTTGCCATATTAGCAGCCGTAGTCTCAACATCCATATAGTCATTAGCCTTTGGGTCTTGCAATTTCTTCCATAATTCGGCATAGGCTAATACATTTGCCTTTTTATTGGCAATATCTGTTTCCATTTCCCGCTGATCCCTTTTCATTTCAAGTATTACGGTAGTCGGAAATTTACCATCGTACTGCTTGTATTTTTCAGCATATTTATCGGTCATATCCTGAACTGCCTGAACGTGATCTTCCTGAATTTTATCCGACAAGCCCTGTACGGTTTCAAAATCCATAGCCTTTAGCATCATAGCCTCATTCTCACTGATCGTAGCCTTTTCTGCTGCTATTTCCTGCTTCCTGCTCTTAATCATGTTCTGTGTAATCGCCATGATCGGGGTAGCTAAGTCCATTGCAAACGGAGTTGCCGTTGGCGGAAGACCTGAGCCGGTATCCATGAAGTTTGCCATCGTTAGTGGTTTGGGGGATTATATTTTACCTGATTTCCCGCATTGATAGCC